>Ga0116229_10011901_pt1 | contig 12701 bp, 14 predicted proteins | sample S1TSphgellanicum_3_FD_87313 | JGI IMG/M metagenome (GOLD analysis project Ga0116229, IMG submission 87313) | Host-associated microbial communities from peat moss isolated from Minnesota, USA - S1T2_Fc - Sphagnum magellanicum MG | ecosystem: Host-associated > Plants > Peat moss > Unclassified...
CCGGAATAATCCGTTACCTATGTGACCGGAATAGACCGAAAGTTTGTGGCGCGCCCGGAGAGATTCGAACTCCCGACCCCCTGGTTCGTAGCCAGGTGCTCTATCCAACTGAGCTACGGGCGCACTGAGTGAAACGGTCGAGCGGCGGCGGTAAGGGCCAGTAGTAAGCGCCGCGGCCGCTGTCGAGAGCCGCGCATTCTAAGGGCAGGGGTGGGATCCGTCCACACAGCCCCGAATGCGTGCGCCAACGAAGGCCTTTTCGATGCGAACGAAGCCCTTTCAGGCGAATCGCCGGGTCTAGAACGAAAACCCCGCTGCCAGCACGGCGGTCTGCGGGCCGAAGCTGATCTGGGAGGTCCGGTCGACGCCTTCCGTGCGGGCGTCAAACCTGCTGGTCACCCGGGAGGCGGAGTAGGACGCGGCGATACTCCAGTTGCGGGTGATCTGGTAGTTCAGGCCTGCGGTCGCCGCCGGGCCCAGTGAATACGGCAGAAATACCCGTGTCGGGCCGCCGACGGCGGCGTCGCCGGCGGCGGTCTGCTGGCGGCTATAGAAGTACACGTAGTTGACGCCGGCGCCGATGTAGGGGCGCAGCTTGTGGGTGTCGTCGAAGAATACGTACTCGAGCAGTGCGCTGGGCGCGAACCAGCGCGCACTGGCGATTTCGACGCCATTGTACGGTACCGAACCCACGGTCGCGGGACCCTTGCCATAGGTCTTGGTGAGCGGCGGAATGCCAAGGGTGAGCTCGGCGGCGAAATGCGTGGATAGCCGGCGCAGGTAGGCGAAGTACGGCGTCGCGTTGTTCTTGAGATTCAGATTGGCGCCCGGCGGCACGTACGGTCCGGCCACGTCGTTCGCGTACACGTGATAAAAAATCCAGTACTCGCCGACGCGCACCGTGTTGTTGGGTACCTGATACGTGGGCATCTCATCGGCGCGGGCGATCGACACTGCGCAGAACAGCAGCACGACGGGGAGGACGCGAAGAGCGCGGGGGACGCGAAGGACGCGGACGGCGCTGTTGACGAAGTGGATCATGGCCGATTGCCTCTGGAATGGGCTGCTCAGAAATGCTCGAAGAACGTGCGGGCGGCCAGCGTGCAGAACGGCGGCACCGAAGTGCCGTGATAGCTTTGCAGCAGTTGCTCCTCGGCCTTGGTGGCGGAGAGGCCGGTGCTCTCAAGAGCGGCCAGCTGCTCCAGCTGTGATGCCTGGAAGGCTCCCTGGATCAGGGCATAGGGTCCGGAGGGACCGTTGGCCGGATCCACATCGAGCACCGTGACCAGACCCGCCGGCAGGTAGCTCCAGAACGCGGCCATGGTCTCGGTGTCGACGCCGAAGAACACGGTCGGGTCGTTTTCCCCGCCGCACAGCAGCGTCGGCGCTGTCGGCGCCCAGCCGCCATTGCGCAAGTCGTTCTTGTACAGGTCGAGCCGCAGCCCATAGCTCGGCGCCTTGGCCGCAAGTTCCGCGGAACCGCTGGCGGTGCCGTCCGGATCGCCGGCCGCGTCCACCGCGTAGTCGACACGCACGCTGTTGTTGATCAGGTACGGCGAGCCGAAGCCGGCGGCGAACAGCGGCGTCAGGGGATTGCTCTGGTTGTGCGGCACCGCCAGCAGCGCGGTGAGCTCGGGCTCGCCGGGCACCACCGGCGTGGTGCTGTCGAACAGCGCGCTCTGCGGCAGCAAGCCCTGCGTATATAGCTCGGTGTACGGCGACAGTGTCGTCGGCATCAACGTGTCGATACCGGTGGCATAGGTCGGTGAATAGAAATCGGTGGTCGCGGTGTAGACGTTGCCGTAGGCATGCTGGTAGCTGGTGGTGACCAGCGGCGTGAACAGCGTCGAGCCGAGGTTGACGTCGCCGAAGAACGCGGCGTCGAACAGGCCCTCGAGCGCGTAGGGACCGGACATCGGCGCCGCGGCGGTCACGGTCTTGCCGGAAAGTTCGAGCGCACGCTCGGTGGCCATGGCCACGTAGCCGCCCTCCGAATAGCCGGTGATGAACAGCTTGCCGCTGTCGGTGGTGGACGAGGCATACGTGGTCGGCAGCGCAGTGCGTGCGGCGGTCAGTGCGTCGATCATCTCGCCCGACTGCTGTTTGGCATTCAGGAACGGGTGATAGCCAAGCGTCGATATGTCGTAGCCGGCGTAGTTCGGGGCGACGACGATGTAGCCCTGCGCGGCGAACATGGTCGCGACAAGCGCGCCCTCGGTGTTGCTGGTGTTGGTGATGTCGGCAATGTTGAACGCCTTTTCAAACTGGGTGCCGTGCGAATACAGCACGATCGGCCGCGGCCCCGAGCAGGCCGGCGCCGCGCCGGTGGGCACCATCAGTGCGCCGGAGGATTCGGTGGTCTCGCCGAGCGCGCCCAGGGTCCAGAAGGTGATGTAGTAGAAGTCGACGCCGCAGGTCGGCGTTCCGGTGACCGCGAGCAACTCAGCGCCGGAGGGCGTGGCCTCGATTTGCGCCGTGAACGCGGCGGCGTCCACCGAGGCAATTCGCAGCGGCGGGCTGAGCGCCAGCGTGCCGGGGGCGGTCGATGCGGCCGGCGTCGCCGTCGTACTGTCGGAGCCGCAACCTGCCAGCAGCGCTACGGCAGATGCCAGGGCAATACAAATCCCACGTCGGTACATGCCCGCCTCCAAGCCGTCGGCATACGCTGTCGAACCAGAACCCCCGCGCCATGGCGTGACCCGTTTACCGGTGTCATCGATCTGAGTTGCGGCGGGCGCCTGGCCGCAAGGCGCCGCATACTACGACATCCGGCGCGCCGGGGACAAACGTTCATACACGGGGCGCCGGAGGGCTGGCTGCGTTATTCTTGAGCGGCTGGACGGTGCGCCGCTGAGTGCGCGGTTGCGCAGCCGGGTGCACGCCTGCAATGAAATATCTTTAATGAAGTACAAGGATTACTACGCCATCCTGGGGCTCGAGCGCGGCGCGACCGAGGACGCCATCAAGAAGGCGTATCGGCGGCTGGCGCGCAAATATCACCCGGACGTCTCCAAGGAGGCGAATGCCGAGGAGAAGTTCAAGGAAGTCGCCGAGGCCTACCAGACGCTGAAGGATGCCGACAAGCGCAAGGCCTACGATGCGCTGGGGTCGCACGCAGCGGGACAGGAGTTCGAACCGCCGCCAGACTGGCAGCAGCAGTGGGCGCCGCGGGGTGGGCAGCAGTCGGGCGCGCGCTCGGGTGGCCAACGCGCGGGTGGCCAGTCGCCGGGTGGCCAGGGTGGCGAGTCAGCGTTTTCCAGCGACGGCTTCGAGGGACTGGATCTCTCGGACCTGTTCGAGCGGCTGCGCGGCGGTGCTGGCGGCGGCAGTGGCCGCGGCGGCGCGCGCGTGTCGATGCCCGGGCAGGACTACGAGATCGCGGTGCCGATCACGATTGCTGATGCGTATGGGGGCACCGAGATTGATCTGGACCTGAACATGCCGGAGTACGATGCGCAGGGGCAGGTGCGGCGCGTCCCGCACGCCTTCAAGGCGCGCATACCCCGTGGCGCCACCGACGGACAGCGGCTGCGGGTACCGGGCAAGGGCGGCAAGGGCTTCAACGGCGGGCGTAACGGTGATCTGTACCTGAACATCAGCCTGCGGCCGCATGCGCTGTATCGCGCCACCGGTCATGACCTGTACCTGGACCTGCCGCTGGCGCCGTGGGAAGCGGTGCTCGGCACATCGGTCGAAGTGCCGACGCCGGGCGGCGCGGTACGGCTGAAAATACCGGCCGGCACCCAGGCCGGGCAGCATCTGCGGCTGCCGGCGCGCGGCCTGCCGCGGCCCAAGGGTGAGCCCGGCGACCTGTATGCGGTGGTGCTGATCGTGGTGCCGAGCGTGCTCGACGAGGCGCAGCGGGCGCTGTATCGGCAGCTGCAGGAGACCTCCACCTTCGAGCCGCGCGCGCATTTCTCCGAGGAGGGCAGCTATGCGAGTTGAGCTGACCGAAATGATCTGGTTCGAGGAGCACGTGGTGACCTTGTCGGAACTGGGCGAGCTGACCGGACTGCCGGAGGCAACACTGGCGGAGCTGGTCAGCTGCGGGGCCATCGAGCCGATCGAGACCGCAGGCGGCGAGCCCGTCGGTGAGCCGCGTTTTGGCGCGTCGGCGCTGGTGGCCGCGCGTCATGCGCGCCGGCTGCGCGAGGATTTTGAACTCGACACGCAGGCGCTGCCGCTGGTCCTGGGCCTGCTCGATCGCATCGATGCGCTCGAGCAGCAACTGCGCTCGCTGCGGGCGCGATCGCCGGGTCGAAGGAGTTTGCCGTGAGCGAGCATTTTCATGCCGTCGTGTGGATCGATCATCACCAGGCGCGGGTGTTTCATTTCAATGCCGATGAGGCCCAGCGCGACGTAGTGCACCCGCTGAACCCCACCAGGCATATTCATCACAAGTCCAATTCAATCGGCAGCGGTCACACGAAAGAGGACCAGGCGTTTTTTCACGCGGTGGTGGAGGCCATCGGTGGGGCCGGGGCGGTGCTGATCGGCGGTCCGGCGAACGCCAAGCACGAGTTCTACAAGCACATCGAGCTCCACGCGCACCCGCTGCTGCCGCGCATCGCGGCGGTGGAGACGCTGGATCATCCGTCGGACGGGGAGCTGGTCGCGCATGCGCGCAAGTTTTTCCGCGCCGCCGATCGCATGGCGCCGCAGCGCAATTAGTGCGGCGCTGCCAGTGCGGCGCCGGGAACGGTCAGTTGCCGGATTTCACCACGCCCAGCGTCAGGGCGGTGTCCACTTCCGCTTCGGCACTCAGCCAGTCTTCCGTCTCGCGACCGGGCTCGAAGCCGCGTCGCTCCGAGCGGTAATAGGCGACCTGCGCAATCAGCGCCCGGCGGTGCTCCGGGTCGATGACCGGTGCGACCACGTCGGCGCGCAACGGACGCAGGGTGGCCTTGGGTGCGGGGCGTCGAGTGCTGCGTGTAGCGGTTGAACTCGTAGCTGCCATAGATTCCTCACAACAATGTGGTTGTCAGACCGGCTTGTGGCCGCGGGCTTGGTTCGACGACAGACTGCTGTCACAGAATGCCGGCGGCCAAGACTGCCAAGCGCCGCCGGAAATTTCCATGTATCAGCTCACAGTTTCGCGAGCGCCGTCGGCCGCGGGCGTATCCTTTGAGGCATGCACCTGCCGATCCTGGTCCTCAATGCCGGCTCCTCGAGCATCAAGTTCTCGGTGTTCGAGACCGCCGCCGCCGACCACTCGCTGGTGCCGCGCCTGCACGGGCAGGTCGAGGGGATTGGGGACACGGCGCGCCTGACGGTCGAGGACGCCGCGGTCGGGGGCGACGCGGGCGCTGGCGCCAGGGCCGGGGGCGCCAAGGCCGGGGGCGCCACGTCTGGGGCTACCACCGGCGGCAAGCTCGCCGACCAGCCGTTGCCAGGCGCCGATCACGAGAAGGCAATCGGCGCGATACTCGACTGGTTCGCCGCGCATGTCGGCAGCGAGGCCGGCTTCGATGGCGTCGGCCACCGCGTGGTGCATGGCGGGCGCACCTATGTCCGGCCCACGCTCATCGATGCCCAGGTGCTCGACAATCTCGCACTGCTGGTGCCGCTCGCGCCGCTGCACCAGCCGCACCAGATCGCGGCCATCCGCGCGGTCAGTGCGGTGGCGCCGCGGGTGCGGCAGGTGGCCTGCTTCGATACCAGTTTTCATGCCCACCAGCCGCCGGTGGCGCAGCACTTCGGGCTGCCGCGCGAGTTCACCGCCCGGGGCATTCACCGCTACGGCTTCCACGGCCTGTCGTACGAATACATAGTCGGCGTGCTGCCGCAGGTCGCCCCCGACTGCGCCCATGGCAGGCTGGTGGTAGCGCACCTGGGCAACGGCGCCAGCCTGTGTGCGATCCATGACGGACGCAGCATCGCCAACACCATGGGCCTGACGCCGCTCGATGGCCTGCTGATGGGGACGCGCAGCGGCGCGCTGGATCCTGGCGTGGTGCTGTACCTGATGCAGCATGAGCACATGAGCGCACCTGCGATCGAGGAACTCCTGTACCAGCGCTCGGGGTTGCTCGGTGTCTCCGGCGTATCGAACGACATGCGGGTATTGCTGGCGAGCGCGCTGCCGGCAGCGCGGGAGGCGATTGATCTGTTCGTGTATCGAATCGGCCGCGAGCTGGGGTCGCTGGTCGCCGCGCTCGGTGGGCTCGATGCCCTGGTGTTCACCGGCGGGATCGGCGAGCACTCGCCGCCGATACGCGCGCGCGTGTGCCAGGACGCCGGCTGGCTCGGCATTCGGCTCGATGAGCTCGCTAACGCGGCTGGAGGGCCGCGGATTTCAAGCCTGCCAACGGCGCCCAGCGCTGCGGCCGCGCCGTCGGCCTGGATGATACCGACCGATGAGAACCTGATGGTCGCGCGCCATACGCGGGCTGCGCTGGACGGCTGATGCAGTCAGGTCTTGGCGAGCAGTTGCACCAGGTGCTCGAGCGCCAGCCGATAGCCGTCGACGCCCAGCCCGGTGATGACGCCGGAGCTGGCGCTGGCGAGGATCGACTTGCTGCGCCAGTCCTCGCGCCGGTAGATGTTGCTGATATGCACTTCGATGATCGGGCATTCGCACATGCGCAGCGCATCGAGTATGGCCACGGAGTGATAACAGAATGCAGCCGGGTTCATGATGATGCCGGCCGCGGCGCGCGCCTGGTGCAGCCAGCCGATGAATTCGTGCTCGGCGTTGGTCTGGCGTGCGACCAGTTCCAGCTGATGGCGCTCGGCCAGCGCGCGGCATTGCGCCTCGACATCGGCCAGCGTGTGATGGCCATAGAGCGCCGGCTCGCGCTCTCCCAGCAGGTTCAGGTTGGGCCCATTGAGCAGGTAGACCCGGGCCGTCATGCAGGCTTGGGCTCGCGCATGCTTAAGCGTCGCTCAGCCCGGTGTGGCGGGTACTTCCGGCGTATCAGTGGCGACCACGGCGTCCGCAGGCGGTGCGGCCCGGCGCTGCTGCTCGGCGCGCACCTGCGCGATGCTCAGCCCGGTATTGGCGGCGATCAGCGCCAGCAGCCGGTGGCCGGGATCGCGCGGCAGCTCGATCGCGTGCAGTTGCTCCCAGATCGCGATGCGCGCCTGCGCGGTGTTGAGCGGGGAAGCCTGCTCGGTGAGCGCATGCTGGCGGCGTTCGGCGGCCTCGGTCTGCTGCCGCGCCAGGCGTTCGCGAAAGTCCGCGGTCGGCTCCCCTGCCAGCGGCAGGGCGCTGCGCCAGGAGTTCATGGCGTGCCCAACGCGACGATGCGGTAGTTGAGCTCGATGGGGCAACCAATGCCGCTGGCGCGATCGCGCGCGCGGGTTCCGCTGCAATGCACCTTGGCGGTGGCCGTGCGGCTGCCACGCCCGGTGGTGGCAGCCAATTGGGCGACGTTTGCACTCAGATCAAATTCTCCGTCGCAATCGGCGCAGGGGCAGCGAAAGCGAAAAAAGGCCTGTGCCGGTGGATAGAACGCGTGTGACTGCGAGGATGGGACTACTTCCTTCGGGGCCGCGCCGGTGCGGTCGCCGAAGGACAATTCGATGTTCAATTGCAGCAGTTGCGGAAAGGCGCTGCGCAGCGGCGGCGAGCGGTCGCGATCGTACTGGCGCCGATAGCGGCGCTGCTCATCGAGCGAGGAGTTCTTGCGGGCGGCGATTTTCATGGCTTGGACTCGATGGACTCGATCGATGAACTCTCGGGCGTGGTGCCCTGGAGCTCGGTGCCGTCTGCACCCTCGGCTCCGGGGGTTTCGTCGCGCTCCAGGCGCTTCTTCAGCTTCTCCGCGTGACGCGTCTTGCGCGCCAGCTCCTTTTGCTTTTTCTGGTGGCGATAATTCGGCTTGGCCAAGCTCATCTCCAGCCGTCGCCCGTCAGGCGCTCCCGGGGGCGCGAATCGGTCGCGATCATGGGGGCGCAGCGCGGCTTAGCTGCATTGGAAAAACGTCGCGCAGCTTACCACATCCGGACCCCCACAGTGGCGCCTAATTCCCGGCCGCCTGGGCCTCGAGCTCGCCCCAGCGCGCATAGCCGCCTTCCAGCTGCGTACTGATCTGCGCCAGGCGCTCGAGTCGCTCGCGCAGCAGGTCGTGGCCACCGTCGTGGCCCTGGCCATGGCCCTCACCTTGGCCTTCGGGGCGACCGGCACGATCGCCAGCACGATCGCCTGCGCGGTAGAGCTCACCGGATGCGAGCTGCGCTTCGATCTGCTGCTTCTCCGCCTCCAGCGCCTGCAGCCGTTCCGGCAGCGTGCGCAATTCGCGCTGGTCGTTATATGACAAGCGGCGCGCCTTGGGACGGGCGCGGGCGGCTGCGGTGGGCGCCGCGGCTGCCGGGCCGGCCGACTCGCTGCGGGTCGGGCGGGCACCTGCGGCAGGCCGCTGCGCGTCGCGCTGGCGGCGATAGCGGATCCAGTCGTCGTAGCCGCCGACGAATTCGCCGATCACCCCGTCGCCTTCGAACACCAGCAGGCCGGTGACCACGTGATCGAGAAAGGTGCGGTCGTGGCTCACCAGCAGCAGGGTACCGGGGAAGTCTGCGACATATTCTTCCAGCAGCTCGAGCGTATCGATGTCCAGGTCGTTGGTCGGCTCGTCCATCACCAGTACGTTCGCCGGTTGCGCGAACAGGCGCGCCAGCAGCAGGCGATTGCGCTCGCCGCCGGACAGCGCGCGCGCCGGAGTGTTGAGCTGCTCGGGACGAAACAGGAAGTCCTGCAGGTAGCCGGACACGTGGCGGGTGTTGCCGTTGACGATCACCTGGTCGTTGCGGCCGCTGATGTTCTGCATCACCGATTCATCGAGATTGAGCTGCGCGCGTTCCTGGTCGTAGTAGGCGACCGCAAGCTTGCTGCCCCGGCGCACGCTGCCGTGCTGGATCTCGATCTCGCCCAGCAGCGCCTTGATCAGCGTGCTCTTGCCGGCGCCGTTCGGCCCGACCAGGCCGATGCGATCGCCGCGCATGATGCGGGCGGAGAAATCGCGGATGACCGGGCGGCCATCGAAGCTCACGCCCAGGTGCTCGGCCTCGAACACCAGCACGCCGGACTCGGCGGCGTTGTGCTGCGCGAGCTCGATGCGGCCAGTACGCTCGCGCCGCGCCCGGCGCTGCGCCCGCAGCTGATAGAGTGCCCGTACCCGGCCTTCATTGCGGGTGCGCCGGGCCTCGACGCCCTTGCGGATCCAGGCCTCCTCCTGCGCCAGCTTCTTGTCGAACAGCGCCGCATGGGTAGCCTCGGCGGCCAGCTGCTGCGCCTTGATGTGCGTGTAGTGATCGTAGTTGCCGTCGGTGGAACGCAGGCTGCCACGGTCGAGTTCGACGATGCGGGTTGCCAGGCGGTTGATGAATGCGCGGTCGTGACTGACAAACAGCAGCGCGCCGCCAAAGTCGAGCAGGAACTGCTCCAGCCACTCGATCGCCTCGATATCGAGGTGATTGGTCGGCTCATCGAGCAGCAGGATGTCGGGTTCCGACACCAGTGCCCGGGCCAGCAGCGCGCGCCGCCGCCAGCCGCCCGACAGCGCATCGAAACGAGCCTGTGGATCGAGCTGCAGCCGCGAGATCACGCTGGCAACGCGCTGTTCCAGCTGCCACTGCTCGCCGACCTCATCAGCCCCGTCGCCAGGCTGCCCGAGGCCAGCGGCTACGATCTGCGCCACGCTCTCGCCGGTCTGCAGCGCGATATCCTGCGCCAGGTGGGCCACGCGCGCGCCCGGCCTGACCCATAAGCTGCCGCCATCCGGGGCGACTTCACGGCGCACCAGCCGCAGCAGCGAGGACTTGCCCTCGCCATTGCGGCCCACCAGCCCCACGCGCTCGCCCTCATCGAGCTGCAGCGACACCTGGTCGAGCAGCGGCCGGGCGCCGTAGGCCAGCGATACCTTGTCTAGACGAAGCAGCATGGAATCACGCACAATTGCCGGCAGCGCTCAATGGCGAACGACCGGCATTGTACCGGCGGCAACGGGGGACGCAGCATGGCATCGAACGAAGCCTGGACGCCGACGCAGCGCTCCATAGTCATTGCCAGCTTCCTGGGCTGGATGCTCGATGCGTTCGACTTCTTCCTGATGGTGTTCGTGCTGAAGCGCATCGCAGGCGACTTCGGCACTGACGTCAAGAGCATCACCGAAGCCATTTTCCTGACGCTGGCGATGCGGCCGGTGGGCGCGTTCCTGTTCGGCCGGCTGGCGGATCACTACGGGCGCCGTCCGGCGCTGATGGCGAGCGTGCTGCTGTACTCGGGCATGGAGCTGGCCTCCGCCTTCGCGCCATCGCTGCGCGCGTTCCTGATCCTGCGCGCGCTGTACGGCATCGCGATGGGCGGGGAGTGGGGCGTGGGCGCGTCGCTGGCGTTCGAGAGTGTCCCGGTGCGATCGCGCGGCATGGTCTCGGGCATGCTGCAGGCCGGCTACCCCACCGGGTACCTGCTGGCCTCGATCGTGTTCGGGCTGCTGTTCGAACACATCGGCTGGCGCGGCATGTTCATGGTCGGCGCAGCGCCGGCGCTACTGGTGCTGTATATCCGCAGCAAGGTGCCGGAGTCGGCGACCTGGACCGCAAGCCAGGCCGCGCCAAAGGCACGGAGCCTGCTGGCCTCGCTGTCCGGCCACTGGCTGCTGGCGCTGTATGCGATCGCGCTGATGACCTGCTTTAATTTCTTCAGCCATGGCACCCAGGACCTGTATCCGCATTTCCTCGAGGAGCAGCGCGGCTTCCCCACCCACACGGTGTCGATTATCGCGATCGTCTACAACATCGGCGCGATCTGCGGCGGCATCGCCTTCGGAACGTTTTCAGGTCGCATCGGCCGGGGCCGCGCCATCGCGATCGCCGCGGGACTGTCGCTGCTGGTGCTGCCGTTCTGGGCTTATTCGCTGACGCCGGTGACGCTGGCGATCTCCGCCTTCGTGATGCAGTTCATGGTGCAGGGGGCCTGGGGCGTGGTGCCGGTGCACCTGAACGAGCTGTCGCCGGACGGCATCCGCGCGACCTTCCCGGGCTTTGTCTACCAGCTCGGCAACCTGATCGCATCCCGTAACGCGCCGCTGCAGACCGGCATCGCGGAACATCACGGCAGTGCCGCGCACCCGGACTTCTCGTTTGGGTTCGTCTGCGTGGTCGGGACGGTCGCGGTGCTGCTGGTGGTGCTGTCATTGCTGGGCCCGGAGCGGCGCGGTGTGCGCTTCGGCGCGCAATGAGGTAGACTGTCGCCCGGAGTTTGTCGATTAGCGTGGTTCGGTCCACGCACCGAGGTTCTTCAGCGTCCCCACAAGGCCATCACGGCCACTCCCGGGACCTATCGCCCTCCTGCAAGCCCATCGCAGTCTCGCCCTGAAGGCGCGACCGATCCAAACCATGTTCAACGCGCCATACCGATGGGCTGTGCCTTAGAGGCAGCGAGGCCGTTGCGGAGTATTGATTTGTTCAAGGAATTTGCATTGAGTCCGCCGTTGCTGAAAGCGGTGGAAACCCTCGGCTATACCGAACCCACCCCGATCCAGCAGCGCGCCATCCCGGTGGTACTGGAAGGACGCGACCTGATGGCCGCGGCACAGACCGGCACCGGCAAGACCGCCGCGTTTGCGCTGCCGCTGCTCGAGCGGCTGCTGAAGAATCCGGTGCAGCAGCGTGCGCCGCGCGCACTGATCCTGGTGCCGACGCGCGAACTGGCAGCGCAGGTCAGCGATGCCTGTCGCGTGCTGGCGAAGCAGCTGCCGATCCGCGGCGTGCTGATCTATGGCGGCGTGAGTCCGAAGCCGCAGCTGGATTCGCTCGCGCGCGGCGTGGATCTGGTGATCGCGACCCCCGGACGGCTGCTCGATCACCTGGAGTCGCGGGCGGTGGACCTGTCGAAGATCGAGATGCTGGTGCTGGATGAAGCCGATCGCATGCTCGACATGGGGTTCATCCGCGCGATCCGCCGCATCATTGCCGCGCTGCCGGCGCAGCGTCAGAGCCTGATGTTCTCGGCCACGTTTTCCGAGGAGATCCGCACGCTCGCGCGCTCGCTGCTGCGTAACCCCGTCACCATCGACGTGTCGCCGCGCAACGCGCCGCCGGAACTGGTGGATCACAGCGTTTATCACGTCGATGCGGCTGCCAAGCACCCGCTGCTGACGCGGCTGATCGTGGATGGCGATGTGCGCCAGACGCTGGTGTTCACCCGCACCAAGCACGGTGCCAACCGGCTGGCCGAGCGGCTGTCGAAGGACGGCCTGTCGGTGGCCGCGATCCACGGCAACAAGTCGCAGGGCGCGCGCACCCGAGCACTGGATGATTTCAAGCAGGGTCGCATCCGCGTGCTGGTCGCGACCGACATTGCGGCGCGCGGGCTGGACATCACCGAACTGCCGCACGTGGTGAACTTCGAGTTGCCGCATGTGCCGGAGGACTATGTGCATCGCATCGGCCGCACCGGCCGGGCGGGGCTGCGCGGGCAGGCGGTATCGCTGGTCAGCCGCGACGAACGCGATCGACTGCGCGCGATCGAAAAGCTGCTGGGCCGCGCGATTCCGGTTGCCGCCTGACCGGCGGCGCCTGCAGGTAGAATCGTCGTCCCGATAGTGGAGGTGACGACGATGATCGATCACACAGGCGTGGGCGTATCCAGGCTGGCGCTGCTGCGGCGCTGCAGCAGCAGCTTTGGATTTCTACGCCATCGGTGCTATATCTAGCGGCTGGTGTTGAGCGCGGCGCCCCGCCGCAGTGGAAGCACAGCC
>Ga0116229_10011904_pt1 | contig 12698 bp, 13 predicted proteins | sample S1TSphgellanicum_3_FD_87313 | JGI IMG/M metagenome (GOLD analysis project Ga0116229, IMG submission 87313) | Host-associated microbial communities from peat moss isolated from Minnesota, USA - S1T2_Fc - Sphagnum magellanicum MG | ecosystem: Host-associated > Plants > Peat moss > Unclassified...
CGGGTTGGAGTCCCGGGACTTTGGACGCTCATAGCTCCTCGCCCCGAACTCAGATTGGGATGAAGTCTAAACAAAAGTTTTAGCTGTCGTTGAAAGCTTTCCAACGCCATGTTGCACTCCTTGAGGAGACGTCAGGAAGAGGTCGATTCCCGAATTTTAGTGGTCGGGAGTCAAACTGGCAGTTTGACTCTCGGTCCTTCTTTTGCCTATAACTTGGGCTGCAGATGTCCAAATGGCCCATGCGAGGCCATTTTGGGCATCTAAACTTCAAGACCTTTCCATTGATATAAATAATGCACCAATGCGAGGAGATTTGACCCCTCAAATCGTCTTCTAAGTTTTCGGGAGTCTCGTAGGACTCCATTTTCCCACTTTTGGGAGTGTGAGTTGCAATCTCACACTTAGCCCCAAAGTGGGGTTGCGACAATATTAATGTTGCTTTTATATATTTTTGTGAGGTTGCATGATGACATTTTGTGACGTGCTCCCAAGTCCCAAGTTAGCCCCAAGTTGGGGCCAAGTCATTCAAGTTGCGAAATTTTTGGGACTCGGGGCACGCTCCCAGCTTTTAACACTAAAGGGGGGTGGGAGGGGCATGCTGAAAGCTCCGGGATTAGATTAGGAAGAGGGACAAACTTCCTTAGTTATCGGTCCTGCATCCAAATCCAACCAACAAGTTGGTTAGAACTCATTCTGCACACTTCTAGTGTTAGGACAAGCCACGGGCGACCTTGGATTCACTTGACTCACCACGGCCTGGATTCAGGGAAGCCACCACCTTCCCCCATATAGTATTCTCTACAGCTCTCCGCCGCACTTGCATCCAAATGGCTCTTTTTTTTGGGACTCCCAAAGTGGAGTCCTGAAATTATCCCAGTTTAGACTCCCAGGACTTTGGGCGCTCATAACTTCTTGCTCCGAACTTGGATCGGGACAAGGTCTAAACCAAAGTTGTAGCTCTCCTCGAGAGCTTTCCAACAGTGTGTCACACTTCACCTACACGCACCGAAATCGGGTCGATTCTCGACTTTTGATTCTCGACTTTTAGTGGTCGAGAGTCAAACTACCAGTTTGATTCTCGGGCCTTCTTTTGACCATAACTTGTGCTGAAGATGTCCAAATGACTCATGCGAGGCCATTTTGAACATCTACATTTCAAGACCTTTCCAACGGTATAATAAACGTTTCAATGCGAGGTGTTTTGACCCTTGCAATCGCGTTCTAAGTTTTTAGGAGTCCCGGAGGACTCCCAAGTCCCATTTTCGGGAATGTGAGTGGCGACCTCACAACAATCTCAAAGTGGGGTTGCGACATTTTGCATTATTATAACTTTTTAAAAGGTAAGTTTTTCATTTTGAACATGTTGAAAACAAGTAGATCAAGGTCATATACTTTGACAAAGGACCCATGGATGATATTTCATCACATAGAACTTTATTTGAACATGTATTATACCTTTTATGATGGAATGCACACTTCAGGAGTTTATTTTTCCTTATGCACTAGACCTTTTGTCAGAATTACATTAACATTTGGATTAGGAAAGGTGCACTTGACACTTTGGTTTTTATTATCAAATTTTTGACTTTGGATTGCAAACCAAACCATATGACAATTGGTCTCTTTGAGACAATTTTTTTTTATTAGAGTTGGTTTTATTGATCAATTTTTGCTTGAAGAATGTGGTCTTACAAACAAAATCATATTTTATGTCAAATTTTTAAAAAAAAAATCTATTTAATGACAAATGTTTTCAAGTTGATTGTGAATTGTGATGTTTTGGGGATGTAGACACCATTGGAAGCTAATTGTTTTGTCCATGTTTTTATGAAGGCTTACTAATATCCCATTAGGTCAATGAAAAGGTGAATTATAGTTTGTAGCCAATGAATATTAAGGTTACTGAAGTTGGGTGGTTTTTTCAATTTATAAAGAATTGTTAGTTTTAATTTTTTAAATATTCTAAAATCAAAGAACTATCAATTTCAATTCTTTGGAAAAAAAATAAAAATCAAAGAACCAATGATTTTCATGAAAGAATTTTTAGAGGGCAATTGTAGGGGTCAAAATTCATTGGATTGAGACGTTCCTTATATCATTGGAAAGCTCTTGGAACGTAGATGTCTAAAATGAGCTCACATCACCATTTGGACATTTGAAACACAAGTTATGGCCAAAAGAAGAGGTGAGAGTCAAATTGATAATTTGACTACCAACCACTAAAAGTCGGGAATTGCCTTGATTTCCTTGCGTGCAGGTGGCGTGCCACAAATCGTTGGAAAGCTCTCAACGAGGACTACAACTTTGCTTTAAATTTCATCTCAATCGAAGTTTTATATAAAAAGTTATGGGCCCGAAAGTTGTGGGAGTCCTAACCTTAGGAATTTTGGGACTCCCACTTGGGAGTCCCAGGACAAAATGCCATTTGGATGTGGGCTTCGTGTGGAGGTACATAGTATACTATAAGGGGGAAGGTGGTGGCTTCCCCCAAGTTTGGGCTGTGGTGAGTCTTGTGAGTTTGAGTTTGCCCGTGGTTCATCTTAACAGCAAAAGTGCTCCAATTATACACTAACCAACTTGTTGTTTGGTTTTGTGCAAGTTTGTGTGAGTGATTAATTGCTTGTCATTCTTCCTAGTCCATTTCGGAGCTCCAACACGCCCCTTTTACCCACAAAGTGCTGTGAGCCAGGGAACGTGCCCCAACTCCTTGCTCTTTTGTTGTTTTCATTTCAAACTCACATTAAAGTCTATCAAGGAGTTTGAGGGTGCATCATATTCGGGCTCCTATTAATATGGACTTTATTGCTTTTAATGAATGGAATTTATTACCACTTAAACCAATCATACCACAACAAATTAAAAATTTAACATTGTAAAATGGACTTTTGTGAACTCTTGTTTAAAAAAAAAAGAGTCACATTCTTGTGCATTTACCCAAATCAACCATAGCATCAAATTGACCTAGGAGAGGCTTGACTTGGAAGCTTAAATAACTTGTCCCCCAAGTTCAATTTGATGCACATTAACTTATGCTAGCAAGTAAGATGAGATAGGAATCATATGTATTTGCTTCATTTTTGGATTATGTTCATGCATTTGATTGAAAAAGGGTTCACATGATGTTGGTTCTTTGAATGCTTGATCCCAAATTCAAGGATTTATCTATTGTGAACAATTATGTGCGAAGAGGAAAAATCGCAATTGCACCAACAACATATGACTATGTAACCCTAATCCCCCTTTTGACAATGGTTTATTGAAAAGTCCATTATGTTGCAAATCCAACAAGAAGTTCTATTGCCCAATAACTACCACCTCTGGTTGTGTTTGATGTGAGACAACAATCTCTAGATGACATTGTAGTCAAGCTAGGCCATCGCGTCCAACATAATGGGCAAGGACAAGACCATTCCATGACATCAAGGTCTGGGGTGGCAGATTCACGATTAAAAGACAATTCATGTTCAACAGACACATGCTGGTCACTATTACAAGTGTATGATCATCACTAGAAGATTATGTCATGTGACATGGCCAAGAAAACGACATAATCTGCCACCCCAGATCTTAATGTAGGTGACAGGGATTTCACTGCACAAAAAACACCAATGCTAACAAATAGTGGTACTCACTTTAAATGAATTAACTTGGGAATTTTCTTTTTCATGCAAGTCCAATTTAAACAAGAATGGAATCACACTGCACATGTACCCATCTGGCATTCTGCGACAGGATTGCACTAACGACACTTGACAAACTGCTAAAGTTACACACAGGGACAATCTACAGTTCTGGTAACAATGTGCCCATATAGTGCTGATAGGTTGTTGGCACCTCTTGTTTTAGAGCGATTGCTGTCAGATCGTCCACTAGCTTACTGCAATGACATACAGTCCCGGTTCATAATTGTATGCACATTGATTTGAGGCATTCACATGAGAAATGCTAACCTTTACTATGATGCCAAACTTTCCTATGGCACATGTATGTGGCTTACCCATCACAAGGAAACGCTGCAGCATGTCCATTCCTGTTGAAAATCTAACATTCACCCATAGGGGTTGTGCTCAGCCTCTTGTCTTTAAGCAATCCACTACTACCCTTGTGGTGGCAGTGGTGAAACCAATTGGGGTGCATCATTTGTTGACAATTTCTGCTTCAGTTCAAAAATCTCCACCTGAAAAGAAGATATTGACAGCCTTCTTTTAGTTTCCAGATCATCCCTCTCAAAACATCAAAGAATTTTGGAGCAATAAAAATGCACTCTGTGCACTGCCCTGATGTCTACCAATTGCATTCTCATGACAGTGTAGAATAATGGAACTCAGGTCAAGTCTCCTTCAAGAGCCCATCAGAAAGCTCCTCACACTCTAAACCCTAAACCCTAAACCACTAATATATGGAGTAGTCCCATTGGCTTAGAGGCTGTGACTAAGTTGGAAACACTGAGAACATCATCCAGAGTGAGAGACACTGAGGAAATGAAAAAAAATTTGTACCGAAAAGCCCAAGAGTTTTTCTGTGTACCTGTAACTGAAATGCCCTTGAGCGTTCTCCTGCCAAAACCCCCCTTGTAGTTTGCAATTCCTGCAAAAAATTATGAATTGGAAGGTACCTAATTTATTAGATAGTTGAACTACAGGCATCAAGATGTGATAGGAGAAAATTAGAGTCTTCTGAGGTGGGTGGGTTTGCACATGATTGTGATTAAAGCTAAGGATTTGGTAGCTCTCATCATGCTCAATGCAAATTAGGACTGTATCATACCTTCTGAGTATCCTCAACAACAGCTTTAAGAAAGGCAAGGTCATGTTCCAGGCGTAGATTTTCAGCATGTACTACATTACAAAGGTTGTTGGAGTCTTCTTGTGCCTGTTCAGCAGCAGCTACGCGGTCCTTAAGCTCCTGCTCTGCCTCAAGTGCACTGGCCAACCGGAGCTCCATCTTTTGCTTGCTATTCAACACTGATGCCAAATTTTTCTCTGCCTCCTCTTTACCTCGGACTGCAGCTGCAAGCTCCCCCTCAGTGCGCTCGTTCTTGCGGACAGCAGCTGCCAGCTTCTTCTCAAATTTTCTTTGGATTCTGTTGATGAGGAAGGTCCGCTGGTCCACAGAATCAGCATCCTGAAGCTCCATTAGGAGCTCAATGTCAGAATTTCCGTCAAGGGTGGTCCTAAAAGCTTCAGACAGATATCCAGTGTTCCTTGAAGTGGGTGTGTTTGCATTTGCCTCACTTGCACTTGACCTTCTTCTTGCAGATCCGGTTTGTTCTGAGCTATCAAACACCATAGCTTCAAGTGAAGACTGTGTCCTACTGGAAGAATTTGTAAGCCTTTTCATCTTCTTCATATTGCTTGATTTTGGGGATGCCAATACAGCTGCAGCTTCACCAAATGTGTTTTCTGCATCTCGGTACTGTGCTTCCGAAACCTTGACACAAAGGCAAAAAACTCATGATCAAGAACTTGTTTTAGCTCGTACCAAGCTTCTTCTTCTCTCTGCCAGAAGCAGTAGCCATTGGTGCACACCCATCACTTCTTCATAGCCAATTTCAGTTAGCGCACTGCCTACCTTAGAGTCCTGTGAAGGTGTACTCATGACTGACGAGCTTCCTTCCATTGATTTAGATGATGCATCCCGTTGCCGAATGCTGGTCTCTTTTGCTGCTCCTGCTGCTGTGTGCATGAGTGAAAACCGCTTCCGGAGAGGAATCAGACCAGAGATGGACATATCTTCCATTGCTCGGAAAGGTGATGAATGGTGGTGGTGATCAATCACAGGCAATTGTTGTTGTGTTTTAGAGACTTTGACACAAGCACATGGTATTCCTGCTCCCCTCAAAGATGAGTATGGCACTACACTGGCTGCTGCTGCTGCTGCACTACCCCGACTCTCACTCAATTCTGCTGCTAATCCTGAACTACTACTCCTTGGAGGACTTGCTGGTGTCGAATACTCTGATGGTGGAATGTACAGTACTTGCACCTGTGCACAAGTCATCATGATTCCGTAATGTTAAATCTAATGACTTCCCAAAATCAATGATGGAAAGAAAACAAGACATGAAACTGGCAGTTTCATCAGGAAAAAGACAAGGGAGGATAGAAAAAGGATTACCTCATTTGAGGCCTTGTTTCCATATCCTCCAAAAGCAATAAGGAATATTTTGCCCTTACGCTGAAATGGCACCAAACTCAAACCCTGCCAGTAGTTCCCTCAGTAGATTCAGAACCAAAGACAGACTCAAGCTTTGATCTGTATTATCAAGAGTTAGTGAAATTTAGACATTTTTATCTTCAATCGAATGTTCACTGCAGCTTGAAACTGAAAATGATAAATCAATGAGATTTGAGATCAAAAAACTCCACATAAACATTTTGAAGGTAACCAAGCCATTGTCTCTGTTTCCAGCAAAACCAAAACTAACATGACAAGAATGAATAATGGGTGTGGCCATAACTTTATGAGTGTCACTCACAAAGTATCATACCATACCTTCAGGGAACTTAGTTTGTTTATCCACATCCAGGAGGAGTCAGAGTCAAAACATGACCCAAAAAAACAAGCACTTGAGAGTGAGTATTTGAGGAGACCTGGTTGGCAAGAACTGAGTTAGGAGGTGCAATAGCTGCAATTGACCAGGTCATCTTTGCAATGTCCAACACCAGGCTGTCTAAGACACCTGCAACACCTCCAACATTCAGCCTCATGTAAGCACTCACACAGATTCTAACACTGCATGTCAATCCTAGAAAACCCTAAACCCTAAACCCCAATCTTGAACCAAAACTGTTGCATCCATTGAAGGCCATAACTTGGAACCTCTTGTGGTGGGTAGATACACTGTCTTGTTACTCTGACATCTACTTGGGTACCTATTCTTGATGTTTGATGACCAAATTGATCTCTTCATCCAGTTAGGGGTTTGAGCTGAAATGCAACAAAAAAAACTACATAGTGAAAAATAAATAAATAAATAAAATTGTTTGCAGAGAGATAAGGCAGAAATGTACCAAACCCACGAGATTCTCCGCCAACAATGTACCATTTATCACCAACCAATACACCAGCATGCCCAGCCCTAGGAGATGGAGATGCACCTTTGTTTTTTAACCTAGACCATTCCATCTATCAATCACGAAAATGCACAAATTTCCATGTTTAGAAAGCTGCTCCACCTCTACCATCTTAGTCTCAGTCTGTGTTTAAGTTTACAAAGTAAAGATTAGCCTTCCACATTGACAAAGTGAGAGAATGTCTGCAAATTTGCTAGAGATGCATGGTAGGATGAAGCAAGCATGAAACAACCCTTTTAGCATCCAAATCTAGATTGATTATATGGATGAAAAATCCCTCACCGTCTCAAAGTCAAGAGCATAAATGTCATTTAGTGGCTTGGACTTGGACACTCCCCCAAAAATTAACAGAAATCGATCATCATACATAGCAGCAACATGCTTGGAACGTGGTGAAGGACCTGTACCTCTGCACTAGTCCAGACCCACAATGCCAGTATAAAATCCATTCTTCAGAGTCTGATGACAACCTGAACTCAGGATGTCCAACGTAGAGAAAAAGCACTAGGGTGAAAGCAGCAGGGTGGGTAGTTGGTGCACTGACGTGGTGTGAAGCGGTAGCCACATGAGCGACTTGAGGTCAAGAATGTGCAGGTCATTCATTTTGTGTCCCTTTGAGTCCTCACCTCCAAACATAATTAATATACTCCCTGCTCGTGTCACACTTTGCCCACTCCGCGCTGCCTGAAGCAAAATAACCCCCTTGGCAATCAGATTAAAGCAATGGCATATAAAAACCCACCACTACCATGCAGGGGGGTTAGGGAGAAATAATAATGAGCAGAGGAATAGCTCAAAAGGGTAATGAATGGATAATCTAGAAAGTGGCCCAAGAGTTCAAATTGTGCCAGTCCTGAGCATGTGATGTACCGGAATTTCTCCTTTTGCTGCAATTTTAGTCCAAAGGCGGGTTTGCAGATCAAAAGACCAAACTGCAAACAACACCAAGCAGTACTCCCCATTTTGGTAAGAAAAAAAAACCATCAAACATGCATCACACCTTGATGACAGCTGCTCCAAATTCTTCACAAGCAGACAATGTGAAGGCCAGGGAAACAGAAAAATACTGGGTGAGTTGAAACAATTGAGTGTAAGAATTGCACAAATTGATTAACAGCCATATATATATACCTTCAGTTTGGTCACCAATTGGGTCCATGTCTCCAGCAACCAAGAGAACTGTTTTGCCCCAAGATATCTGAAATCATCACCAATTGCCCAGAAGAAGAACACTTAAAAAAAAGGCTGCAGTAAACATGTCATCTTCAACTCTTGGAAACCTGCCCTAAACTTGAGCAATGCATGGGATCTACTTCTTTCTGTCCATCCGAAATAAGCCTTTTCAGATTTAAGCCACTCCACCATTTTTGTTTGCTCATCAAAATGTCCAATTTTTACTATGAAGAAAGTCTTTTTTTGTCTCACCATACTATGGCCCTTGCATGCAGGCAATCGTTGTCGTCTTACAGATTTGGGCATCCCTCCTTGTGTGGGTGTTGAGGGCCCAGCTTCCACTATGCCCGACCACATCATTTTGCCAAGGTGTAAAATCTGATTTGCAAAATTCACTGATAAGCAAGTTAGGGTCCTCGGGATCAGTCACCACACAAACAAAGCCTTGAGGGACATGACACCCCACCCCCAAGCCATCGTACAGGAAAGATTTAGGGTAGAATAGAACCTCTGATTTGATCAGTAGAATAGTTTGCAGTAAAAAGTTAGAAGCAAAGGTGTGTTGTTTGAGAAGTAACCTGCACATCATTTGTGGATCCAGAGGCAGTGTTTCCACCTGTGACAAGCATCTTGCGCCCCACAATTGTTGCCGCATGCTGCCCCCATGCATTAAACCTGTTATTTCTTGGGGCACTTTGCATGAACATCTTCTTCTTTACTAAGTTCAAGTCATGGGTTCAAATTTTTTTCAGAGAGGACAAGTTTTGAAATATTGCTTGACAGCTTTAAATGGATGTCAATTGTACCAATAAAGTAAGCCCCCCATTGGAGACAGGTACCTATAGAGAGACCTTTTGCCAACCACCCAAGAAGAGAGAAGTCAGGCTCTAATAAGGGCTTTGAGTTAACAAACATACTCAGGAAAAACTCTCTCACAAGACCGACAGTAATGAGGGGGAAAAAACTCGGCCACATGATAGTGGGTAGGCTCAACAGAACCGAAAAGAGAAAGAGAAAACTAAAAAAGAACCCAAAGAAGAAAGAAGGAGAACATTGTGAAAGGGAAATGGACACACAGAGAAGAAAGAAGAATATCAAGAGCAAATCCAGAATTAGTGAAGCAAATAGATTTGACAAAGAAAAATTGCATATATTGGATTGGAACTGAAGATGGATTCATGGGTATGTTAGGTTTTTTTTTTTGCTGGGGGTTCAGGGTTTGGGAATTGTGTGCAAGAAGAGAACAGAGAAAATCTGGTTATGGAAGAGGAAAGCTCACATAGGATCGGGGTTCAGGTTTTTTGCCATGAGGATGGACAACAGTCCAGACTAGGTGCTCATCCACATTCTCAAACCTGGTTTCCAAACTCGCAGCTTGTGCCACAGCAGTTGCTGTTGGAATATGATGGCGGGTTGGTGTCCTCATAGCACTAGGAGAGGGTGTAGTGGCATTGCTGAAAGCCTCCCCCTGCAGCTTACACAAAGCCCAAATAGGTCTTGAGTTTGCACTCCTATTGCAGCAACAGCAGCTTGTACCCTAGTCCAGCTGAGATGGGTACAAGCTTGAAGAAGCAGAAGAAGAACACTAGAGCTTCATCATGTCTGGGAGGAAAAAAGAATGCATCCAGCTAGCCCCAGCCCCAGCCAGCCTTTGGCATTGAATCTAACTCTACAATGTGTCAAGTCTCAGACAAGCAGCTCTCACACATTGTGAGGGATGAAGAAGAACCAGAACCAGAACCAGAAGAGAAGGGGCAGCTTGTAACTTACTCTTGCAAACTGCAGCTGTGTTTTTGTCCTACTTGAGGGACTGACAAATCCATGATCAGCTCCATACCGCAACTTCTTCTCCTCTCTCATCATGACTTTCTTCTTACTTGATGAAGAAGAAGGTGCATCCTCCTCTTCTTCCTCCTCCTTTTTCCTATTCCGTGCCCTCTCTAGAACAGAGCTACAATCCATCACTAACCTGCTCCTGAGCTCCGGATAATAACTAGAATCTTCTTCTTCTTCTTCTGCCACGAGCTTCCCATTTGGCATTCCTCCTCCCAGCTGATGATGGGCCGGGGATCTAGTTTCAGGAATAGCAGCTACAGGCCCGCTAGTCCTCCTGCTCCGCTCCATATCCTTCATCTCTGGAATCCCTACGGTTTCTTTACTGCTGTGAAGATCAGGAGATGGTTGTGTAAAAGGACATTGCAGATGGACAGCATTCTCCTCCATCCACCTGCCGCTTGCACCCAAGATCCCAACTCTTCTCATCTTCTTCTTCTTCTGCTTCTCTCCATGAACAACTTCCGAAGCTCCAAATTTCGCACCCTTTTTCTCCTTTCTCAAATAGCCAGAAAACCCACTTGGGAATCCATCCCTAGTAGCACTTCTTCCACCACCCCCACCTTCCTTTCTACCGTCTGCATCATCTGCACCTTCACTTCCCTGCTGTTGTTGTTTTTCAGCATCCTCCATAGCTCCCAGAGTTTTTGTTTCTTGGGGGGTTTTTTTTGGGGTATTTGGAGTATCAAATGTGCAACATTTTCTTTGTGTGTCTACACTATTTCTAGTGGTCAAGAGAAACACCCAGAGTAGTTTTTAAGAAGCAGCAGCAAGGGAGAGAGAGACAGAGAGAGTCTGAAGGTGCTGCTGCTCTTCTCTACTAAGTCTAATCTACAACTCTACTACAACACCCACATTTGGCAATGCACAAGAGTGTGTGACCCAAAAACAAGAAGGAAAAAGATTCAAGAAACAAAATGGGTGATGAAGAAGAACAAGATGATGGAGAAGAACAAGAAGAAGATGTAGAAATCCAAGTTTACAATGATGGAGCTGCTGCTGCTGCTGCTGCCTGCTGGGCTACAAACTCCCCTCTTCCTCCAACTACAAAAGCACAAGAGAACAAAAAGAAGGAGAGAAAGAAAGGAAGAAAGGAGCTCCAAGGTTAAGTAAAAGAAAAACCAAAAGCAAAAGAAAAAGAAAAGAAAAAGAAAAACCAAAGGGACCTATTCACTCAGAAACTCATGTTAAAAGAAAAGAAATGGCATGGATATCTATATATATGGGCATCCCAGTGTTTTGTGACGGGTATTTGGTCCGAAAATACCCTCCGGTTCTTTAGTTTTTGAATTTAACATTTCAGAGTCAGAAGAGAACTGCTGGTTCCGGAGGAGGGGGAGTTTTTTTTCTTAATAATAAATTTTCTGGAAACTGAGAACCGTCGGGTTCGGTTATTTCAAACCGTAGTAGCCAAAGAGCAGCCGGGTCTTGTGGAAGAGGCGACGGGTTTGGCGGTTATTTAACCTTTTTTTTCAAGGAGTTTGAGACCCGTGGCTATACATGGGAGCTTTTGGTGCTCGATTTTTCTGAGAACCATGATTATATCCGGGAACTTGTGGTGGCTCGATTTTTCTGAGAACCGTGGCCATGAACCGTCTTAATTCTTTTCTACGATTTTGTGATGTAGACAAACTGGCAGCAATCGGCGACAAGAAGATTTAGCCAAAATCGGCTATGGACCAGATAATGAAAGTGAGAGAGCAGCACTTAAAGAATAATCGTCTTATATTTTGGCTAAACCTGCTGGAACGTGTTGTAAAAAAATTCCAGCAATTTCTTTTCCTCTCAAAATCTAGCAAAACTTAAGGCCATTTGTTTTTCAAAAAAAATCCTTTTGAAAAATGTTGAATTTCAGGTCCAGAAAAAAGAGTTATATATATTATCTCATAATTCATTCATGTGTGAATTCCACCAAAAGGGTATTTATTATTAATTCAAGTCCCCAATCACACTTTGTATTTTATATCCAAGAATTGTTTTTTCATGGTTCTACTTTGAGTGTGAATTCTAACCAGTTCTAATCTAACAAGGCATCACAAACACGCTGGCCCTGCCAATAGCCAAAAGATGTTGTACATCTACCTACTGTGTTCACACTCTGAATACCCAAAAAAAAATCCATTCCAATCTAAACAGTCTAAACACTTTCACCAAAGAAACCCGTTCAACTAATGTGAAACCGGTTTTAATAAGGTAAAACTTCCAAAAGTTGGATCCAATGCTATATAGTCCCTGTCCCTGTGGGGGCAGGGCCCAACAAAAAGGTCCGCTAGTTTCATGGTCCAGTTCTTATGCTAGTTCTATCAAAAAGTGCTGCTTCAGGTTTGAGTCATAAGAACTTTAAAAATTAATTACTAATTATTGATTAATTAAAATAAATAAATAACTAAATAACCCAAAAAGAGAACAAGAGAAAAATAAAAATCAAAAAATAAATAAAAATCAAAGTCCAAACAAAAGATAATACCTAAAAATCACAAAATGCACAATGGGGAGCCCTATGAGAAAAAATCAAGTAACTTAAAAACATAACCCCCCCCCCCCCCACCCACAAAAAACCCCAAAAACCCACAGGGGGTCGGGTGGCTGGCACAACAAACCCCCAACAAAGGATAA
>Ga0116229_10011905_pt1 | contig 12697 bp, 14 predicted proteins | sample S1TSphgellanicum_3_FD_87313 | JGI IMG/M metagenome (GOLD analysis project Ga0116229, IMG submission 87313) | Host-associated microbial communities from peat moss isolated from Minnesota, USA - S1T2_Fc - Sphagnum magellanicum MG | ecosystem: Host-associated > Plants > Peat moss > Unclassified...
AGCTGCTACATCATAACGCAATTGAGAGAACGGCAACGATCCGAGACTCCAAGACGCACATCCAATACTGCAAAAGCTTCCCACCTGCAGCAGCATCATCACATCCTAGTTGATAATGCACTTCTTGTCATGGAAAAAATCTCTTCCCACTCTCGAGTTTGGCGCGATTGCTCCACAACAAAACCTCCACACTTCCTCTTTGCACACTTGGGTACCGATCTAAATCCTGTTCCAATACTTGCAAGTTCTCCTTCTGGGAGAGAGCGGAGGAAGGGTTAGCTTTTTTGGGGATTTTGGTGTTCCCACCACGTTCCCAATGTGTCTTACCCAGCTGTTCCCAATGATGTTTCCACCATGTTCCCCAAGTTCTCAATGTGTTCACCAAGATGTACCCATTAAAGGACTTCTATACCTCCTTTGGTAGGTCTATGACTTGTTCTACTACACACATCACCCTTTTGAAGTACCCTACCTACTAAACCCTAAACCTTGCCACCTTTAACACTAATTATATTATTTTCATATATATATAACATTATGAGAAAATCATGTTCGTTGCAACTTGCCTATTTAGTTAAAATTTAATTATATTAAATATTTTTGAGTTGCAATCTAGTTTTATCGAACATTTTTTTTAGTTACATTGAATGACTTGCAATGAACACAATTTTATCATAATATAATTTTATTTTTTAAATAATGAAATTATGTGACAAAAATATTAAAATTTCAAGAATATTTTATTTGTTGAAATGAATTTTCTTTCATTAATTAATTATTTGACAAATATGTTTCGAAACTGCCAAGGTATTATGATATATGTGACTTATACTATTGTTAGTTGTATTAATTAGTCTACAAGTAAGTGTACATTATTTCATAAAATTGATTAGGAGCATCCACTATTTCAAACAATTGTTGAAAAAAGTATTTGGGCAAGTATGAAACCTCTTGCTAACAATAACAATCAAGTCCAAAATTGATGATTATGCAATCACAAATTTTCATTAAGAGTTGGTAAAAACTTAATCATTCTAATATCAAAAGTTGATGACCCTTACAAAGTGCAATTCTAATTTATGCCCACACACTCTAATATTATGAAGCTCTTTGGTGATGCACAAAGTGTCAATATAATCTTAAGCTTTTGAAACATCTTGTTGAGTGTTTTTTTCACAAGGGATAACTCAACACATAACACCAAAAATGAGAAATCAAGGTAAAAATAACAAAAACAAATGTTAGGACAATTAGAAATATTGACAAACGACCAAAAACAAATTCAAGGGGAAAACAATAAAAAATATATAAGAATAATTATAACATTGATTGATCACCAAAAATAGGAAATTAAGAAAAAAACATTAAAAGCAAATGTAACTATAACTAAAAACATTAATTGAAGATTGAAAATGACAAATTTAAAGGAAAACAACAAGAGCAAATGAAAGGGCAACTAAAAACATTGATTGAGCACCAAAGAAAAAAAATCAAGGGAAACAACAAAAGCACACATGGCAATGAAATTTAATCAAATTTAATAAATAATGGTGAAGAATGACACTAAAAACAATGTATTTTTGGCAATTAACACCAAGGGAGGTGGTGTAATGTGGCGATTGAAACTTGGATTCTCCTTAAGGATTTTCATAGGTTTATATTTATTTTTGCAATTTGGTTATATATATTGTCAATGAAACAAAAATTGGTGCCAAAAATGATGAACTTGTGAAGCATTTCAAAGTGATGAAGACTTAGACATAGGTTGCTCTTACTTACAATACTAGACTAAAGGATATAATCTAGAATTATAAGTTTACTAGGATCCACTATCATATGGGGTAGTGTCCATCACGATGTTAGTTTTGTATTTTCATTTTTGTGGTTTCATTTTAGCCATCATCATCACCAAGCTCCAATCCAAAGCTCTTGGAAAAAACTAATCATGTTTATGTTTTATTCCTTAAGAAAAAGTTCATTACCACCACCATTGTCATGTTTTTGTTTGCCATTGTCATCATTGTGATCATTGTCACCATTGTTGTGGTCACCAAAACTATGTTTGTGTTCATATTTGTCATCACTATTGTCACCTTCATTTTGTATTTTGAGAAAAAGGGAGAGAAAGTAGGACAAAGAGAAAAAAACAAAGACTATAATGGTAGTACAAAACTTGGTTCATGTTTAACTAACGAAAGAAAGTTCATTCTGTTCATCACTGTCATGGTCATGTTCATTGTCACCATTGCACATATAGAAGTGTTAAGGGGATGAAGTAGTTAGTAGGACAACATAATAGAAGGATGTAATAGTTCATTATCCAAGTAGTTAGTGACTTACTTAATTTGAACTTTGTTTTGAAAGGAAAATTTGGAATCTTTTCCTTACTTTTTTAGTTTGGACATGGGTTTTTTATATTACATTTTTGGGAGTTTTGCATCTTCTTGAAGTTTGTAGAAGGATATGGATATGTGAATATGTGAATATTCTTTTGATGCTAATAGAAATACATTTACAAATTGAGTTACAATAGTTAATACTTATAGGAAGAATATTTGCCTAGGTTGCCTATACTTGTTTGTAACCAAAATGCATATAAATTTACAATTTCATAATAGATTAATAACCATATGTTTAAAATTAATCAAGAAACAAACATTTAATATTTACCAATAAATAACAACAATAGTAGTAGCAAAAAGCTTGGTTGATATTCACTAGTAAAAGGACAATTTCCCATGTTGACTATTGCTTAGTTTTTGAACTCATTTACATTTTGTGTCACTAATTTGCAAATGTTGTATCAAGGATGCTTCATGTACTATGTTAATTGCATGTGTGAATTAAATCCTATAACAATTGTATTATGATTCTTGATGCCTTGTGGTTGGTTACAAGATGTGATTCTAAATATTGAGCACAAACTAAGCTCATCACATGATATTAAAGCGCCTACCTCATATGTGCGAGGGAAGATTTAACATTCACCCACAAGGTAGAAGCAAGGTAAAGTACCCCAAAAAAAGTGAATGTTTCTAAAGTTACCTTTATCATGTATGTAAAACCAAACAAGTAACATAAAAATGGGTGGAAATATAATTGTAAACCATCCCACATTTCTATTATTACTATAAGAATTCAGTTCCAAAAAAATCAAGACCAAATGAATTTTAAAAGTATATCAAAAGTGTCCCCATTTATCGAATGGTAAATTTGTAAATGGGGTTACTTTTAGTCTACTTTAAAAACTTAGTTACTCTATTACTTTTGGGGATATAGATATTATAGTTTTGAGGTGTGGCTGCCATAATAGAAAGTAAAAAATCTATTTATTAAAACCTACTAATCACATACTTTACAAAAGTGCTTCACTACATAAAATAAAATTTGAACCTATTTACATTTTAAACAAGTAAACAAAAAACTAATTGAAACAATTTGAAAGTTGAAAATCAATGCACAATAATGAATAATTGTGTTTTAATATTTTTTTAATCAAAAAAGTTCAATATAAACTAAATTCTTCATGGATTTTATTGTTATTCTATCTATTTTCATCTAGCCTTGACAAGGTAAAAAATATGTACAAATTATCATGCTTACACCCCACAATATTTGATTTGGCTTCCATCATTTAATCTAACTTCAAATACATGTTGAGATTGTTGTGTTTCGTTGTAGGTCCGAAGAATCGTTGTCACATAGGCATCATGCATCAATGGTTTCACCTTTTGCTAATCCAAAGATTTAGTCAAGCAAAGTGCACCAATTGTACAATGGGAAGCCTTATTAAGACCAATGATGTTCATGGTTTTCAACTCTTTAAGGTGGAAACAATGGTAGTTTTCTTTCATTATAAAAATGTAGTGTATGGTGTTTTGTCCAAATTCCCCAATGGTGGTGGTTATGGAGATGATTATTGGACATAAAATGAATAATTTGCAAGTTTCTTGCATGTACATGGAGGAGGTAGGTTTTGATGGAGTATAATGCCATAAAACACATTACAGTGTAATCTCATGTGAGAGGTATGACACCTTATAGTTGATATTTCATTAGATCTCACTATAAGATCAAATAATGAACAAATGATAAAGATATATAATGCCAAAGAAATGGAACTTCAAATAAGTAAATATCTTAACAACTTTTGTGACAAAAATTGGTGGGCAGTTGAAATGAACGAGTGTTTTTGGTGGATTCTTGTAATAACACCCATGATTTTGGTCCTTGATTGTATTCATAATAAAAGTAGACAAAAAAGAAGTAAAAGTGGTGTAATTGAGTGGTAAAAACTCAATTATGATAAAATATTACATATGTAGTCAATTTCCAACACGCACATTAACATTAATATAATGTCAATTTAACATTATTGAATGTTTAGCCATTTTTTTTACATTGTTTTCCACCTATCTTCCAATTTTAATCAATTGATCATTTGCAATTATATGAATTGTGTGTTCATTTTCAACAAGTTGTTGATGAAATAAAAACATGTGTTCAAGTTTGTTTGTCAATTAATAAAATAAAAAGGTTTTTTTTAATAGACAAAATGATAACTCTTGTTATCATGGATTCTACTAGGCATCTCACTTTTCATATTTATACTAGGAGAGTGCAATATTCCATATTTAACACTCCCCCTGAAGTGATGCACTTAAAAATTTGTATACAATACATACAATTGTCCTTAAATACACTTTTGGTAAGAAAGCTTGCAACCATTTTTTCACTACTATAATATTTTTATTTGAATTCTTCACTAAATTTCTTTTCATGAATATAATGAAATTATATTTCTACATCTTTTTGAATGATATTTGGGATTTTTTTTTAATCCAATAGTCTTTTGGTTGTCACATTTAATAATAGTAAGCAATTGTGAAACATATCCTAAGTCAAACATTAGTCATCTCAACCATATGGCTTAGCTAAGGTTATAACAATATATTTAACATTTATTGTAAACAAGGTTATGCAAGTTTGTCACTTATTGGCCCAACTTATAGCTCCCCTAGCCACAATGAATGTATATCCAAAAATTGATTTTCTTTCATGCAAATCTCCAACCCAATCAAGATCATTGTTTTCAATGACTAATAAATTTTGTTGTTGTCTATTTTTGGTATATTCAACACCATGTTTTGGGGTCCCCTTTAAATAACAAAATAATATTTTAATAGTTAACCAATGTAATGGTCTTGGATTATTCAAATCTCGAAATACACCTGAATAACAAAAGTAATGTCTAGTCATATACATGTCATAGCAAACATTAGACTTCCAATTGCTTCTTTTGTATAGCATGTTGTTCACAAAATCACTTTCTTATTTCTATTGAGGACTTTGGTCTTTAATTAATTTAAATTTGGTTTCTAATGGAATATGTATTGGTTTACTATTTTCAATATTGAATTTCTTAAAAATATTAGTTGTGTTTGAATTGATTGTTCTTTTATTTGTATTTTTATTGACTTTTATGCTTAGTCCATAACTTATTTGATCATTTTTATATGTCATTTGAAATTTTGACTTTAGCCATTCCCTTACTTTATGTATTGTGTTTCTAGCATCATTTGTGAATATGAATAAATCATTTACATATATATAAGGCTATTTATTGTAACTATGCCCATCCATTTTAATGTAAACATTATTATCAAATTTATGAAAACTGGTTTTTAATAAATAAAAATCTATTTTGATATACCAAGCCCTAGATTATGGTTTTAAACCATAGATTGACTTATGTAGTTTGCAAACTAAATGTTATTTTCCCTTTTGAATAAACCTTTATAGTTGTCACATGTACAATTCTTCATCAAGATCCCCATGTAGAAAAAGTTGTTGTAATGACAATTTGGACTATGTCACAAGTCATAACAAAACAAATGCTAATAACATTCGTAATGAGGTCATTTAAACCATAGGCAATAAAATGTTTTCAAAATCAACACAAAATATTTGGGTGTAACCTTTTGCCACCAAACATGTTTTGTAGCAACAAATGGATCCATTTGATTTAGTTTTGATGTGAAAAATCCATTTGTGTCCAATTGCATGTTTTCCTTCAAGTAACTTTGTGAAGGTCCATGTTTTATTTATCAATAATGAATTATATTCATCTTGAACAACTTTAATCCATTTATCATCATTTGGAATGTTCATAGCTTCTCCAAATGTTTAAGGGGAATCATCACTATGGATGGCCAGCAACACTTGTAAATAACTTAAATTTTTTTGTAACTTCCATGTTAGTTTTTGCACTCAAGCTAACCTTCGAAGGCTAGATTATGGGCTTATTGGAAAACTGAAGTTTTTTATTTATGTCTTCTTCTAATTTTTCATTTTCATCTTTAGAAGTAAAATCATTATTGTCATTAATGAGATTTATGATTGGTGCCTGGGCTAGATTGATGATTGAAGGTTGGAAACTTAGAATTGGATGTTGGGCTTGATTAAAAATTGGAGATTGATTTTGGTGGGGTTTGGTCTAATTTTGCTTCCTAAAAAATGGGACCAAAGGGGTTTACATGGTCATTTGGATGAATCAATTGAATTCCTTCATTAAACACGACGTCCTTAATTATTTTTGCAATTTTAGTTGGCATGTGGTATAACTTATAAGCTTTTGAATGTTCATCATACCCTAATAAGATACAGTTTAAGCTTTTGTCATCCAATTTAATTTTTAATTTATCTAGGATGTGCATATAGGTTTCACTGCGAAATATTCTTAGTTTAGAGATTGTGGGCTTATCTTCACTCCATTTTGTTTAGGTGTCTCGTGGTGAACTACTTTTGTAAGAAGATAATTTTGAATACAATTTGCAATGGCGACAACTTTAGCCCAATTTTTTTTGGAAATTGTCGCAAATTGCATCATACAACAAGCATTTTCAACTAGTGTTCAATTCTTCCAATTGGCAACACCATTTTGTTGTGGCATATAACTTGTACTCATTTGATGTGTTATGCCATTGTTGTCTCAACAAGTTTTGAATGCATTTGAATTGTAATCTCTACCACCATCCATTGTCTTGAGTTTCTTAGATGTAAAAACTTCAATAAAAACTTTAAATATTTAAGATGTTTAAATGTTTCATTCTTGAATTTCAAAACATAAACTTTTGTCCCTCTAGAGGCATCATTTGTAAATGTCACAAAATAAAGATACCCACAATATGAAGGAACATACATAGGACCACAAATGCCACTATGAATTAAATTTAATAAATGTTTAGTGCTATAGTCACCTTCTAGGGGAAATTTAATTCTATTTTGCTTTCCATAAAGACAATTAGGGTAGAGATTTATTAGAAGATTGTGTGTAAGAGTTTTTATTTACTTATTCCTTTGACCTAGATGTAAGTGCCATAGTTTTGCTTTATTAGTTATGGTATATTGAATAGTATGAACTTCAATCTTATCTTGAGAGTCTTTAGAAATGGACCTACCAATCTTATATAGTTTTCCATTTCTAAGGTAGACAACTACAATATTGTTTCTTTTTATGTATTTGACCAAACAATTAATTGGAAAAAATTGAAAGTAAATCTTGCATTTATAGCTTGATTAGCTAATATAAAATCTTGGTAGAAATAACACATCTTCAATTGAATTTCATCTCCCATGGGAAGTATAGTTTGTATGGTTATTTGACAATTTATTAGGATAACTTGAATTATCACCTATGTACATTTTCTATATGATCGATATTTTGAAATGTGGTAAAACATTTTTGGTTTGACATCATGTGTTGTGAAGCACCAAATTATACATACCATGAATTGTCACTAATTTTAGTAGATAAGGATGTGACAAATAATTTTGTTTCATGTGATATTAAACTATTTGTATGTCCATTTGTATGTTCACCAACTAATTTTTTTTACAATTTTGAATATTATGTTTTGCCATTTTACGATAAAAACAAGTACTGGTTTTCTAGAGTCATGAAAAAAATTAAAGTTAAATCTAAACCTATTGAAGGTGGAGTTGTTAAAATTAGGTTTAAATGGTGGTTTGTTGAATCTTTTTTTCCCTTATAAAATTAAGGATGATGCATTAGGATCATTAGCATGTTTTTTCAATTCCTCTTCTTATAACAATTTTATTGTATCGGTTAACATACCAAAGTTCCCAGTTTGGACCATTGTCATGTTTGCATAAAATTTAGGCATAAATCCTAGCAAATTTATTACTGCATCATTATCACTCATGGAAATGCCAATGATGGCCAACTAATCCACGAGGTTACAAAATTTATTAACATGGGTTGTAACATTTTCCCCTTGAAACATTTTTATGTTAAAAATCTTCTTGTGAAAAGGTTGTGGACACAATCACTTAGTGGATCAGATTTCAAAGTGCATGGATTGTTTACAAATAACATTTATATCTTGATATTGGGATTTTAATTTCTTTCGAACCTTGAGGGAGGTTTTTAAAATTTTAATATGGATAAAAAATTTGTCATTTACAAATAATATTATATCACCTTTAGCTTTACAATCTCTTTTTATTTCAAGCAAGTTGGTTGGTTGGAATAACAACATGTAGTTTCAAACCCATCTACCATAGACCAAACATCCTCTCTTAGCAAATACATTTTCATTCAATTTCTCCAAACTCGATACTAGTTGCCATCAAGTTTGTCAACAAAAAGATTTCGTGATGACATGGTTTCTATATAGAAGTCATTTCTTAATCTTCGTCTAATACTTCAAGAATGGAAACACATATTTATAAAAACCTAAATCTTTGATATCATGATGAAATAAGGAAACATATAAACATGTGTTCATGTTTGTCTATCAATTAATAAAGTATAAAGATTTTTTATACACAAGAAGATAATTCTTGATATCATGGATTTTATTGATCATCTCACTCTTCATACCTATATTATACTAGAAAGGTGTATTATTTCATATCTAGCAATTGTGTTATGTTTTATGTGATGCATCTTTTATTTGCACCATGAGCATTCCCGATTTATGGGTTTGTCATCATTGCAATTTCAACACGTAGTCCATAAATTCTATCATATATTTTTATGTAATCCATACCTTTTGGTGAAGAAATGGCTTCATTGACAACATGTAAAACAATATAACCTTGCTTATGAATATTGGTTATACTTGCACTTTGGAATCTTTTGGTGCTATGCACTTGATTACAAATTTTGCACCATGAATGAACAAGTAACGTGGTCCTCAATAGTGTGCACATATGAAAGAGTTTCGACTTTTTTTAAATAGACCCTATTGTTTCTTACAATTCCATAAAATCAAACAAAATTTGATATCCCATAATGTCAAAGGCACGTTAAACATCATTGAAATTAAATAAATTAGTGGTAACCCGCGCCTGCAAGGCATGGCATGACACTGATGCAGTGCAACAGTGCTGACAATTGGCGATGTTTCAGTTGATGATCACATTCATTCCTGGTATGTTTGCATTTGAGGTTGCAGGTACAGGCATGAGTCGTTGGGATGAGCCTGCATGGTCACTTTATCTAAAATCCATTACATGCCTGGAAATCATATGGAGGGAATGTCTGATATATATAAAAGCCCCAATGCAATCTAATCCAACCCATCCCCTTGGACGAAACCAAAACCCAAGCCCTGAAAAAAAACTGGGAGAACAAAGGAGACCCCAAAGAACCCCATACCCACAAGAAGAATCATTGCAGCACTTTGCGGTAGACCACATTACTGGTGTAAACACCAACAGGGGCCCCATTTAGAGTCGCCCTGTTGCCACCCCGGACCAGCACCCGGACGCCCTGCCGTGAGCCGCAATGAGAGAAAGCCACATAAAGCTGCCCGTGGCAAAAAACAGGATTGGGTAGGTACACCCTCACTGTTTGCAGTGTTTGCCCTTGGGCCTTGTTGATAGTCATGGCAAATGCGGGCCGCAACAGGAACTGCCGCCGGCGGAGAGTATAAGGCATCCTTTTCGTGTCAGAGGGAATGATGCTAAGGTGAGGAATAAAAACGCGCCTGCCCTTGTCCGGTCCTGTGGCAATCTCAGCATCAATTATGTGCTGCAATAAGTCGAATGCCATTTGTAAGGCCGCCCGACATATTTCGCAGCAAAATCATCGGGCCGCTGTTGGTGCATCAGCTGCAGCTGTCGGAATTCATTAGGTGGAGAGGTCTGTAGCCTCGGAGGAGAGGAGATTTGCCAGGAGGCTCAGAAGCTTCCAGAGCCCCTGGTCAAAACCTAATCTCCCCAACTTGCCCCTCTCCCGTGCCCAGCCCGCCCGTGTTAACCCACCTTCATTTAGAATTCGCTACCACCGTCCTGCCTACAACACTGAGCTCGTGGGAACACAAAACCTCCTTCGCAAGCTCTGTCATAGACAGACTAATAGACCAAGTGAATTAATATATATGATGTGTGACATTAATTTCAAGATATTTGGCAAACTCAAGTGACATTGAACAAGTACACTAATTAGTGAAGGGACAATGTGTCTTTTGTAGGTACAAATGTAAGAGAGAACCCACATGAACTAGTTGTTTTGTGAACCAATTTATCCTTATTACACTACTAGTTCAAATTGGTTAAAAATGAGAATATGAAAACATAGAAGGTTTTTGGTATAATGCATCATGGAAATGGCTTCATAGGTTTGAGCCTCACTAAACAAGGGTGGTAGCCCAAGTGGAAGAAGTTGAGATCATGTGATACCTTGCATGTGGATCTTTTACCCTTTTGTAAAGATTTGCAAAATTTTCAAAAACCATTTATGTGTCTTGTTGGATTTGCAATTAGACCATACATTTTACCTATCACAATTTTAACCACTCTTTAGATTTATGGTATACTTGACACAACACTATGTTTTGTAACCATCATAATAAATGAACAAGATAAAGGTGGATTATAAATGAGCTTCCAAACAATCAAAATAAAAAAATTGAAAACATAAATATTTTGCAAATGTGTTTTTAGCCCAACTTTGGCACCAAAAGTTATACTTGTCACATTATTTGTCATGCCAAACATGCCAAGGCTATTTGAGTAATGCCTTGGCTTGATGTTGGTGAATACAATGATACTTGATGTATGCCTTGTTGTGTACACATTAGCCTAATGTTGGCAAATGCAATTAAATTTGATGCATACCTTATCATTTTCTTACCGTCTATTTTTGAAAGCTTAGGGAAGAGGATCCATAACATGAAACACTTAAATTACTAAAGTATTTGGGCCATATTTTATTCTCTCTTTTTGAAAGCTTACATTTTTTCCCATGTGATTTCAAATGTTTAAATTACAAAAATATGTGGGCCATTTCTTATCCTCGCTTTTTGAAAGCTTTAGCTTTTTGCCATGAGATTTCAAACATTTAAAATACTAAAGTATATGGGCCATTTCTAATCTTTTATTTTTGAAACCCTAAACCCTAACCCCCCCCCACCCCCTCTATTCATAAAAGCGAAATTAACACTAATTTTTAATTAATCAATATTTAACCTCTATCAAATTTCTAATTAATATCTTTATATACTAGTAATTGTTTATACACTAGGGTCAGTTTCGTTATTAAAATAGTCTTTAAAACAATGAAAATACGAAGTTGAGGTGTTGGAAACCATCATAACTCTCAAAGGTTACAATCTAAATAATTTCACTCTTAATGTGACAATATCATATTAGATAGTGAAAAATAAATAAAAATAAAAATAAAAATAATTATAAATTATAAAATGAATTATTTTTGGAAAATAACAGTAATTTGGTTCTTTGTTTTAATGAAATTGATTACATCAAACACAATTTCTCAAGACCGAGCATTCAATCATAGAGCCTTTTTAAAAACATTCAAGATTCATATGCAAATGACCATATCATTCACTCCACCGATGTTTTGATTATTGGGTGGGTGATGTTGTTGGTGGGGGGGAATGTTTAGCCTAACAAATAAAATGATGGCAACATAAGAGAAAAAAATGTTTTAAAAAACAAACCCTAAATCCTGGTTTAGCAAACCCTAAACTCATATGTCCACCCCCGCCCCCCAAGAACCAGTTGGAGGTTTGAGATTCCACGACAAGATTCGGCGTTCGAGGCTCACAGAACAGAATCTCATCAGCAGCCTTGCGTTCTGTCTTCCCCTGCAGCAGCAGCAGCCGCGGATCCTCCACCCGCAGCGAATGCGGATTCTCGAGCTGCAGCTCGGGCGGATTCTCGATCTGCAGCTAAGGATTCTCGATCAGGTCGGCGACAATAGGAGGAGCGAAGACGAGTCCGGTTGTCGTTTTCTTTCTTTGATTGAAGCTGTCGAAGGTGGTGGCGGCGTTGCAGTGTTAGGGTTTGTTTTGGGAATAGAAGAAAACAAGTAAAGATCACAGTTTTCATCACCATTGCAGCGTTGCATTCGGAAATGGCTCTCTGTAGAAAGCCCCTCCTTCTCCATGCACTGGATGTATCAGTGACAAGCGATACAAGAGAGAGCAGCGTCAGCAACAAAACAAGCCGTTTTTCAAATGTTTCGATGTCGAGTTTTTCTCGAGGGGAAGGAGGGGGAGCTTTGATTGCAAGTGTGGAGCTTCGGGAAATACTTGTTCATCCTCGGAAAGAACTGGGGTGGAAGAAGACGAAGACGAAGAAGAAGGATGGAGCTCGGTGTGCGGTGGAAGAAGAAGAAGGAATCCTGGTCTCTTCTCGTCTC
>Ga0116229_10011909_pt1 | contig 12694 bp, 5 predicted proteins | sample S1TSphgellanicum_3_FD_87313 | JGI IMG/M metagenome (GOLD analysis project Ga0116229, IMG submission 87313) | Host-associated microbial communities from peat moss isolated from Minnesota, USA - S1T2_Fc - Sphagnum magellanicum MG | ecosystem: Host-associated > Plants > Peat moss > Unclassified...
AGAAGAGCGGGGGGAAGGAAGCGAAGCGGGAAGATCATGACGGCTCTTTTCTGGTGGACGATTGCGGCTCTGGAGTCTTCGGCGTGAGACAAAGGCCCTTACTTTTCCAATGAGGCACTGCGCTAAGAAAGTGGAAACGCAGCAAAGCGAAGCAAATGGTTTACACACGAAAGATAGCATATGGTAGGATTCGTTGAAATTTGGATCGAACGGAGGAAAAGCGATGCGATTCCCGCCTGGATTTGCAATGTTTCTTTTGCTGGCTTCGCCAGTCCTTCACGCTCAAGTCAAGGTGTGGGAAGGAACAATGGCTCTGGCTGCATCGGATGAAGGTGCTCCGGATGAGAATCCGCCGTTCGACATATATCAGGAGTCGAAGTTCAGCTATCCGTATACTTTGCGGGAAAACGTGCGGAGTAATGAAACCGTGCATGACTGGCGCGCTATCTACCTCGAGAACGAGTATCTGAAGTGTACGATCTTGCCGGACATGGGCGGGCATATCTATACCTGCGTGGACAAGCTGAATGGCGTGCCGATGTTTTATGCGAATCCTTCATTCAAGAAGGCCCTGATTGGCTACCGGGGAGCGTGGACGGCCTTTGGAGTGGAGTTCAACTTTCCGGTGTCGCATAACTGGGTTTCGGTGTCGCCGGTGGACTGGTCGTATCGCAGCGAGCCGGATGGGAGCGCCTCAGTGACGGTGGGCAATCGCGACCGGGTTTACGGGATGGAGTGGACCGTGGAGCTGGTATTGCGACCGGGTAGCACAGTGTTGGAAGAGCGGGTGAGCCTGGTGAACCCGAGCGATCTGCGGCATCGCTTCTACTGGTGGAACAACGCAGGAGTGCAGATATGGAACGACTCACGGATACAGTATCCGATGCAATTCACGGCGAGCCATGGTTTCAAGGATGTGGACACCTGGCCGGTGAACTCGACGGGCAAGGACCTAGGCCTGATCTCGAACCAGACGGATGGGCCGGTTTCTCGTTTCGTGTATGGAAGTCGTGAGCCGTTCATGGGGATCTACAACCCGCACACCGATGCGGGCGTAGCGCATTACGCGGAATACCGGGACCTGCCAGCGAAGAAGATCTGGAGCTGGGGAGTGGACGCGGACGGTTTGGCGTGGCGAAAAGCGCTCTCGGACAACAACAGCGGCTACTCCGAGGTGCAGGCCGGCCTGCTCCGCAACCAGGAGACGTATGAGTTTCTTGAACCCGGGCAGGCGATCCATTTCTCGGAATTCTGGATGCCGGTGCGGGGGATCGGAGGGATTTCGCGCGCGAACTTGAATGGTGTGGCCGCCCTGTCGAGGACTGCGCTGCCAGGTGGCAAGATCAGTCTTACGGCAGGCTTCAATGCCAATTGGGCGATAGCGAATGCGCACATTCTGATTCTGGACGGTGCAACGGTGGTATTCGAGGAGAGGGTTTCGCTGACTCCGGCAAAGACCTGGTCGCATATTGTGGCTGGTCTGCCGGCGGAGGCGAAATATACGTTTCGGCTGAAAGACAGAGATGAGCAGGTGCTGCTGGAACAAACCGAAGGTGTGTACGACTGGACGCCGCGCGATCAAGTGCATACCGGGCTACAGGACGCGCACGTACCACCAGCGAAAGATTTGTGGAGCGATGGAGATTACCTGCAGAGCGGGACAGACGAAGAGCTGCAAGGGGAACTGATTTCGGCCTGGGCCACCTATGAAGAGGCGTTGACGAAGTATCCTGCGAGTTTCGGGCTGCTGAAGGCCTCCGGGAGGCTGGGGGTTCAGCTATTGCGCTTCGACGAGGCGGCCGACCGACTTGGGCAGGTGGAAGCACGGGCGACGTGGGACCCGGAGATCCACTATTACCGGGGAATTGCAGAAGCGGCTTTAGGACATCGCACCGAAGCGCGGACGGAGTATGAGGCGGCATATCGAGCACCGAGCTTCAAGGCTTCCGGCGGATTGTTGCTGGCGGAGTTGCTGGCGGAGGATGGTGATTCGGCGGCCGCGCTGAAATTGCTGGCGGAGGTTTGCCGACTGTCTTCGGGAGATCGCCGGTGCGTCGAGGACATGGTCGCACTGAAGCGCGCCTCGGGAGATCTGGACGGCGCGAAAGCGTTGGCGAAGCAGTCTCTTGTGACTTATCCGACGAGCAGTTTTCTGCGGAATGAACAGGTGAAGCTGGGGCAGCCCGATGCGACGCTTGACCGGCACCTGGGGGCGGATTCGAGCCGGATTCTGGATCTCGTGGAGCAGTATGACCATTTGGGGCTTTATGCGGATTCGCTGCAACTGCTGACGCGCGACTACCCAAGCGTGCCGGAGGACGAACGAGAGCCGGGCTTGCCTGCGCCCGTCCACGATCCGATCCTAGCCTATTATCGAGGCTACTCCCATCAGCGGTTGAAACAGTCCGGCGCACAGGATTTCGAAGCGGCTTCACGGATGTCGCTGAAGTATGTCTTTCCCAACCGTACAGAGACGCTCCAGGTGCTGCGCGCGGCGCTGGCGAGCAATCCTTCGGATGCTTCCGCTCATTTTCTTTTGGGTACGCTTTACTTTTCGCACGGGATTGTCGATCTGGGGATCGATGAGTGGCGCAAGGCGGCGGCATTGGATCCTTCGATTCCGACGCTCGATGCGAACCTGGGGCGGGCGCTCTTGACGATCAAGAAACGGCCTCGTGAGGCGGCTGTAGTTTTCCAACACGGTTTTGCGACGGATGCGAAGAATCCCAAGCTGTATACCGGTATGGATGAGGCAATGCGGGAGCTAGGGGAATCAGCTGCGAAACGGGTAGCGATGCTGGAGAGTTTCCCCGACCAGGTGAATATGCCCGCCGATTTCGTACGTGCGCTGGACGCGGCGCTGCGCGAGGATGGACGCCCGGAGCAGGCGGATGCCCTGTTGCGCGAGCACTTTCTGCCTCGTAAGGAAGGCGCGGCACCGGTCACGCCAGCCAAGTAAATGTGTCGCGAACAGTCATTGCTGGGATATGCCGGGGCGGGCCGGCATCCGCTTTATAATTTCGCTTGACTTCCTTTAAACAGTTATTTATTTCTTTTTTATTCTTTTATCGTTCCTTCTGTTTCAAACAGTCACATACCTCCGCCGATCATGCTGCGGGGACCCTCTTGGCTGGAATTGACTGCTGAAGTTGAAGTTTCTGTCGGCACTGCCCGCTCCACAGGGAAAAGATTCATCGCTGGACAAACATAAGGATACAAAGCAGCGACCAAGAGTAACCGGACAGCAATAGATCACAGGAAAGCTACTTCAATTTGGGAGAGTGTCATGCGTGTCATCCAAGCTCCAGCAACTTGTCCCCGCCGTTCGAGAATTTTCTGTTCAATCTTCGGACTTTTTCTCATCCTCTGCATGGCTTTCTTTTCCCCTGCAAGCGGTTATGCGCAGCAGGGGTCTTCGAGCGCGCTCAATGGTACGGTGACCGACGAACAAGGGGCGGTGGTTCCAGGCGCGAAGGTGGTTGCGACTAACACCGAGACGGGCGTTATGACGAGCACGGTGTCGACGGGAGTCGGGGTTTACAGCTTTTCGGCGCTCCCGCCTGGCACGTATACGGTTACGGCGACACATGACGGATTCAGCCAGGCGGTGACGAATAACCTGGAGCTACGCGTGGCCCAGATGCTGACGGTGGATATCAAGCTGCATATCGGTCAAGAAGCCCAGAAGGTGGAGGTGTCGGGCGACTCGGACCTGCTGGAGACGAGCACTGCGCAGCTGAGTCACTATGTGACGAGCAAGGAATTGGATAGCTGGCCGTTGCCGGACACCGGCGGGCAGCGCGACGATCAGCAATTCATCTTCAGCAGTTTGCCGGGAACCACGGGTGCCTCCTTCGTTGGGAGCATTGACGGCGGCATGGTGTTTTCGAACGAGATTTATATTGACGGGATATCGCTGGGGACATTCGACAGCGGAGAGTTGCATGAGAGCGAAGAGGCCATTTCGGAGTTCAATCTGCAGGTCGGCGCAATGGGCGCGCAGTATAACGGCGGCGGCACGGCGGTAACGAACTACAGCCTGCACTCGGGGACCAACGGGCTGCATGGCGCTCTGTTCGAGTTTCTGCAGAATGAAGACCTGAATGCGAATACCTACGACAACAAGGCGCTCGGTTTGCTTCGACCGAAGCAGCGCACGAACAGCTTCGGTGGCACGGTAGGCGGTCCGGTTTTTATCCCGAAGTTGTACGACGGGCGGAACAAGACGTTCTTTTATGTTTCGGAAGAACACGACATCGTGAACAACCTGGCGGTAGCGGGAACGACGACAGTGCCAACAGTGGCTGAGCGGGGCGGTGATCTTTCCGGGTTTCTGAATCCCGCACTGACGCAGGACCCGCGCTCGGGTCAGCCGGCGCTGAGCTCGTCTGGAACACCAATCGTGGACGCTTTGGGCAGGCCGGTGATTTTCGGTCAGGTATTCAACCCAGCGACACAGCGGATTTTGACCGCCGGCCAAGTCGACCCGCTTACTCACCTCACCGCGATCTCTTCCGGCCTGGTGCGCGAGCCTTTCGCGAACAACCAGATACCGATGGCGGACTTCGACCCAGTTGCGGCGGCGTATTTGAAGCTACCGTATCCGACGGATTATTCGAACAATCTGGTAGTCAACAACGTTCCGACCACGGTGACCAGCCCGACGTTTACGCAAAACAACTTTCTGGTGAAGATCGACCACCAGATAAGCACAGCGCATAAGGTTTCGTTTATGTTCATGACGGATTCGCGCTATCGCAGCAACACGAATGGCGGGACATGGGGAGCGCCTGGAGGGAGTCCGCTGGATCCATGGCACTTTCAGACGAACCCAGGCAAGATCATCCGGGCGAGCGAATACTGGGAGATTTCCCCGAAGATCCTGAACCGTTTTGGCATCGGCTACAACCGCTTCACGAACATTTACACGACGCCCTTCGATACAGAAAACTGGGGATCGAAGCTGGGCATCGCGAATACGGCGCCAGTGGGATTCCCGACGATCACCTACGGCGGCGGCACGTCGCCGACGGGGACACCGGGAGCGGGACTACCGAGCCTGGGTGGGACGACCGACCGGCTTGGGGACCCCTCGAACGGCGCCGGGTTAGTGGATTCAAGCACGATCGGTATCGACCAGGTCTCGATCAGTTTTGGGTCGCATCAGCTGACTGCCGGAGTGGAAGGTCGATTCTACCGCGAGAACGATTTGAATATCTCTTCCGCGGGTGCCTATGGCGTAGGCAACGCAGAGACCGATGATGGCATTGCGACCACTTCCTATGCTGGGAATTCGTTCGCGAGTTTCCTGCTCGGACAGGTGAACAACACGAGCCGTACGATCTATCCGACGAACTATGAATTCAACCGCACCGAGTTCGGGACATTTGTTCAGGACGATTGGAAGCTCTCTAAGAAGCTGACACTGAATCTGGGTCTGCGCTGGGAAGTCATAGGCGGCATTACGGAAGCGCACGGGCAGATGACGACGATGAATCCGTTACTTGCCAACAGCGGCGCTGGCGGACTGCCTGGCGCATTGCAATTCGCAAGGCAACTGGGTAAGAAGGGTTTCGAGCGGACCGACTGGGGATTGTTTCTGCCGCGATTCGGTTTCGCTTATAGCGTCGACCCGGAGACGGTATTGCGGGGTGGATTCGGGGTGAATACACAAGCTCCGGAAGGCGGACCGGAGTATAACCCCCAATACGAAATTCCGCCGCCAACGCTTGGATTCAGCGGCAGCATTCAGCTGAACCAGACCACGAATCCCCAGCAGTATCCGGACATGGCGGTGGCGAAGTTGAGTGCGCCTTATCCGTCCTACGGCGGTAAGCTGCCTAACTTCGCAGCTACCCAAGCAAATGGGGAGGCCCCGCCGAACTACGTGCGGCCGGATGGTGCAAATCCGACGTATGTGGAGAACTATAATCTGGGCATACAGCGATCGATTGGGGAAAAGACCATTGTCGAAGTCAACTATGTAGGCAATATCGGGAAACGCCTTTATGCCTATGGCCTGGACCAACTCAACCAGCTCCCTCTCTCGGATCTGGCGAAGTACGGCGACGCGCTGCTCGATCCTCTGTCGTTGCATCCGGAGATTCCGGTCCCCTACGCGGGTTTCAGCACGAACAATACCGTGCAGCAGGCACTCGCGCCATTCCCGCAGTATGCGGGCGGAACGATCTTCCAGTACGATTACAACGATCCGGGCTGGTCGCGCTACGATTCGCTCCAGATGACGGCGACGCGCCACCTGTCGAAAGGATTCAACGTGCTGGCTGCCTATACCTGGGCGAAGACAATGACCAACACCAACAGCAACTGCAATAGCGGCAATTGCGGAGCGGTGCAGGATGTGTACAACAATAAGCTGGAAAAGGCAGTCGCGCTGAACCTTCACATTCCGCAGCAATTTAAGTTCACCAGTTTTTACAACTTGCCAGTTGGGGCGGGACAGCGGTTTGCGCTGCACGGTCCTGCCGACTGGATTGCCGGGGGGTGGACGGTGAGCGCAAACCTTATCTACCAGTCAGGGCTGCCGATCAGCATCATGGACAGCGGTGTGAATAACGGGCTCTTCGGTTTGAGCCGGCCGAACTACACGGGCCAGCCGGTGAAACTGAACCGGTCGGGCCAGATTAATGTGGCTAGCAATACGGGGCCGCTTTATTTGAATCCGGCAGCATTTGCCCATGTGCAGACTTCGTGTGACCTGGTGTCCTCGGGATCGACTTGCAACAATGTCGCTCTGACTCCCGGCAATGTGCCGTCGGCTCTGGGGAATATCTCCAGTCCTGGACTCGCATCAGAAAGCGCAAGCCTGCAGAAGAGTTTCAAGTTCGGAGAGGCGCAGAGTTTCCAGTTCCGGACGGACGCGTTTAATCTGTTCAACCGTTCCGGAAGAGGCGCTCCAGTGACTGACATCAACAATCCCAGTTTCGGACAAATCCTGAACAACCAATATTCGCCGAGGATTGTCCAGGTCTCCGGGCACATCTACTTCTAAGTGGAGCCACCACAAATGCAGGCCGGTCTGAACACGCATGTAATCCGCGCATTTTGGACCGGTCTGCGGACGGGTGGAAGATGTTTCACTAGCGCCGCGACCACCCTGTTTCGCAGCGTTGCCTTTTGGGCCTGTCTTGCCTGGGCTGCCTCATTCCCTCTCTTTGGACAAGCTTTTCCCGTTCAAAGCAGCGTAGCGGCAATACCTTTAGCGCCCACGCCGGCAAAGTCTGTCGCATCCGCAACAGCCGATCAGGATAGCTGTGAAATGCTGCAGAGACGAAGCTCGGTGTTGCTGGCTACGCGTGACTACGCAGGCGTAACGAACGTGTTGCAAACAGCGTTGGGCGCATGCACGGACCATCGGGCGGTCTTGCTTGCTCTGGCAAAAGCACAGATGTTGTCGCGCCAATTCGATAGGGCGCTGGCCAGCTTAAACACTTTACTGACGGCGAACCCGGTGGATGCCGATGCGCTGATGACTCAAGGCGAAGTCTACTATCTCGCCAGCCGATATCTCGACGCGAAGGGTTCGCTCCAGGCGGCGATCTCCGCTGCGCCAACTGAGGCTGAGCCACATTACCTGCTTGGCCGACTCTACTATTCACAATCCAATGTGAAGGATGCCACGGCTGAGTTTCAAGAGGCGCTGAAGTTGAATGCCAAATCCTATAAGTCTTATGACGGGCTTGGCCTTTGCTATGAGAACCAGGGCGAGATCGAACTGGCGGCGCAAAGTTATATGAAGGGTATCGCGCTTGTCTACAAGGACTATCCCAGTTATGACACGATCTATGCCGACTTTGCGGAATATCTGCTGCGATATGGAAAAAACCAGAAAGCGTTCGATCTTGCGGCAGAAGCTGCGTCGCGCAATCCCAAGGAGCCGCGGAATTTTTTCCTTGCGGGGAAAGCTCTTTATAAGGCAGGCCATCTGGAACAAAGCTTGACGTGGCTGGGCAAGGCTGTGGCAATGGACCGGAACTATCCAGACCCGCACTATGTGCTTGGTCAAGCCTACACCAAGCTGGGCAATAAGGACGAGGCTGGCCGCGAGATTGCCGCTTTTCAAAAGCTGTCTCAGATAAAGACCAACGCCGCGCGTTAATAACAGGAGAAGCTTCATTATGCTCAGCCATGGAATGCAGGGCTATCGTGGGCTGTCTTTCTTTTCTTCAAGGTCGAGTGGTCTGTTGGCATGTATCAGGATGCATAGAAATTGCCTGCGAATCTTAAGCGAGTGCGACTTGTGCCATCGCAGCATGCTTGCCATGGTGGCGGCGATTTTGCTGGCAATCAGTTTTCCGGTGAGGGCGCAGACGCGCCTAAGTTTCGTGCCGATCCAGGCGCATGTGTTTGGCGACCCACCTTTTCCGATCTCGGCTACATCGCCGAGTTCAGCGCCGGTGAGCTACGAGGTAGAGAGTGGGCCGGCGGTGCTCTCCGGCAATATGCTCACACTTACAAGCGGAGGAACCGTTCGACTTGCCGCCAGACAGGCAGCTGCGGGAAGGTATGGAGCATCGACCGCGAAGACTAGTTTCCTCGTGAGCACGAAAGCTTCGCAGACGATCATTTTTGCGCGAGCCGCCGCGGTGGTAAAGTCGACAATTGCTTCCGACACGCCGAACTTCCTTTTCATCGACAGCGATGGGCGGTTTTTTCTTCAGAACGCGGACAGCGAGTATGACACGGTTCCGGCAAACCATGTCTGGGACTTCTATACAGGGAAGAATGCTCAAGACCCGAAGATCACGCTGTCCCGGGACAACTCTCAGTTCGATACGCAAACGATCTGCGAGGCTGGCAATCCCGTTTACAAGGAGTTCTACAAGACGCCAGGAGTCAAGCCGGGAAGTGGACGCTTTGTGGATGGAAACTTCTGCGATGCGATTGGAGTGTGGATCGATCCGGATACTGGTAACTGGTATGCCATCGTCCACAACGAGTTGTACCCTAATATTCCTCGCATCGATGCGATCTCATATGCTATCTCCACCGATCATGGGAAACACTGGATGCTGCAAGCCCCTATTGCGACTTCTCCTTATGGGGTGGGCAATAAGCAAGACGATTACTATGACTACGGCGAGGGAGACCCCCGGCTGGTTGTCGATACAAGTGTCGGCTATTTCTATCTGTTTTATAACAGTCGGATCATGACGCCCTCGGGCAAAGGATTTAGCGATCATGAGTGGGAGCATGTCTCTCGTGCACCGATTCGCGATAAGATGCGACCGGACTCGTGGGAAAAATACGAGAATGGGGTGTGGAGCCGGCACGTTGGGATCGACTGGACGTGCGATGCGGCGGGGAGTTCTCCTTGTGCACCTGGACAGATCGCCAGCTCCCTCTCAAGCAGCATTGGAGCGGATGGGGACCCGACGATCCATCAGACATTCGTTCAGCCTATCTCCAAACAACAGCCTGGCGACCTTGCCGGCTATACGAACAGCCTGCTGCATACAGCGAGCGTTTCGTGGAGTGTTTACCTGGGTAAATACATTGCTTTTGCCGAGGAGCGGGATCTGGGCAACACAGACGAGCACAAGGGGGCCGCGGATAACATGACTTTCTATGTGTCGGACGACTTGAGCAAGCAGAAATGGACGTATGCGGGCAGTGTGCCTTATAGGAACTCTTCGTGGTATCGATGGATGGTAGATCCCGGCAATTTATCCTCGACTAAGACGATAGGAAGAAGCTTTCTTGCTTACTGCGCGGTCGACTGCAGTAATCCGGATAATGAGTCTGAATATTTGCCAATTTCGGTTTCGCTTGCGGGTAAGGCTCTTCCGCGGTACTACTCGGGTGCGCATGAATTGGGCAGCGTGACCGATACCTATCTGATTGGGCACAAAGACGGTAACGGGTCTGCAGCAAGCGAAAGCGAGGCATGGAAGTTTGTGCCGGTTGCTGATGACGAGGGATTTTTCTATGTGGAGAAAGGAAAGATGGAACTTGGGGTAGCGGACGGTGATGCGGGACGGGCATGGGGCGCGGCTGTCAGTCTTCATGCAAGGATTCCAGCGACGAGCAGCGCGCCGGAGAGATCAAGACAGCAGTGGTATTTTGAGGCGATCAAGACCGATGGGGCAGAAGGCGGAGCGCCGACATCGGAACATCGATATCGGCTGATCAATCGTTATAGCGGCCTGGCGCTGAGTGTTAGTGGAAGTGCGCTGACTGCGGCGACGCTGCAGGATGCATTGACTGCGCCGATCAGGGACTGGGACGCTCAAGGCGCGGCGGGGATATTCAAGGTATGGAAGGCAGCAGATCAAGAGTTGCTCTTCACCGCTGTGCATCGTGCATCTAAATGAAATGATGACCTGTGATCAATCGAATTGGCTGCCCAGAACGGGCATCTGCTCCGGGAGGCCGTATGGTTGGTTTCCCCGGCGAGGCTGACGGCCAGTTTTTTGGCTCCTGCTTATGTTTCCATTCATTTCAGCCTCGATCGACATCACATGTTCTTTCAATGTTATTATTGCTTCGTTTTGGTTTCGATTTCATCTCTTAATGTATCTTTAACCTGAGGTTTAGATGGTGACAGCTCTGTCGAGCTTTGTAGATCTGCCGTTTGAAGAGAAAGAGGCTCGGGGACTACTCTTCACTCCTGCGGAAATCGCGCAGCAGCCGACCACGTGGCGAACGACACTAGGCATATTCGAAAAGCATCAGGCACGGATTGTCGCCTTCCTTGAAGCCGTTGATGTGCGGGGGCCGGTTGCAGATCGTCCTTCGGTGTTCCTCATTGGCGCTGGCACATCGGACTATGTGGCCCGGGCGCTTGAAATTCTGCTGCGTCAGAAGTGGGGCTGCGAAGTTTCTCCGGTGGCGAGCACAGATCTGTTGCCGAATCTCGATGACTATATTGTTCCTGGCCGCAAATACCTTTGGGTATCTTTTTCACGCTCGGGGGATTCACCGGAGGGTGTTGCCGTGCTGGAGCAGGCACTGAAGCGCTACCCGAGTGTTATTTCCCATATCGTCGTGACCTGCAACGCTGAGGCGCGCATGGTAGCTCTGTGTGAGGGAGTGGCAAATGCAGCTGTGATCGTCCTGGATGACGCGGTGAATGATCGCAGTCTTGCCATGACGAGTTCGTTTACCAACATGATTATCATGGGGCAGTGCCTTGCCAATGCGTGGGCGGTCGAAAGCTACAGGCCGCTGCTCGAGGTATTGGCGCTTGCCGGTGAGGACCTTCTGTGCGTTGCGGCGCAGCGTGCAGAAGACATCGCGAAGCGCGACTTTGCGCGTATCTGTTTTGTGGGAGGCGGCCCTTTCGCCAGCGTTGCGAAGGAGTCGGCCCTGAAGGTACTGGAAATGACCGCGGGGCGGATCAAAACAATGTCGGAGACGGTACTTGGTCTGCGCCACGGTCCAATGGCTGCCCTGGACAAGGAAACACTGTTCGTCTGTTTTGTACACGGCGACAGGCGCAAGGCACAGTATGCTCGTGACCTTCTGAAGGAGATTGGTCAAAAGAATGTTGTTGCTGAGTGCATCGTAGTGGGACCTTTGTCCCTTGAAGAAAGCCTTTCTTCAGAGTGCGATTTCTATATGCCGATCCATGCCGAAGTGGACGATGCCTATCGTCCGGTGCTCGATGTGATCTTTGGTCAACTCCTGGGCCTGTATTGCTCGGTTGCACATCAACTGAGACCGGATTCGCCGAGCGCTGACGGTGTGATCCATCGTGTCGTTCAGGAATTCTGTATTTATTAGTGTCTCCGATGTCCTGTCTTCTCCGACGGAAACCATGGATGGCTAGCGGGTCCCGAGCTCTGAAGAGCGGCGTAGTGCGTCCGTGTCGCTGGACTACGGCCCGTGCACGCATAACCGATGGATGGCATTTTCCCGATGGCGACATCTCTGTTACACGATGTTCCTATCAACTGGATTGAGGTAAGCAGCCCAGACGCTCCGGCTTTCGAATTGGGTTTCGAATTGCAATTAAATAAGGCGCAATGTACTCTTCCTTCAACATAGAAAAGATGGTTCAAAACAAATGCCGCAAAGAAAACTGCCCGTTAACGCGAGAGTCGAAGCCATTGCGGGCACAGGGCGCGGTTCCGAAATGCTCATCGAGGAACGCCGTCAATATATTGTCGGCGTGGCTCAAAAGCACGGACGAGTGCTTGTAGAAGAACTCTCGGAGTCTCTCGGCATATCGCGGATTACGATCCGCAAAGACCTCGACCATCTTCAAGGGCAGGGACTGCTGCTGCGGACCCATGGGGGCGCCCTGCTGCCTGGCAACGGAGCGTTGTCCGATCCATCATTGCAGGAGAAAGAAGGGCGTCATTCGCAGGAGAAGCAGCGTATTGCCGCCGCGGCTGCCAACCTTGTTCAGGAGGGTCAGTGCATTCTGCTCGATTCAGGCACAACGACGACAGCCATTGCCAGGGCCCTCAAGCGCTTCTCGCATCTGACCATCATCACAAACGCAGTCAGCATCGCAGGCGAGCTTAGCGGCACCAACTTTGAGGTGCTGCTCACCGGCGGTTCACTGCGGAAGAACTCGTTTTCCCTCGTGGGGCCTCTCGCGGAAGACATGCTACATGAGATGCACGCCGATATTCTCTTTCTCGGTGTCGATGGCTTCGATCTCGAGGTCGGACTTACCACTCCGAACGTCATGGAGTCGCGCGTCAACCGGGCCATGGTGAAGGCT
>Ga0116229_10011910_pt1 | contig 12691 bp, 9 predicted proteins | sample S1TSphgellanicum_3_FD_87313 | JGI IMG/M metagenome (GOLD analysis project Ga0116229, IMG submission 87313) | Host-associated microbial communities from peat moss isolated from Minnesota, USA - S1T2_Fc - Sphagnum magellanicum MG | ecosystem: Host-associated > Plants > Peat moss > Unclassified...
CTCTACCCCTCAAAATGTTGTGAGCTAGGGAGCGTGCTCCGACTCCTCCTTCTTCCGTTGTTTTCTACTTGGGCTCACATTTGAGTCCTTTAAGGAGTTGGGAGTGTGTCACCAATCATTATTGTTGATTAATAGATTTTTTTTTTCAACATGGCATTGCTAACATGGACAAATTTACTAGCCCAAAGCAATCTTACATTGTTTGACTGTAATACTTCATCCAAAACATATTGGAAAAACCATTTTTATTGTTGCCACTAAGCATGCTCTTAGAGCATCTCCAACGATGCTCAGTATATGACCCTACAAAAATATTTTTCACATCTAAGTTTAGTTATGTACTCCTTTATAACCCCACCCATAAAACTGGAACTAGGAGAACAAATGGGTGGGGGACTATTAATAGCAAACCATTTGGACCAATCATTATGATGGGCCAATAAAAAATATTGAGTAGTAATTATATCATATTTATTACACTCTTCTTTGTAGGTGCATAAGGCTTCTACTCCTTTTACTAGTAACGACAACATGCATAATTATGCGGAGCCAAAACCATTTTCCTAACCCAAACTAGCATACATTGGATTTTTTTCATCCAATTTTACTATCTAGGATCACATATCAAGCATCGCTAGAGATGCTTTTAGGCCACATCACTAATTTCCTAAAAACATTGGACCAAATCTTGAAAGAGTATGTCTTATTCTATGAATATTCCTTGGTTTTAGGTTTGGGATGTTCACTCATGCTGTGGTACTAGGAACCAAGTCTCTCCAATCATTAATTATGTGAATCAAGTAAACTCTCATATCTTGTTAAATTTGTGATCATTTTACAAGGACAACTTCAACACGCATACATGAAATAATTAATTAATTTTGAAGATTTTATGTCAAAAAAGAAAACATCTCAATCTATTTTCTTTCACAAAATTTAGTTGGGGGAAAGTTTCAACATTTCAATGAATATTATTATTTGTGTCAACATTACCAAGGTATTATGGTAATCTCTATGGCATTATTAGAGCAGTTGCAACAGTGGGCCCCATTTGCTCATTTGTATTGGTGTTTATTGCATCAAGGATTACATTAGTTTTTCCCCTCTCCCCACCCATAATCTTGAAAATTGAAACACTTTAAAGTTAAACAATGTTCCAATGCAACAACTAAGCCCAAATATTACAATTGGTCAATGAAACATAGTCATTTTAATGTTTGGTGTCTCTTTTAACCATGTCATCGTGGGACCATTTTACAAGTCAAATTCAAATAATGATTCAAAATGTCACAATTTTATATAGTTTCATCCAAATATTGGTGTATAGTGTCACCATTAGAGCTACTTTTACAATGTTACTGCAGTTTATATGTTGATAACTCATGTTTTGAATTATAATAATGAGTTCCATGTCAACCCCTTTAGTGTTGGAAATTGACAATAGATCAATGAGATAATAGAGATGATAAAAACATTGATTTACAAGTTCACCACCAACCTTAAGATCATCTAGATGTTGCAACAAACCTATGATCCACCCTTAAATTTTAGCCTACTTTTGAATAGGAGGTGAACATTCCAATGCAAATGTTATCTACCCTAAAAATGCATGCACACACACATGCACAAGGCCATCATCTCATGCATTGAAATATTTCACACTAAACTAAATACATTTTAGTAAATGGCGATTACAGTCAAGCGAGTTAATGACCATGTCGGATGACTGAAAAATTGTCAATTTTCTCAAACATATCTATGTAATGCCATTTTAATGTCATATTGATCAAGGAAATTTGTGCTAAATGATTTATATGAGTGTTGAAGAATTTTTCAAAAATTCATTTTATTTACTAAATTGAGTTTTGGTTTTAGTAAAGGACTTTTGAACTTTAACACCCCCAAATTAGTTTTATAAAACTTTAGGTTAAGGACTCTTTTAATATAAAAAATTTGATGGTAAATTTTTTGAAATGATGATAATCTACCATCTATATATGAAAAGCATTCATAATTAAAAATTTGTGGTACTTGAAATTCTAAGGTTGTGGCTTATGATACAAACAACTAAAACTTAAAGTAATTATCACATTTAAACATGATTGAAATTATGATCATTTTTCAAAATGAAACATAAAATTTGGTAGAATTTGCATTTGCACACTTTTAGAAAATTCATATTTATAAAAAGAGTTAACATAAGTAACATAATTTATTGAGAGAATTGTAAATATTTTAAAGAACTTGTTGCCCAAAAAATCCTTCAAATTTATTTTTTTCTGAAAAAATCAATATTTTCAAAATGGGTTCATTTATGGTTGAATCCTTTGTCATTGTTGATTCATTTGATTATGATTGCACCCAAATTTACTTAATATATTTTGTAGTCCCAAAATTATGTGCATGTAACAGAAATATTTCAAGTAATCATAACTCGGTAAAAATAACTTAAATAACTTGGTAAGAAGTTGATATCCAATAACCCCAATCAACAAACTATCAAATTACATACTTAACCACACCCATCAAGTGTTAGAAATGTTCATGTTTCTCAACAAAAAATCCCTTGGTTGAAATATCTGCAACCATATTCTCTATGTTGTAATACACCGATTTAACAAAATTTTCTTCAATCTTCTCTTACACCAAATGATGATGAATTTCAATACGTTGCATGCGAGCATGAAAGACTATATAACTTTGATTATCATCATATATGACAATGCATTTCATCTGTGGAACACCAATGTTTCCAAAAAGTGATAATAACCACATTACTTGCTTTGTTGTTTGTAAAGCTGCCATATATTCAATTTTTGTTGATGACATAACAATAAAGGTTTCTTTTTTGTTATTATAGTTGATAACATCATTTCCCAATGAAAAAACATAACTTGATGTGGATTTGCAATCATCCATATTGTTATCTCAATCTGCATCACAATAGGCACACATTTGTGTGTTTCCATAAACAATATCATAATCCCTAATATTGGGACATTGGCTTTGGTAAACATTCCTTTTGGAATGCACCTAACCCATATATATTGTTTCAATCAATTCTTTGTTATGGTAATCGTCCCTTTTAGAATGTACTTGGCCCCTCATGTTCTTGTTAGAACCTTGGCTATGGCTTACATTTTTTTGAAATGTGTGGCACTAGTTATGGTTTATGTTTCTTTTGAAATGTGCTTGGCCTTGGCTATGGCTTACATTCCCATTGGAATGTGCCTAGCCTTGACTAAGGTTTACATTCTTGTTAGAATGTGCTTGGCCCTTTGTGCTCCTTTTCAAACCCTAACTATGACTTATGTTTTCATCAAAATGTGTTTGACATTAGCTATGACTTATGTTTCTATTAAAATGTGTTTAACCTTGGCTATAGATTACATTCTTATCAAAATGCATTTGGTTTTGGCTATGGCTTACATTGTCATTAGAATGTGTTTGGCTCGTCATATTCTTTTCAGAACCCTGATTATGGCTTATGATTTCATTGAAACGCACATTATTTTGGTGTTGGCCTACATTCCTTTGGAAATGCACTCGGCCCCGACTATGATTAACAATGACGCGTTCCTAAGTCCCTTGCTAGACCCACTTGAGGGTCCAAGTACGTTGAATTACGGAAAGTTGGGACTTGAGGGCCGCTCCCGACTTCAAACACTAAAAATGGGTAGAGGGGCATGTTAGAAGTCCCAGGATTAGACTAGGAAGAGGGACAAGTATTATCTCACTCAAATCTGCATCCAAAACCAATCACAAGAGGGTTAGTTCGCATTCAGGAACACCCTTGGGTGTTGGGACAAGCCACGGGCACTTGGACTCACTTGACTCACCACGGTTCGGACTTGGGGGAAGCCACCACCTTCCCCCATATAGTATTCTTTGTAGCTCTTGGTGGAGGCTACATTCAAATGACTCTTTTTCCCGGGACTCCCAAGGAGGAGTTCCGAAACTGTCCCGGGTTGGAGTCCCGGGACTTTGGGAGCTCGTATCTCCTGGCTCCAACCTTTGATTGGAGTGAGGTCTGAACCAAAGTTGTAGCTCTCCTCGAGAGCTTTCCAACGCCATGTTGCACTCCTTCAGCAGACGTCGGGAAGAGGTCGATTCCCGACTTTTAGTGGTCAGGAGTTAAACTGTTAGTTTGACTCCAGGCCCTTCTTTTGCCCATAACTTGGGCTGAAGATGTCCAAATGGCACATGCGAGGCCATTTTGGGCATCTACACTTCAAGAACTTTCCATTGATATAAAGAACGTCTCAATGCAAGGTGTTTTGATCCTTGAACTCGAGCTCTAAATTTTTGGGAGTCCCGAAGGACTCCAACTTCCCACTTTTGGGGGTGTGAGTTTCATCCTCACACTTATCCCAAAGTGGGGTTGCAACAAACAACCTCATCATAATGCACTTTGCCCATAATAACATCCTTAATTTTTTTTCTAAAACATAGATTAAAAGCCATTATGCTTTTCAAATAATGGAAAATCCATTTCAATGCAATCTAATGTGATTACCCAGGATTAACCATAAATTGGCTCACAACCCCCATTGCATGTGCGATATCAAATTTTATGCATACCATTGCATACATGAGACTTCTAATAACATTTTGAAACATGATAATTTGATTGCTTCCAAGTTTGCATCATTTTGAAAACTTGTATCCTTTGAAAGCTTGCAATTGGTCATAAAGAAAGTTCATATTAGATTACTTTTAACCATTCCAAATTGATTCAATGTACCTCTAATGTACTTGCTTTGGTTCAAATAAATCATTTGATCTTGTCAAACATTCAATTTATTTACATCCCCAAGCAATACTAGATTTCATTTAAATGCACAATTTTGAAGTTCTTTGAAAGATTATCCTTTATCTCTTTCAACAAAATCAAGTCATTAAAGGTCAAAATTAAATCATCAAGATGCAAAGTTATGATTACATAAGAGTTTTTTTGAACTCTCTTAAAATAAACATTGTGGTCAATAAAGTTATTCTTAAATTTTTCAAATGCGAAATATGCATTAATCTTGTAGTTCCATTCACAAGGATATTGCTTCAAACCATATAAGGAATTTTGAAACTTACATACTAGGCAAAGTATGATTGGGTGGTACCACAAGGAATGTCACACCTTCATTTTTCAAGACCCATCAAACTTTGGAAAAATGTAGGAAACACATAAATAAAGGTTTTTAGTAAATGCTTTTGTTGAATACATTAATAAGGTTATATAGATTTTGAAGCTTTAACAATGTAAAAAATATTTTGAATTTTGATGTTCCTATTCATTACATTCACACAAAGTTTTAAGAATGTCACAATTATTTTCCTTAAATTTTTTGGTAGGAACATTTCTCAAACAAATTTTGAGGTTTTTTCTTTGTGGATATAATTTTCCAAGGTATTTTAGATGGTATCCTACTTGATATTTTTATTGGGTAATTATTTGAATAGGTATAATTTAGTTATGAATTTCCAAAGTTTAATAACTTGATTCTTGAAGGGGCCACATCAATAAGGAATACAAATTTGTAATGATTTCCACCTTTTTATTTATTATAATGGAAACTTCAAGCCATATACTTTGGCATGCAATAATATGAACATGAGAAAAAAAATTATTATTATGAATTTTTAAAAAAAAGGACCTAGGAATATTATTTGGCCAATTTTTGTTCCTTGATTGTCCTTTGAAGTGGTTTGTAGTGGGTCCACCCAATCATACTTTCACCCTACCATATTCTCCTTACCCTTGACCACAAAGCTTTATGGATATTGCATATATAAATTTCCTTTGAAAAATCTCCATTCAAAGAGGTAGTTTTAGCATCCATTTGATGCACCTCGAGATCTTTAATGGTTGCAATTGCAAGCACAACTCAAATTGATTCCATTCGTGCAACAAGGGAAAGGTTTCATCAAAATCAATACCTTCAACTTGTGTGAATGCCTTGGCCACCAAATGAGCCTTGTGGCTTGCCATAGAGCCATCAACATTATATTCGATCTTGAAAATCCATTTGCAACTCACTGGTTTACGATTAGATGGAAGAGGAGTAAATATCCAAGTTTTATTATTTGGTAAAGATTGAAATTCAAAATCCATGGCCTATTTAATGTTGTGAATTTTCACCATTCAAAGCCTCCACAAAAAGAATGGCATTCATTAAGATCAATAGAAAAAACACATGAAGGATTGACATTTTTTTCAACCATTATTGGATTTTCTTGCACATGTTGAAAAATTCTTTCATCTTCCATTTCTAGTTATTGATTTTTAACCAACACAACCAAAAACATGCAAATGATTTATGAAAATTTTATATCCACACCAAACCTCTTTTAATGTCATGTTAAAAATTACCTTGGTAGGGATTCAATTTTGGATATTTGTTGTCGTTGCCATTGCTTTTGCCCAAAATCAATGATCCAATTCCATATGTTGTAGCATACATTGCACATTTTCACCAAATGTTTGATTCTTCTTTTTAGCTACACCAACATTATGTTTTAGCATGTATGGAGTGGTTGTTTGCTTCACAATGTCATTTTCCTCATATAATGCATTGAAATTCTTATAGTTATACTCCCCACTTCCATCACATATGATCACCTTATTTTCTTTCCAATCCAATTTTCTACAAAAAAATTGAAAACTTTAAGCTTGTTGAACACACCAAATTTAGTTTTCATGGTGTAAAAAAATTGTCTTCTTAAACAAATTATCAATGAAGGTTAGAAAATACTTTGCCCTTCAATGAGATGTTGTTGCCATTGGACCACATGGGTTTTTGTGCACAAACCCAAAAAATTCTTTTGCACAAGAACCCCCCATTCAAAGGAAATGGGGGTTATGATGCTAGTGGTGTTTACCATACACACATCCATCATAGAAACTCAAATCATAACCTTCAACAAGGTTATTTCTATCCATGGTTGTTAAAGCCTACATAAAGACATGTTTGAGTCTTTGTTGTCACAAGTCATTCCTCTTAGTCTTGGTTTTACATTCTATAACCAAGGATTGAACAATTCTAACCAACTTATATAACTTTCCTTTTTGAACAACTTCAACAATCATCTTATTTGAATCAAAATACTTCAGTCAACATTTGGTGGCTTCAAATTCCACCTTGAAGCCTTGCTATGTTAATTGAGTAATTGATAATATATTATTTGCCAACTTTGGAACATACAACATATCTCCATTTGGCAAGTTGAAGACAATATTGCTTTTCTTACATACATCAAGTGTACTATTGTCTCCAAGATATATTTTGTGATTCAAAGTAAATTCTTCAAAGGTTGAGAATACTTCCTTTTGAGAAGTAAAATATTGTGAAGTTTCAACATAAATAAACCATGCATCCTTACAAATTGCAAAAATAGATAAAAGACTCACAAGAAGTTCAATTTTGCTTGTTGTGGCTACTTATGAAAACCCTTTGAATTTGTTATTCCAATTTTGTTTCGTCTATTCTTCCAATCTTGTTTCTCTTGTGACATTCGCTTGCAAAATGGCCTTTGGTGCTGTAATTGTAGCAAACTCCTTTCTTCTTTTACTTTTCATTTTTGAACTTCCTCCAATTTACAACCCTTTTGAACTTTCCATAAACACCCTTAATAGTTATTGTTTCATGTCTTGTACCATGGTTAAATTACACTTGTCAATTACATCACAATTGTTCTTGCAACAATTGTCCACATGTTAAGTGAAAACACAAGAATATGGAAAGACAGTGGTAAACTCCCTAAAAGTGTGAATGCCAAATCTTCATAAAAAACTTACTGAGTTAATCAATTTACAATCATTTGAAGCTTGTTAATACGAGTTTGCACTCTATTTTATCCATTTTAAGATTGCAAAGCTCTTGATGTAGTTGCAATATGTTGCCAACATGTTTTCTATCAAATGTTGCACAAAGATTGTCCCATGCATTTTTTACAATTTTTGCACATGTTATATGATGCAATAGAGAATTAACAACATTCAAAAGATTTATTCCACAAGTCAATTTGTCCTTCTTCATGAACAAACAATGTTCAATATTACCTCATTCAAGAACAGTCTCTCCAAATTCAACTTCTAGTAGCAATAATTCTCCTAAAGTGATTTCCCACAAATCCTTCTCATGTAGGAGAAATTCCATCTTCATCTTCCATGTATGAAAATTATTGCCATTCAACTACTCAATACTTTGAGAAATGGATGCCATGATCATGAGTAGAATAATGTCAAAAAACAAAACACCTAGAGCTTTGAAACTTTCAACAAAATGCTTTCATAAAAAACACACCTAATGTTTCAAAGCTTTCAAGAACTTGAAAAAGCAACCTCAATCTCTCCTTCCCTCAAAAGCGACCATGCTTTGCTACCATGTTGGAAATTGACAACAAATTGAGAAAATATAGATGACAAAAACACTAATTTACAATAAGCTTTCCACCCAACCTTAGGATCACATAATTGTTGCTACAAACTTGTGATCCACCCCCAAGCTTTACCCTACTCTTGAATAGGAGATGAACATCCCAATGCAAATGTTACCTACTTTAGAAGTGCATGCACATGTACAAGGATATCATCTCCTGCATGAACCATTTCACACTAAACTTAACTAAAGATATTTAAATACACTTACCTAACATATTTCATAGTCTCAAAAGTATGTGCATGTAACAAAAATATCTCAAATAATTATAACTTGGTAAAAATAACTTAAGTAATTTGACACAAAGTTGATATCCAACATTCAGAATGTTTTTAGCTTCTTTGTGGTTCAATAGACTAAGTGAACTTGTTCATAAAAAATTAACTCTATGGAAATAACAAGATACATGTTTTTTTTTTCTTGGGAAATTTTTGTCAAATGGCCAAAAAAATTCAAATAAGGTGTAAAATGAATTTGGGATGTTGCTTGTTTTGATTTGGTTTTGGATGCTGATGATTTTCTAGGTGGTGTATTTGGTCCTGTTTAGGAATTTGTTGTTTTCCTTTGTTGGCAGTAGTAATTTTTTGGGGGGACAATTTTTGTCATTTTCTTGGCAAAAAAAATTGGGAAAATTTTGGAAAAATGTGTGTTCAAAGTGTAAATTCAATTAATTATTGCTAATTATTTGGAAAAATTGTCCAAATTTTTATATCACAATCTTAATTGGTCATGTTGTAGTACTATACACACAGAGATTTAGAAGTGGCTTATACAAATAAATATTGGTGAATGGAGGAGAGGAGGGGTGCATTCCAGAGGATCGTGCAAGAAGCTAAGCTTTGGTTTTTCTTTTGATCAGTATATGTTGCTAGTAAGAGCAATTGGTTGAAAAGGGTAGTTCAGAAACCAATGCTCTAAAGATTGTTTTGCTTTCTTGTAGGAGTGTTGCTTTGACAAAGTAGGTTGTTTCACTCAGGGAGATGATTGTAGGCATTGAGTGTTCTTTGTAGTTGTGCTATGCAAAACTCTATATGCTTGCAGTGTATTCTAAAACTGATTTAGCATAAGCCATGATCTAGTGAGGTATGGGAAGCGAGGAAATCAAGGGAGTGGGTGCATTATGTTGAGAGTGAATGGTATTGTGAATGATGGTGTTGAATTGGTCATGTGTTGGTTCTGATTATATTTTAGTCTAAAATTGTGAGCAATTCATGAGAATGGGTGTAAGTCTGTCTGTTTTTTTAAATTTAAAATTATTTATTTATGAAGGATTTTTGGTAGTACAATGCATAAAATAAGCACATGAAGGGCCATGTGGATTTATGTGATGGTCATGTGGGAATGCTGGGTAGATAAAGGATCCAACAGTAAGTGCATTATGACAGTGGAATGTGTGTGTGTATAACTGGGTCAGCAAGAAACTTGAGAAATTGGGGTACTTGAGGTTAGTTGAGGATATTTGCAATCTTGGGTTGAGGTTTATCTGGAAATCAAGCAGTCCATATGGGGTTTAGTGATGAACATTCAAATTTGCAGCTGTTAACCATGTTGGGAAATGAACATTTGGGTGGTGTGTCCAGTATGAAGATGGTTGTTATGGTGGTGTATTCAACTCTGTAAGCAAAGTTACTTGTTGAAGTTAGAATCAATACCGCTTGTGTTTTCATGTTATTAACAACGGCAATCCTGGGAATTTGAAGGGTTGAGGGTTATTGCATTGTTGCTGTTTGGGTGGATGTAAGAGTGGCATTCCTGCAAAGAAAGGGAACTGGGCAGAGTGAAGGACCATCTGTTGACTACAAGATAGTTCTGATCCAAAGACCATGAATCTTTGAAAGTTCCCTTGGCGCTGTAAGATTTCAGTATTTATGTTGCAGGACTCATTTGAATATGTATCCTTTTGGTGTTCATGAGGAGTATACATACATCTGCTGTTCATCAGGTTGCTGAATTTTTCAGGTTGCCTCTTTTTTTCAAGGTTACAGTGGGATGGTGAAAGTGTGTTTCTTCTAAATCAACAGATTGTTGGAGACAACAAGACAAGAAATCTTGTTTTCTGGTCCCTTGTTGGTTTTTAACTATTGTTGAAACTTGCCAGCCTGTTTGTCCAAGATTGAAGAAAGGAGACTTCAGATCTCAGATTAGGTAGAAGAATAGGTACAGATTTTTCCCTCTCCATCTGAAAGAAGGGCTAGTATACCTTTGGATCAGTGTTAGGCTGTTATTAGAAACAGGAACAGACCCCCAACAGTTATGAGAGAGATTCTTAGAATTCATAGCCACATTGTAAAAAAAATCAAAGACATGGTTGTCAAAAGTTTGAAATAATCAAATGGAAAACTGCCCATTCTTTACAGAGGTTTTCATGAAAACCACAGGTTCTTTAAGGGTTTTGAAATAACCAGGACCGACGGTGCTTTGATTCTGATTTTTTTTTCAAAGAACTGGAACTGGTGGTTCTCTAATTCTGAAATATTTTTAAAACTGGAACCAGTAGCTTTTTGAAAACTCAAATACCTGCACAGCATGGTTTGGTTCAGACCATACCTTCTCACCAAATTGCCTCCTCCTGGATGAGAATGGTGTCTCCAGCTATTCTCCCTAACACTACAGCAGCACTAGTTGTCTGTCTCGAGGTCAAAGAAACCCACATCTTCATGTCCCAAAATTGCTCTCAAATTGTACAAAACTCCTGATGTGCACCTGCACTTGTCATTCTCCAGCAACCATCATCCAGCATGTCACCTGTACCAAATTTTCTTTTGAAGATATGAGATTCTGAGTTCTTCAATTGTTGTTGATCCTGACCTGCTCAAAGAACAAGACCTGCCAGAAGAAGATATATTTGAACTTCTGCTGCTCAAACACAAACACAGCCAGCAATGATTTGTAGTAACTTATCCCTTTATAGATTTAGGGTTGATCCATTTCTGAACAAGTATCTCAACTTCAGAGTGGCATAACACACCCTTGACTCCTCGATGAACAGGATCAGTCTAGATGGGTTATGATTTTAATAGGATGAATAGCCAGCAAAGAAACCGAGGAGGAGATGAAGAAAGTTAGTGTCTTCTTCTATGTAGGCAAAACAGTCCATTTTGCACAAGCACCCCAGACCCACTATGTCGATTCCACAAAAACCTGCATCAAACCCATCATGCAGCTTACAAAGATGAGCCTTCATACATGTCATCATGAACTGCAAATACAACTTAGACTGTTTTGTTCCTGATTATTTTCACACACAATTGTTCTGCGAAGCCAAATGTTTGAAAGATTGGTAGATGCTGAATAAACCTGAGAGATGCAGCCATGCAGGGCAAAACCCTCAAAAAAATAATGAGAAATTAGAAGGGTTTCACTAGTAGAATGAAACAAATTATAATCTAATCGCATATGTGTAGGGTAAGGCCCTCAGTTGCAGGCATTACCAGAAGTGGGTCAACACTCGGTTATGAAGTATTATTATATGGGTCTCACCACTACCTACAATGAAACAATCTATATAATTGCAAATGTATAGGGTAAGACCCTTGATCAAGTGAATTACCAGAAGAAGCCCTAAGGGGCTTTTTCATCACACCTTGTTTCACTTGCATCCTTCGTTTGCATGAGTGGAAACCTTGAATATGACTCAATTCATTCATTCATTCATTTTTCCGGAGTCTTCTACCCAAAGTAATTGGTTGATTTGATTGAACAGAAGAACAAAATTGAACCAGGGTTTGGAGGATTGTGACTGGAGCTTGTTGGGTCTCTCAAGATTCCACCTCCAATCAAAGAACTTTGAAAAAGTAATTTGTGATGAAAAAAGGCACTCAATTCTCGGACTGGTTTGAATTGATTGAGACCAAAAGCTAACTTAGGAAAAAGATTTAGAAGAATTTGAAAGCTCATTTGAACATGAGACATGTTTTGTTATAATATTTTATAATGCGATATAATATATATTCATTGTATGTGATTAGAATTAATGTCTAGGTGAACTGAAAAATAATAATGTTACTAATATGAGAAGAATAAGAAGACCTAAGAACTGTCGATAGCCTAATACAATTTAAGAATCTGATACCCTTTCAAAGGCATTGCTATCTTATATATTAAAGCAAACATGGTGTCTATTTGTGTGTCTTTTACTTATCTTTGACTTATTTCTTTTTCTCTGATGTTAATTTTGCTTTTGTTATTTCTCTGGCGTAATCCCATTGGCTCTTGTTCCCTGTGGAGTGTTTTGGGGGGTGGGGGAAGGGAGAGCC
>Ga0116229_10011912_pt1 | contig 12688 bp, 2 predicted proteins | sample S1TSphgellanicum_3_FD_87313 | JGI IMG/M metagenome (GOLD analysis project Ga0116229, IMG submission 87313) | Host-associated microbial communities from peat moss isolated from Minnesota, USA - S1T2_Fc - Sphagnum magellanicum MG | ecosystem: Host-associated > Plants > Peat moss > Unclassified...
ATATGGTATTTTTGCCCTCATGTCCAACTTGACAAAAGTGCCATTCTAGACAAGTCAATTTGGACTCAACCATTTTTATTGGGTCTTTTTTGTTGGTCTTTTTGACTAGGTTTTTCTCACTAAACCACCATGACAATAATATAATTTGGGCAATAATTAGAAATATATATTATTTAAATTATTTTATTTAAAATGAATATGAAAAAATTAATTAATTAATTAATTACCCTACCTTAACCTACCTACCTACCTAATTAATAAACCTAAAATGCCAAATTTTATTTATTTATTTACCTACCAACTTTACATCCTAAGCCTAAGCTAAGCCATTTAGCTTAACCACCTAAGCTAGGCCAAGTAGCCTTGGCTAGGTGGTTTAGTAGGTTTTGCAACTTAGGCTACCTAATTAAGTCACCTAAATAACCAGGGTAGCCTAGGTTACAAGTGTGGGGACTTGAATTCCTCACTTCCACATTGAGGAGTCAAATCCTTAACCATTGCACCACCACCCCGTAAGGTGATTTATTTTGGACAACATATTGAAATAAACATGATTTTGGATTAACATATTGTAATAAACTTCCATGAATTCTTTCAACATATTGCATTAAATGAATTTGAATCTTTTTACATTACTTACATAAATAGGTAGGTTATAGGTAGGTAGGAGGTACCTATTAATAAATGCATGTATTTATGTAACATGTAGGTTATAATCTATTAAACTTTATAGGTACCTACTAAGTCTATGTTTATACCTACCTATGCTTATGTTATTTAATAGGCTATGTAGGTACCTATTAGCCTATAATTAATAGATTTAGCCTAAGCATACTAGGTAGGTAACCTAACCTATTAAGTAGGTCTAGGGTTAAGCTACCTACCTAATATTAGGTTAAGCTACCTACTTAGTAGCTTAGGTGGCCTAGCTCGGGTTAGTTACATACTTACCTAATAGGCTTAAGTGGCCTAAGTAGCTTAGGTTAGGTTAACTTAGGTTATATAAACTATGTATTTACTTAAGCAACCTAGGTTAGGCTATGTACCTACCTAGTAAGCCTAGGTTAGGTTAACTTAGGCTATTTAAACTATGTACCTACCTAGGTAGCCTAGGTTAGGTTATGTACCTATCCAGTAGGCCTAGGTTAGGTTAACCTAGGCTACCTAAGTTATGTACCTATTTAGGTAGCTTGGGTTAGGCTACGTACCTACCTAGTAGGCGTAGGTTAACCTAACCTAGGTTACCTAAGCTATGTACTTACCTAAACACACTAGGTTAGGCTACATATTTACCTAGGTAGTTTAGATGAAACTACATACTTATTTAATAGGCTTAGGTTAAAATACCTACCATGTAGGCCTAGGTGGTCTAAGCTAGGTTACATACATACCTAATAGGCTTAAGTGGCCTAGGTTACCTTATAGGCCTAAATGGCCTACACTATGTACGTAGCTACCAAGTGGACTTTGATAACCTAGGTTAAGCTACCTTATACCTAGTAGGCCTAGGTGGCCTAAGTTATTTACCTAGCTAATAGAATAGCCTACCTACTTACTAGACTTAGATGGTTTATGTTATTTATTTAGTAGGCCTAGGCTACATACCTATAGTAAGCCTAGGCTATTACGCTACCTACATGGCTAATAGGTATACCTAATAAGCCTAGGTCATCTAGGATACCTACCTAAAAAGCTTACATTACCTAATTATAGGCTATTGAGTAGTCTTAGGCTACATTTGAGGTAACCTACTAGATATACCATAAAGAAATATATATATTTTTGTGAACCTACCTAGCTAGGCTACTAATTAGGTTATTATTTAACAAATAACCTACTAGCTTATTAATTATGATAGGTTAAATAGGTAGTTTAGACCTAGTTTAACCAATTAGTTATGTTAGGTTAAGTAGGCAGCTTAAGCTTAATAAATAGGCTAAATCATGAAATGAGTATGGTTCATTTGACTAAGGGTCAAATCAGGATGGTCAATTTGATTTAACCCTATTTAATCAATCTGGCCAATTTGACTAAGCCATGGCCATTTTGATGGACATTTGTTCATTTTGATCAAATCTTCGACTTGACACTTGGTCAAAAAGGCCACTTTAGTCAAATGTATTAGTAAAATGTAACATGTGTTTTTCATGCCCTAAACCTTTAGTCAAAATGGACATACCTTTGGGTCAATGTGGACACTTTGGTCAAATTGGCCTTTTGAAAAGTCACATTTTATTGTAATGAAGCTATAAGTCCATTAAAACCAAAATAAGGCCCAATTTTTTATGAACATGCCATACAAGGCCCTCATAATATTATAAATGAGGCACTATTCACATTCATCCATTCGTCCCCACCCATAGGAGGGAAATACCTTCCCATTCAAACTGTTTGGCCCTATGCATAGCCATCTTGCTCGTGAATACAAAGGTTTTTACTTAAGATGCACCAACTTGGTGATATGGGTTCAATGAATGCAAAAACTTGTTAATTCATGGTATGTTACATTTGTGATGTAGGCAAACCCATCTTTGGATGGTAACGCTAGGAGCCACCTTAAGGAATGGTTAAAGAACAAAAAATGGCCAAACCATTTTGTTGGGCCCTTTCTTTTAAACTTTTTCACAACTATATATATATATATATATATATGACTTGAAGTTCATTTTGGAATAAAAAAGGAAATTGTTAAAAATTTGTATTCCTAATAATGATGGCCCTTTTAGGAATCACATTCCTTAACTTTAAAAATTCATAACTAAATTGTACTTTAACTGATAAATTGCCTAATAAAGTAAAATAAAAATAATGACTTCAAAATAACCTCAAGTAGGAAAAAAATTCTCAAGAAAATTCCCAAATCATGTTTCAAATTTGTGTTCATGACCAAAAAGTTCAAGGAAAGAAATTATTTATACATTCTTGAAACTTTTTCTAAATGCAATGATTAGGAAGAGAGAAATATATAATATTATTGATATTATCAAAATTTCATATGGAACTTAATAAATGTAACCATGAATTTTTTAATGAAAATATTTGTTCAAGTCTTTCCAATGATTTTTAAAAATTCAATGGGTCTAATAAAATCAAGGTGTGATGTTCCTAATGGTACCATCCAATGATGGGTTTGCCCTATTCCATTTGATATGGAATAATTAACATAAATGCTAAAATGTAACTTAAAGTTATGTTCCTTAAATCAATGAAACATTTCTTATAAATGATGTATGTGATCCCTTGGAATTAGGTTTAAAATTATAATACCATTGATGTAACACTTGGCAAAGGCAAAGTTGGCCAAGACTCAACCCATAATACATTTTGCATGAGCATTTTTCAAACCAAACTATAAAAATTGCTATTAGTACAATCAATCCTTCTCATTAAAATCAATCTCCTAAAATGTTGTATTGACCTTGTCACCCTTCCATAATAACAATTGATGGTAACCAAAACATAAGTCCAAGGTGCTAAACATCTTGAACCCAAAGGTGTCAAAGATTTCTTTGAGTAAGGGCATGGGGTCCAAGCATGGTAAAGTGGACCAAAAAGTACATCTACCTAAATCCAAATTTTAAATATGGTAATTTTTTAACATAAACATAAGAAATTAGGTTCAATTTTTTTTAAAGTCTCATTATGGAAGCCTCCATGCTTCCATTGGGTTTTTATGAGTTGAATACAAAATTTGAAAAACTTTAATTCAATAAAAGTAGGTAATAAGTATAACCAAAACTTATAGGTTAATATTACATTTCATTTTTACTTCTACATTGGATGTTAAATATATTTTGATTTTACTATGAAAAATTTCAAAGTTCATTAGTATATTTAACATGTCATTGACTTAAAAATAAAATAGATCCAATATTTAATCTACTCATGTTTGAATTTTAATCTACTTTGCAAGTTGTGACATCTGTTTGATTTTAATGAATATATACAAACCTACTTTAAATATGTGGTTTTAAAATATAGTTATAACAAAATCAAAAAAAGTCATATAAGTAAACATTATAGTAAATAATATTTTAAATTTCAATATACCAAACCCTACTTGATGGCCACTTTCCATTTTTTGTTACGAGGTGATTCTTTGGTCTATTTTACCATGCTTTCACTCAAAAGTACTAGTGATAATACAATTTGTATTTTTCTAAATAGGTAGAGAACAATTCTAATGTAAAATTTAATCCCTACCATTTGGCAACTTCAAGGGGAAAAAAAATTTGAAGAATTTTTTTTAGAAAAATAAATAAATAAATAAATAAATATAGTGTGAGAAGTTTGGATTATCGATAGTGTTGTTTTCTATAGATGTTGAAATCCAAAAGAGGTAATATTTTTTCTAAAAATCTTAATCTTTAAGTTTTTTGGAAATAGAAAACAAAGGTCTAAGCGGTGAAGGTTGTAAGGACTCAAATTGGAAGTATATAAGAAATTGAAGAAAATTGAACATAAATAAAACAATTTGAATCAAATAGTAACTCGAAGTCTATAAAGGCAGATGGATCAAAAAATCAGATGCCAAAATATGAATTTAGATCTTGAAAAAAATCAAGATGTAGAACAAAAAAATGTATGAAGGGTGCGAGTATAGAGATAGGAGCCAAAAACCATATCAAATAGTGGTGAAAACTGTGAACTTTTTTATATATGGTGTGTTTTGATTTTTAAAATTATTTTAATCATTCCAAGTTGTGTTAAATGATTAATATGAAAGTTGAAGAATTCAAATTAAAAATTCATTAAATTAAATTTTGGGTTTTGGTTTTTTAAAAGGACATTTGAATTTGAATAGGTGTTGCATTAGATGTGGTTAATTTTACAAAGGACTAGGTAAAGGACTATTGTAATAACACAGTTTTGATGGTAAAAAAAGTTAGATGATAACAACTTACTACCCAAGTTCAAAAAACACTCACAATCAAAAAGATATGGAATTTTAAAATATAAAAATTCAAAGTGTTTTTTGAATTTTAAAATTTGCAAGAGTCCTTTACCACATGTAAATGGGGTGTAATGTGCATGACATACAAAACAAAGTTATAGTTTAGGATATTTAAAAAAATTAAAATAGTTAACATATTTTTTTATGATTCAAAATTATGATAAATTTTCAAGATGAAATGCAAAATTTGGTAAAATTTACACAATTTGAAAATTTCATATTTATTCAACAATGATTAACACAAAACCTGTGATCTATTGGGGAAATTATATATATTTTTAATAACAAATTACAAAAGATTTCATTCAAAAATTCTTTCATATGAAAAAATGAAAAAATACTAAAAAAGGCTCAAAGTCCTTTCGTAAAGTAATCATGTTGGTTCTTATCTATGTACTTACACCCTAAAACACTTGGAAGTTTGTGAATAAGAAAACAACCTACATGACATTGAATGTTTATAGTTAGAATTGGAGCAAAAAGAGAAGTGTGGACATGGGGTCCGTAAAAATGACTTGGTTACAAACAACAATCTCTAGTGAAGGGGATCAAATTTGATGTATACCCAAGAGAAGGAGTTATCCATGCTTTCTAGCATCATAAACTTCATGGGCCATGATTTGGCAATAATAGTCGTGTGAAATCTATTTTTTTTAAGTTCATATGGAATAGACATAGATGTCATTCATTTACTTATATTATTTGAACATCAATATTGTACACATTGTTTAGACCTAAATGTCATATGCTTGTTCATATTGGGGTCCAAGCATAATAAAGTATGTCAAAAAAGTAGTCCTAAGAAAATTTAATTTAAAAAACAGTCTCTTTTCAATATTTACATTCAAAAAAATATTAAAAACCTATTTAAATTGCATTTTGAAATCATAAAGCACTTCCTTGAGTTTATTGTAAGTTGTACATAAAGTTTGAACAATTTCTATATATAAAAAGTGGACAAAAAGTATGTTCTAAATTGGTTGGTTGTTCAATTTCTCCAAAATACTTTTACATTAAAATTTTGATAGATTATGACTATAATATGAAAAGTTGAAACTATATCCATACACATTAGGCCTTCATCAACTTGCAAGTATAATAGTTTTAATTAATGGTTTACTTTCATGCACTTGCAACTTAATTTTGGAAAACTATGGCATATATTTTCTAGTACTTGCATATCAAAAAATGTATTTAAATGCATATCAAAACATGTGTTTCTTCAATGTTATGCAATGAAATCAAAGAACTTATAATTGTTGATCATTGACTTAAATAATATTCATGGATTCAATATATTAATGTACACTTTACTACATACACTTTTTGTGTTGATTTATTATTTTAGATTAGTTCACGTGGAATAGACATATTTTCAAATTTATGCCTTTTTGTTCAAACTAAGCCCTAAGTCCTTCCCCCTATCCTTTATGGCAAGTTCAAAGTTCACCCCATGAACCAATAATTCCCCTCTTGATTTAAACTACAAATTAAGATTTTCCTTCTACCTTTTATAGCAAGTTTTAAGTTATGAACTAAAATTTGATCCCTTCTTGGATCTAAAACACCTTATTGAGATGCATGCATTATATGGAAAATGCCCATTCATCATATCATATGCCACAAAGTATTTAGATGTCCTCACATATTGGACTTACTTTATTTTATGCCCGACTTTTAAACATTCAAATTTAAAGTTGTGATTAACCACCCCACTATAATTCAGACATAAACACTTGTCACTTTAGTGTAAATTCAATATGGCCTATTTGACTAGGCCTTGCCATCTTTCAAACTGCCTTTTTTCTTTAATGTCTCATTTGACCATATGTCCAAATAAACACCTAGTAAAAAAGGTCAATTTAGTCAATATTACCAGTCAAAAAAACATATTTTTTCATGCCCAAGACGCCTAGTCAACTTGGACATCCTCTCTAGTCAATATGAACATGCTAGTCAAGTTGAACCTTTTGAAAAACCACATTTTCTTGTAGTGAATGAAGAATGGACTTCCAACATTTCAAAGAGCTATGACAAAAGCATTTAGAAAATATATATCTAAACAATTTCATGAAGATATTCATGGACAATTTCATAGTATATAGTGACATGGAATCTCATTTGTAGAAGTTCAAATTATGCTTTCAGAAATGCATGGAGTACAACATTAGTTCAAACCCAAAAATATGCATTTTTATGGTTTTTTTATAATTATTTTTGGATTTATTGTTTCAAAAGAAGGTAAGTTACCTAATCTAAAGAAAATATAAGTAATAATGAACATGCACGTACCACAAAAATCATTATAGATTCAAATATTCATGGTTTGGTATAATTTTATAAATGTTTTATCAAGAACTTTGCATCGATTTTGGCTCCAATTACTAAGCTCACAAGGAAAACAAAAACTTTTTTGTGGACAAAGGAATGTCAAAAAGCTTGGGAGCTTATAAAACAAAAACACATTAAAGCATTGATTCTGATACCATCAAATTGGGACATGGAGTTCCACGTTCACACATATGCATTATTGTTGGTTGTGGGAGCTTTACTAGCAAATAATATCACAAGGAAGAATGATCAACTAGTAGTGTATGTTGTTAAACTTCTTAATAGTGCAAAATAGAACTATAACACCATAGAAAGAGAAGCTTTAGTCATGATCTTTGCATTGCATAAGTTCAGGCATTATCTATTGGGAAATACATTTTTGTTTTATGTAGATCATATGGCTTTAGTTCACTTGGTAAACAAACCACAAGTCTTAGGGATGATTGCTAGGTGATTACTTTTGTTTCTGGAGTATGACTTCATAGTAATATATAGGGCATGCAAGATTCATGTAGTTGTAGATGTTTTGTTTAAATTATTCGATACAAGAAAACCTAAAGGAGTCCAAGAATAGTCCACAAATGCCAGCTTTTTATTCATAGACCAAAATGGTTGAATGGTGTCAAGAATTTTTTACAAATAAAACAAATGGAAAAGTCTTTGTCAATAAGACCAAAACAATGATTGGCCAAAAGGGCTGAACCCTTTATAATGAAAAATGATGTTTTATACAGGATGGGATAAGACAACAAATTAAGGCGATGTTTATCAACCATAGAAGCACAAAGGGCGTTGAAGGAGTTACATGAGGGAACAACATGACAACACTTTGCAACTGAAATCACACAAAAGAAAATTTTAGATGTAAGGTATTAGTGGCCTACAATGTACAAAGATATCATTAATTTTTGCAAATCATGTGATGTGTGTTAGCACACTAGAAGGTTGGTTGCACAAAATTTGGCTAAGTTAATCACATATATTTTAGAGGAACCATTTATAAAATGGGAACTTGATTTTGTGGGACCAATAAAACCAATAGGACGGTATATAAGGAACAAGTACATACCAGTGGTGAGATTATGCAACAAAATGGGTGGGGCAAAACATTAAGGACAAATACTACAATAGTAACAACAAAATATCTATATGAATGCATTTTTACCAAGTTTGGATGTCCACTAACTATAGTCACAAATCAAGGTGTGTACTTTATTAACAATGTTGTCAAGCATTTCATAAATCATTTCTTACTAAAACATGTCAGTTCCATTACTTATTACCCATAGGGGAATGGTTAGGTAGAATCCACTAACAAGCTGTTGGGAAGATTCATTAAAAGAAATCTTGTGCAATCTAACCATTAGGTTGCAACAAAAGATGCGACTTGTGTCCAAAACAATTACTTTTATGACTAGTGTTAGGTTAATCCTATGTGTCATTTTAGTCATAAGTGTGCTTAATTATATATGCAACTACAGTAATCATATATGTGACTACAATTTTGACATATCCAATTAAGTCACAAATATGACTTTAAGTTGAAATTGTTACATGTTTGGATGGAAAAAGAAAAGAAAAAATGCACATTTTTCATCCAATATTAAAGGCATCCTTTTATGGATGAAAACCTAGTTGCTTTTGTAACTAGTCATTATTATTTTTGTAACTAATGCCCAATAATTCTACCATTTAAATGTAATATTTAATTAAAACATATGTGGCATATTTGGAATCACAATAGTTTTTATTAATCAACTTGTGTCATGTAAATTAATTTGAAAAATATCTTATGAATAAAAAAGCTTTCAAAAGTACTCATTTAGCATTGTAACACTTATTTTTTAGCATTAAAAGGACTTATAAAGAGACTTCAAAACTTTTTAAAGTTACATATATTGTGAAACCTTTTACATAAAATTTAAATCTTGATATAATAATATTTTTAAAAGTAAAGAATTTTGAAGAAAAATTGAAGATTTAAAGAATATTCTAAGGAATATTTTCCCAAAAGTAGTTGGGTGTGGCTCATGTTGTTCCATTTGCACCCAACTATATTGATGAGTTGGGACATATTTCAATACACATGGTAAACAAAACAAGGGATGATGGACAAGTGGCTACAATGGCATATGGATGAATGAAAAATATAACAATATATTTAAACCATTCACAGATATTAACTACTTCTAGACATGGAAATATATAAGATAACACTTTAAAGATTGTAGAAAATAACACATGAAAAAAAAAACGTAAAAAGTTGCAGAGTGAGGAAAAAATGCAAGTGGATGGGAAACAGGAGGACAAAAAAGAAACTTGTCATTCAACATTAGTTTTGGAGATTCTATTTAGATACATGTTTCAAGAAGATTATGGGGTTATAGAAAAGACAATAGTAGAAACCCAAAAGAAATAAAAAAACACCAAGGAGGAATTACAACATGTTCTAGATAACAAAAGAAGAGCAACAAGAGGGTCTCCAAGGACCATGGAGAAAAGAAAAAACATATATGAAATTGGAGAAGGATTGGAGTAGAGAAGGAAGTCAAGGGTTGACATTAGATCGCAAAAATTTATGCAAGGGAATGCAAGACAACCTAGAGTCATAGTCCCAAGGGTGGTTACATGCCATATTCCTTCTAAACCACAGAAGGAAAACAATTTAGTATAGGAACAATAAAAGAGGGAGCAATTGCAACAAATGAAGCAAGAAAGGAATAGATCACCATAGTTGGCAATAACAATTCAAACACAACACCAACAAATGCAACATGATGAAATAGATGATTTCTATGATTATCATGCACATATGGAGGTTCATGAAAGTGCCACAATGGATGTATATGCAATACAACCACAAATAAATCAACAATAACTACCATAACATTAAGTACCATAGATTTTTCAAATGGGGTTAAGTACACTGAAATAACATCTCAACAATTAAAACATGAACCACAAGATCTTAAAAGAGGATGACAAGATCTTCAAAATGAAGAGGCTGAGGAACAAGTACAAAAAAAAAATTAAACAAGGAACAAAGCTAATAATTAACGACATTAGTGAATAGAGGGAGCCAGTTGGAAGCCTAGTTAAGTGGTGGAGCACATATTTGATGAAATACAACAAGATACGACATAGATTTCCTAAGGTTTTAGTTTTTCAAATAAGTGCAACAGTTAAAATTACCACATGAACACATACTAAGGTGCAAGCAACAACATCTTAGGATGAGCAAATCAAGCCACAAATGGCTAACACACTAACTTGAAGAATAATTTTTTGCATTATGGCAAGGATTTTGAAAACAAAATCCATAGTGGAAGGAGGGTAATGTTATTAGGTGAATGGGAAAAATTCAACAAGGTAGGATGAAGATGGTTGATTAGTTGGACAAGATTAAAACATTTTGTTAGTTTGATTTTCAAATTACTTTTGGAGGGAAGAAACTTAGGATGTAGTTTTAAATTTAATAAAAATTGGGAGATTGTTTTGTTTTTACACACAGAGATGGACTTAGAGAATTGTTGGAAATATAATAGAAACACATTATGTAGTTTATAGTTCTCTTGGGTTGTGAACCATAGATTTTCTTACTTTTCATTTTAGATTTGTACACTTTATACTAAAGATGTTTGATATGTTCAACTTTAAGTGAAGAAAAAAATAGAATATTGATGAAAAAAATAATGAGTCTACTATGAAATTATTGTGTTTTTTAAATGAATCATGAAACCCTAATCACATATTTTGATTATTAAAAAAAATCTGGGAAATAAAGAAAAAATATATATAATAAAAAAATTGGCAAATACAATCTCCAAATATAATTGAATGAGTGCAAATAACATATAATATGTGTTGAAAGTACTAGTGAGAATACAATTTCTATTGTATTTAAGTAGGTAGAAAACAATTCTAATGTAAAATTTATGCCTACCACATGGGTTAATACACCCATTTATAAATGACAAACATTAAACAAGACTAATGAATTAAATGAACCATTGATCGTAATGTAATTATAGGACAATGCCCAACAAGAAAAAAAATGATTTTTTGTTATTATACCCAAGTTGTGATTAACATTATAATTATCTTTCCTACACAATATTTCCAAAGAAAAAAAATGATCCAATGGTTAGAATTTCCCCTTTCAACCAAAGGGTTTAAGGTTTGATTTTTTTTTCAAATTCTTTTTTCTTCCATGAACAAAATGGATTAAAAAAAACCTTTGGATAAACTTCTTCAAATTAGATGCTAGGAGAAATGGACTTTTGGGAAGAAACAATGGTAGTCCCAACCATGTTCCCCCATGGATAAAATGATTAAGTTGCCTCGCTAAACAATTTCCCCCAATGAGCAACTTTTTGAAAGGAAAAAGGTCTAAGTTGCCCCAGGGAACAAGTTCTCCTCAAGAGCAAGTTCTTAAATGTTTAACAAGAAAATACAAGGGGTAAACTTTGTCCAAATCAAACATTTTTTATACCATTGGAAAGCTCCCAAATCATAAATATTTAAAATGATTTTGCATTCTTGATTTAAAGTTATAAACTAAAAATTATGACAAAAAAAAAGTTAGGGATCAAATTTCCAAGTCCCTTTTTCCCCCAAGGAGAACAAAATTAAGTTACTTAGGGGACTAAATTGCCTTGGGAGCAAGTTTTCAAATGTTTGATAAGAAAGTATAGGGGGTAAACTTTGTCCAAATTAACATTCTTTGTACCATTGGAAGATTCTTGACATGTAGATATTTAAAATCATCTTACAATTTTTATTTGAAGCTATGAACTAAAAATTATGGCAAAAAAAAGAGTTGGGGTCAATTTCCAAATCTTTTTCTCCCCTGGGAAGAAGGCCTTTTTGACCCTAGCCTTTCATTTCGTCATATTTTTTAGCTCATATCTTCAAATCAAGAATGCAAGGTCATTTTAGATATATCTATGCTTCAACAACTTTCCAACGGTATAAAGAACATTTGATTTGGACAAAATTTACCTCATGTATTTTCTTGTCAAACATTAGAATTCTTGGTCTTTCAAATGGTTCAAGTTGACTAACTAATCCTTTTTTTATTAATGAACATGTCCATTTTGATTTGATGATTGAGACATGTAGTTTTTGACCAATAAACTTAATTAAAGTGTCCTATTTGACTAATACATCCAATCAACTTGGACAATCCTAGTCAAAATGGCTAATGAGTTTTAATCAAATGTTCGACATTTAATCAAATTGAACATAAAAAATTGACATCATCAGGCAAGATGACCAACAATTTTTACTCAAATGAGACATTTAATGGTTATTACATATCTACCTTTTACCTCCCACCTACAATCTTACAACCTATCTACCTACCAACCAACCCACCTTCTTACCTATTAGACATGTTACTTA
>Ga0116229_10011914_pt1 | contig 12688 bp, 8 predicted proteins | sample S1TSphgellanicum_3_FD_87313 | JGI IMG/M metagenome (GOLD analysis project Ga0116229, IMG submission 87313) | Host-associated microbial communities from peat moss isolated from Minnesota, USA - S1T2_Fc - Sphagnum magellanicum MG | ecosystem: Host-associated > Plants > Peat moss > Unclassified...
GTTAAACACAATGTTTGAATCTAGTTCATGTATGCCACCTCTAAAGGTTGAATATCATGGGTCACATTTCCAAAAGCAAGTTGTGCCACTATCTACTAAGGCTTCCACATGTATCATGGGTTCTACAATATGTATGTTTACAAGGATCATGAAATAAACTATATGGTTTGTAAAATTAAAAAAAACCTTTTATTTTGTCTAAAGTAATGTTATTCAATCATAAGGTTCCTACTGAGATTGGACAATTAATTTGTTTTCCACTCCACTAAGGACTACATCTTTTGAATCTTATATGCTTTTGGTTTGGACATGTTTACATAACATCCATGGGCTCTCCCCAATACATGCAAAGTTGTTGCCATCATGATTGTAAGTTTTGTTTGGTTTGAAAAACTTGAATTGTGCAACATCAATTTGCATAAGATTGTTAGCCATTGTTTAACTATGGGATATGTTGATGGATGAAAAGATATATTCACAATTGTGTGAAGGATTTGAATTTATTTTCTTATCATCTTTCCAAAAACTAGTTTTGACACATGATTGTTTCCAAAATGCACATTTAGAATTTTCACTTTTGGCATTTTGAGCATGAGATCCTTCACATGATTTCTACAAAGCTCTTGGAATTGTTATTGAAGGTCTTATAAAGATAGGGCTAAAACTTGAGGTTGATTAGTTTGAAGTTGGATGTTAGTTTTTTTAAGTTGTTAAATTTGTTGTTGAAAACTATCTAATGTTGCAACATTGTGACAATGTTTATTGTTTACTATTTACAATTTTACGTCCGTTTGGGACCAAAGAGTCCATTAGATGAAAGGTAGATCATGGAGGACAGATTGTCCTTTGGTACTGGCAGCATGTCACAAATTTAGCGAGGGCGATCGTGTTCGTAGTTTGCATGAGTTCAGCAAGAGTGTTCGTGTGGGTGAAGCGCAGGGTCGAACAAAAATGTTCCCTAACTTCCTGTGTATTTGGACAGACAAGGAGTAAGTGCTCTTCATCCTCCACCTTCCCCAAGTCGCAGCCTCGACAAAGCCTCTCTGCGTATAGCATGCCTTTCCACGCACCTAGCATTGCCTCAAGCTACGTGTTGCCACACCGAAACCAGACCAGAACTTTCCGTAGTTGAACACAGGTGATGTCACACAAATAACTTTCACTTTCGTACGACATACCCTTGAAGCGCAAGTATCTTGTCTGCACATTGGTCCCAATCTCGCGGTCGGTAAGGAGCTTTTCAATGAAAACCAATCACATATTATCCTTCACCCTTTTTTACACTTAACATTGTGTGAGGAAAACCTAGAGGGGGTGGGGCCCCAGCCTTTTAGGTGATCGAGCCTCCCGTCGTAGATCTACCATGAACTGACTATGCTAGCTGTAGCGTGGTTAACTTAGCCATTTGAGCTCCCATTCGTACGTTGTGCGCATTGCAACAAAATACTTTGCTTCCTGCCCAACCTCTTACCCTTGTTAGACGGGTCAAATGTATGTGTGTTGTCCCAGGAACTATTCCCAGTGGCAGTTGAGTAGTCTCCGCTTGGAGCGCACGGGTCGTTGTAAGCTGAGGCGTCGTTTCCAGCAGTGATTGAACCGGAGGCAAAAAACCTACCACTTCTTGGGGCTGATTCTAGAGTAGCCATTTTTTCACAGATCCAGCCCAACATTTCTTTCTAGCAACAAGCATAATGAGTTGGGCTTCCCATGCCTTTCCCAAGATGCAGTATTTAATGACTGTGCTCACACGGTTATAGTATAGTAGTGCTTATCCCCATGTAAAGTATTCAAAGGGGAATTTGCCAAATTATGCCAGCACGATGGACGTGTTAGTTGTTTTTCGCACCACGAGTAGGGACTTGAAGAACCCTTGGTACATTACTTCAATAGCCTCTATTTTCTTAGAGTCCACCCAAACCTCACGGGCGTAGCTTGCTATGGAATGCACCAACGTGTCAAAGAGGTCATAGCGTAGCTTAACGTCCATAATACGTAGCTTCGCACAACGGCGGTTCAGTGCAAATAGCGAGCACCTATTGGCAGCTACTAAATGCTACACTACACTATCCAAGTTCGGGGTGGTTTTGAGCAGGATCCCCAAGTATTTGAAGGTCTACACACGCTCAATAACGTCACCTTTAGACACAAACTCCTGGCATGGGTCATCAGAATTGAACACCATGACTTTTATTTTTTTCATGTTCACTATAATTACACGTTCAGCACAGAACTGCTGGAGTGCATTTAACTATTGCTTCAATCCCACCTCTGACTCCGATGTTAGAACAAGGTCATCTGCAAAAAATAAAAACCATATGTGCACATCTGCTAGGGCCGGTGCATCGCATTTTTTGTCATCTAAACGCCCCTCTAAGGCATCCAAATATAGCCCAAACAATAGGGGGCTGAAAGGACAACCTTGTTTCACACCTTGCTAGCACCTGAAACTGAAGGTGACACCCTCGCTTGGGTGGTTGATGTGTACAATATCCTTGGCATACATCGCCTGTAGGCATCGCAAGAAACATCCCTCCGCCCCAAGGCTAGCTAACACCTGCCACAACACTTCATGCGACACAATATCGAACGCCTTTTTGAAGTCCACAAAGTAGCAATAGAGTGGCTTCTTTTTTACCTTGCTCTGTTCTATCAGAATTTGCAATATGAAAAGTTGGTCAGTAGTGCGATAATATTTCTGAAACCTAGTTTGACCCTTGGCACGCAGCCCATGTTGTTCAGCCCACTTGCTCAGCCTTTTGTCAAGGATCATAGCAAACAACTTTGCTAGGATAGGCCCAATCGTTATCCCCCTATAGTTGTCAAATTTGGAGGCATCACCCCGTTTAAAGAGCACATGGACCACCCCAATGGAAAGGGCTTCTGGAAAGCCTTCCACCAGAAAGTAGTTGAACGCTATCAATAGTGGCATGTGTACCAACTCTCCCGCATCCAAAATGAACTCAACTTTCATACCATCCAAACCGATAGCTTTATTCCTTTTAAATTTTTTTAGCGCCTGAAGTAGTTCAACAAGTGTGATATTTGTGTTCAGGGTGTGGCTAGGTGGAGAGGTGCGGTCACCTAAGCTGAATGATTAGTTCGCAGCCATATGGGTGGTGGAGACTAGTTAACTAGCCCGCGAAAGCCTTCCAAAAGCGTAGCTGCACTAATATTGTCCACAATGGGTGCCCTTGGCCGGTACTTTTTCCTGAACGAAAGTGCATCCACCTTAACAAGCGCACACATATGTTGAGTTTTTGCAGTTTCCCATAAAAGTCTTTTCCTTTTTAATAAATTTTTGAGTTTATTTTCCTGATGTTTAGCGGCATGTGAATCAGGGTTAGCTTTCAACTAGAGCTTCAGCTCAAGTTTCACTGTACGGCAGTCGCCGTCAAACCATGGTTTATGGTAGTGTTTCTTTCTACAACTTCCTGAAGGCTTGCTACCAAAAGTAGACTTTGCTACAGTACTCACACACTACTATAGTAGGTCAGCTAACTCGTCTAGCCCTAGATGCGCAATCGAGTCAATAACCCACAAGTTTCCAAGACTTGTTGTTAGGGCAAGCTAATATTCTTCAACTATTGATTTATCATAGTTGAACTTAGGCAAAAAAAATTTGTTACCACCGTACGTTGTGGTTTAACAAAGTTGTAATTGATGTTCAACTGTAGGCGCAACAACATGTGGTTAGAATCTCCCCCCATCGCGCGGTAGCGCATGTCATCTATTATCACCTCAAGGTGTGTAGCAACTTGCCAAACTGTAAGTGAGCCAACAATATATTCGATAGTGTTGCGCCCCCCATTTGTTAAACAAATGAACTCCCTTGATTCGTCACTAGGTGTCAAGCCATTGAAGATAAGCAACCTAACATCACAACATAGGTCCAAGAGCTCGCGGCCCCAGCCGTCAACATTGGCATCATGGTTCTATTGCTTAATCACAACATTTGGTTACTTAGTTTCAACAAGCTCAGGTGCATGTAACAGTTCACAAAGGTCGCTAGTGTCAATGGTATCTGGTAGTGTTGCAGTACGCGCATTAAAATCCCCTTCCAATAGTACTATGCCCTTTAGAGTTTAAACTTTAGCAATATCTGCTACCAAGTTTTGAACAGGGATTTGCTCTTGTGTTTGGAACCAACAAGGGCAACGTACACCATGCAAATAAACAAGTCAAGGGCAACACCCATGTTAATTCGTAGCCATAGATTAGAATCGTGGCTTCCTTCCTTTCACTGTGACAGGTTTGGGCTAAGGTGGCTATGAAAGTAAACAACAACCCCCCCGCTATGTTTTATTGCTTTTGTTTTTCCCAACTACATAGTGCATGTTACCGTAAGTGAGTCAAACCTTTCAACATGTGGTAAATGTTAGCCTAGGAAGTGCCAAGTTTCAGTTAATAAGACGAGGTCAACACCCTGAAACAACTCTAGTATTTATTTCATTGTGACAATGAAATCTTCCATGGCAATGCCTCTAGATGTAGAGTAGTTCTATTAGCAATCTTGATAAATTATATCAAGGATAAGATAAAGACTCAAAGACATTGTGTATAAGACTTGACAAAAAATATTGATTAAGTTTTTGACAATGAACAAAAAATCTAGAAGCTTTTATTAATAGGCAAGGTTCAATGCAAGGATAGACTTAAGATAGAAGTGTATTACATACGTTTTGAGTTGTTTTTATGAAATTCATGGGTGGTGCCAACAATGTCTTTTAGTTATATATTTTTCCATAAAAAATTCGAAGGAGCTTTACCAAGTGTTTACAACTTTTTGCAAATTTGGTTTTTTAAGCTTTCCACCCATACAACATTAAAAATATTTTACCAACTTGGCCTTCTAAAACATTATGCCAACTTAATCTTCTACAATAGCACTTACTCATAGTTGGGGTTCATAGAATGACTATTTAATAGTAAAAAAAATGTTGAGTTGTATAATTTTATTACATTTACAATTATAATGCATTATTGTATGCCTACAATTAAACAATGTCATAATAAGTAAATAGAAATATCTAAAAATAGATTTGATAGTATGTAAATGTCCTTTTGGGTCATTCAAAGTAACATTATTAATTGTTCAAATTGTGGTTTTCAAGAACCAAAAAGAATGCATGAATTAATGCAATTGACTTCAAAAAAAATTAATGTATAAAACATTCTTACATTTATGTTTAACATTTTTCATTGGATGCACATTTGATTAAATTATAAATCTATGTAATTTCCTTTTTGGGGATTATAAATTGTTTTGGCCTTTTGGTTGATTGCTTCTATTAATTGTGTTTGGAATTTATAGCCCCAATTACAAATCACTTGTCCAAGAAATAATCAAACATAAAAAACATATCAAGTAATCCATAAACTTTTATTCAAGGATTTCTTTGCATTAATTTCTAGTTGTTGGACCAAAGAATTGATGCATTACAATAAACATGTGAAAAACCATCATCACCATATGAATTATCTTAATTTGAACTATTCATTTTTTTATTTGTTTCATGTAGATTCTATTTTTTACCACATTTTGGAAATATATATCTTTAAAAAAAATTCTATAAACTTTTATGGATTCTTATTATTCTTGATAATCATTGTAATCAATAATGGGTATTGCAAAAAGTTTTTTTTTAAAGGATTTATATTCACATTATTTGTTTACAACCTAAAGTCAAGCTATTAACATCTCCCCTGCTATTTTTCCTCATCCCTTGCATGTGATATCAATATATTTCCAATGTACAAAATGTTTATTTCTACATGCAAACAAGATAAATGGAGTCACACTTGCCTATTTAAGTGCTTATTTAGAAAGCAATGGGTTTGCTTGTAGGATGATGTGGTATAATAGGATTGGTTACAAAAGTTGTTGGATTCCGAATTCATAATTTTTTTCATAATTATGTAAATTTGAGAGCAATTCAAGTCATTTCAAAATGACAAAAATAACAAAAGTTCATTAGTTATATCGCTTTTCAGTGTTCTACTACTCATTAAATTTGTTCCATATGTTCCAATAATATTTTGAAACATTGTCATGTAAACATATTAAAGACTTATAACATTAGTATAATTTTTGATATTTTTAAAAAAAACCAAGTGTATTGATTACACTTGATGTACTTGCATGCTATTATTATTGTAATCACTTAGTTGTTGATAATGGGGCTATCATATTAGCCTCCATAAAAATTGTGATTTTGTTGCCCTCACCATGTATTGCACCCTACTATCTTTTATTTAATGCTAGTTGTCACTTTGGATTCTCCATTTTTTATATTTACCATTTCACAACAAACCTTCCAAAAAACATGAAGCACGTAAATTTTATTTTTTTAGTTTAAAAACATCCAAGTTAAATATGGCATTCTACATGGATGTTTTGTTTAATGTCCATAATATTCCTTTGAATATTTTCCATTTGCACCATTTCCATTTAACACTTAATATGTTGTTTTAAAAAATTTCCATGTTTTGAGTATGAAATAAGTGTTTGCTTATTTGGTCCAAAATCCTTGGATAGTTTAACCAAACTTTAACAAGCTAGGAATTGGTTTTGCATTTTATCAAAAGCTTTCAACTTGATCTCAATAATTGTTATAAGCCATATTATTTTATAAGGTAGTCCAACCTTTAAATTTTGGTTTCCCATGTTGAAAATTTCAACAATGATTTCTCTAGGTGTTATAATTGATATCAACATCAAGGTTTTCTTCATTTTCAACAAAATTTGAAAATATCCACAACTATTTACATTTAATTCATGCCAAAATTAAAGGAAACCAAAAAATCTAACTTAACATAAACCTTAAATCTGATAAAGGACAACTAGAAAGTGAAATATTCATTTTTTTAAAAAGGTAAATTTTGGAAGTAAAAATGTTGTAGTCACAATCAAGGTACCCAAAAAGGAATGTCACACTACAAAGGACTCCAATTCACAAAATTCAACTATGATTGTGTTTTTTCTTTATATTATGTCTTTAATTCGACATGACCAATGAGTTTTATAAGTTCCAATGAACACAAGGACAATTCAATTTATAAATTGTGTGCACAAATTAATGTCCTTAAGATTCGTGAGAAATAAAAATTAATCATGGTCATAAGAATTGCAACATTCTTGTAACATGGTATAGGAATCAATAGGACTAGTAAACTTACGCCAAATTGCACCAAATTTAAATTACACCATATACATGTTGTTGGATATCAAATGCAATGAAAACTACACCATATACAATTTTTAAACCTTTCATAAAATGTCTGAAAAATGAAATTTTCAAATATTTTTAAGCTACAAGGATAAGGATTAATAAATGAACATTATTTAATGTGTTGTGAAGCACATATGAAGCATCTAGATGTAAACTAATGCTATATAAAAACATAATTTACAAAATTCAAATGTTTTCAAGTACACATAACTTAAGTTGCATGTGTCACACAATCAAAATTGGCTAAAACCATTTTCTTTGTATTTAGGACTTTAAAGTTTTGGAATCCTAGTTCCTTTTGAGGTACCCTAGTTATGATTGTGGCAAAAAAGAATTTCTTTCAAGATGTTTCTTAATTTTGAATCTTTGGACACCTAAGGAATCTTCAATGTTTAAAACACAACTTGGAGAAGGAATTTTTTTCAATTGAATTATTTTCTTGAATATGGAAATATTTCAAAGAGGAATAAGATTTAATTAATTTTTTGAGAATCATTTTTTTTTGAACTTACATGACACATAATTATCCAAGGATTACTAGCATTCTTAACATAATTTGAAAAGGAAAATCATGTTAAAATTACACTATTTGGTACATGAAAAATATTAAAATATGGGTTTGTATTCTTTGATTTGTTGCAATTCTAGATATGATTGTAATTCAAAATTTCAAGACACCGTTCTTAGCTTGGAGAATGATTCCCAAAGGCATTTCAATGAATAAATGAGAATTCTCCATTTGCATGTGGTCCACATTGAAACTTCCAAACTTACTATGTAAAAGAGTAATGGTTGTAAAAGATGCAATGGATCCATTGCATCCCTTACAACCATTACTCTTTTACATAGTAAGTTTGGAAGTTTCAATGTGGACCACATGAGCCATTGCATCTCTTACAACCATTACTTTTTTACATAGTAAGTTTGGAATCCATTGCATCTCCTCCAACCATTACTCTTTTAAGGTTTAGGGTTTCTAGCTTCATCGTTGGTTTGTCATTAATGGAACCTTTATATTTGTTGTGTTCAAAATGTGTTATATCTTTTCATCTCATTTTATTTTGATTCGTTCATTGTTAAAAATGAACAAACTTTAATATACACAATTTTAAAATGCTACATACATTTTATCCTACATTCATCTTAATGTTGTTTCATTTCTTACACTAGGCATAACATAAAAGCTTCTTGTCATTGATATGTTTCAATTGTCCTCATCAATTTTTCTACATGGCTTCCCATGATCAATAAAAGGTCAACCCCACCTAGGCACATTTAGTTTTGCAAGCAACCATTGTTCAAATGGTTGCAACAATTGTGGCCCATGCAAAAAACAAGTTATATCACAATCAACATTTTAGGGATGTGTTTCTCCCTTTCGCCATGGAGGTATTTGGGTTCCTTCATTAGCAATTTGATGACTTTTTTCATCATTCTGCAAATGTGGTGTGGTTAGCTAAAAGCTTTGTTTGAAACCCTCCATTTTCAATATTATTTTCATTTTTGTAGACAAAGGGTGTAAGTGGTTCTTCAAAACCTGGGTCATCTTTATCTTGAAGCATGTTGTCGCTGCTTAGGAGGCCTCTTCTAGCTTGTTCTTTTAGGTTCTCCATTCATATCCTTGTTGGATTTGCTTCATGTGACCAATGAGTTTAGAACCTAAATAATTCTTTTAGCCCTCGTTTGTGCTTTTGCATTAATAGGTGTTGTCTCTTGGTTGGATGTCGGTTTTCTTTTTGTGTTCCTCCCTTTCCCTTCCAAGTGGATATTTTTCCTTTTACTTTACCCTATGGTTAGATTTGACGAAAATTAATAAAAAACTGAGATGTTGAAGATTTTCAAAATTGTCAAGGGAAAAATGTTGAAAGTGTAAGAAATTTCAAGAAAACATTGCCTAATTTGATGAAAATTTCAAATTGACAAATGTGAAAATAATTGTTGTATCCATATGTTTCAAAGTGGGAACACATGAAACTTTTAATCACATGAAATTTCAAAGATAATTATATAAAATTAACTTGACAAAAACATAGTATGAAATTCCAAAGAGTACAATCCTGAAATAACACAAAATTTGAAACTCCAACACATTTGGTCATTAATGCTGCAATTTCATCATTTTAAAAAAGCTCTTTGAAGTTCTAGTCTTCAACATCCTCTTTAAACACATGTCACAATCATCACCCAAAAAACCTTTGCTAATTATTTTTGAACTCTTCTTTAAAAGCTCCTTTAAATCCCAATCTTCAACATCCTCCTTTAACACATGTCATGATAATCATGCCCAAAAATTATTTTCAAACCATCCCTTGTCCAAGTTGTCAAAATATAGGATTTAACATGTGTCAAAAATTTAAAAAAATTAATTTGAGGTGCCAAAAACTCCCTTGGTCTAAAATTAATTCAATTCAACACTTGGTTGTTGAATTTGATCACAGGGTAGGGTATTAAGTTTGACAAGATTTCATCATCAATAAATGCATTTTCTTGACATGTATGCAACTAGTGTGTTTGCAATATAAGGATGCATGCTAGAGTGTCATCTCTGATTCTTTATCAGGCTGGTGAAACTTAGGATTCAACCTTGGGCAACACCTACCCAGCCTCGCATAAGCTCACCCTGGGTTTGCTATCGCATCCAAGTGGGCTTGATTTTGGCTGAAATTGTTACAAAAGATTTTTAATTGTGTCAACTTTGAATCCAACTGCTGATTTTGTGATCCTATGGATGAGGAGGAGAATTGGGTCAGATTTACAACTAAAGTTTTGAGTAGAGGTAAGATCGGTATAGAAAGGCACATAGGCTCTAAGGAGTTCAGCACATGTTCGCTAGAGAAGAAGAGCATTCTTGGGCTTTCTTATTATGCATATAAAGGATTTTCAAGGCAGATTCTGCCACTTTTTAGACATCTTAGATTATAGAATTCAGCCTCGTGGAAGGAGGTGGCCACTTTGGGGGATGTGCCACCTTTTTGAGAAAAGTAAACTGCTATTTTTAACAGATTATGCCTTGAAAAAGTCTTTATTCCAGGGGAGGCATCCCATAGGCTGCAGAAATGCACTAGTGGCGTCTTTTCTAGGCCAAAGGTGGTAGGGATTGGGGAAGCTGTTTTGCTCTTCCAGGAGAAAAAGGTGTTCAAATCAGGCAGATCCCCGCCTATGACTTTCTCTTGATTAGTTCTTACTAATGTCAAGGTCCCAGCATTTTCACCCTAGCCAGGCTAAGGACTAGGTAACAAGCAAGAGTGTGCAGGTTACTATGAATAGTTGAGGAGTGTGATCATTGAGACTATTCATAGTAACTAGCCAGTTACCGGACATATCTGATTGTCTGGGAGCATCTAGTTTATTGGTCATGGGACACCCAGAAAAAAAAAAAAAACCCATTAGTTATGAGGTTCCACCAACCAGTGACCAGGAACATGCAAAAAGGAGTTAAGGAGGTATGAAAATGTCAGATGGCAGCAGAATACATGATATGACTGGGGAGCTCTCATCAGATGGTATGGCACTGCCACACTAACCAGATTCTCTCTACAATCGATTATGTATGTATAAAGTCCTCAATACATACGCAAACCAGACATGCCAAATTGTCTGGCATATGAAGAAGCTGATCAGAAGCCAAGCCTTGAGTTAGGAACTGGAAGGAGGGGGGGGGGGGTATGGGGGGAGAGGAAGGTCGAAAACTCATTAGGCTGGATGTTATTTTTAAAACTCACTTATTGATAACTGGGGGGTCCCACAGACATACGGCAGGAATACTTACCGAGGAGTAGTACGAAGTAATAATCTGTGCAAAAGTGAGTGAAAATACCTTTAATTAAAAGTAAAGGTATAAAAGACAGACTATCTAAGAAAACAGAGAAATAAGGTAAAAGAAGGGTCATTATTACTACCATCCAGTTACTATTCACATGATTTCATGCCTTTGATGAGCCAAGGGTTTCATCATGCTGCCAGCCAAAAGAAAGGCACAACTGCTTGCAACCATCCAAAAAAATGAGATGATCCGGATGGTCCAGCAGACCAGGCAGCATTACAAACGTCCAGATGGGGAATTACACTACACTACCGTGCACATCCAATATGCTCTGTTCAATGTAGGATCTGATGGTGCAAGTCGCACTTGGGTGAGGGGGGTGCGGGTTTTCGGTAACCAACTAGTATGGGTCAGTACAACCTCAATGTCAAATGAACTGATGATGCCGCATGTCTAATTTCCACTGAGGTAGAACTGACCCCTCCCAGTCTTAGTGATGAATACCCTAATGAACTTAGGTTTGTCACCTCCTCTTTTACCTTCTTATAAGTTACGAGGAGAATGGGTTAAAACTGGAAACTTGGATCTTAATATTCTCTCCCCCACGCGGTCCAAACCGTTGGGAAAAACAAGCCTGACTTAATCAATACCTGTCTCATTAGCTTAATACTTCAAGCTCTCTAGTACACTGATTTTGATTAGGACAATAGTTAACATGAATCAATGTGTATGTCAACTAAATGTAGGCTCAGATGAGGAGGTAGTTTATGGTTGTTGCCAATGGGTACCTATAAAGTATACACCACTGTATAGTAGTAAACATTGAAAAAGTCCCTTGATAGGTAATGAGTTTGTTTTGATGAGGCTTAATTAGTGTCCAAAAAATAAACAAATCTTTCACATGGAATGCTTGGCTTTCAAACAATGGGCAGCATATCATACTCATTTTCCCTGTTTCTGCTGGACTCCACTTCGGGGTGATAACGGTTGTTAGCGACGACGGTTATGGTTCGAACATTCCCGACCACCCAAAACCGCATTGTCGGGCTTGCTTTTCAGGAGTTTTTGAGTGTGTTAGATATCGATTAGTCAACTCACCCTTGCCTTTGGGCTAATACTTACAGAAAATCTCGCTTTCTAGACAAAGAAAGAATCAGAATTTCTCCTCAGGGGGTTTTGGGATAACAACAAAGATATCACTAAGTCAACCCTATATATAGATTAAGCTCAATAATTAATGTAGGATGAGGGGGGCTAACAAGATCATGTAAACTTCTCCCTAAAAAGGATCTAGTGTACCAGAGGAGCTGGGGGTACTCATCAGCTGGTTAAGTACAGACATGCACTCTTTTACAACTTGTAGAGTAATGAGTTTAATCAAATGGAACCCTCCGGTGGAAGCGACACTGGTACCTTCACCTTCTTGAGTTAGGCATTTTAGCGACGACATTCAACCAAGGAAATGTTAAATTCAGACTCAGATAGGATGGGATATTTATCCTGGTGAGAAGCAACCTTAAAAAAAAGTCGGGATTTTTACCAGGGTACCAGTGTGGGTGCTGGTTCACCCAAGGCCTTATGGTTGGGGGGGGGGGGGGGGGGGGGGGGGGGGGGGCACGGGAAACCCCGCCAACCCTGCGGTCCCCCTCTGGGGGAGGCTTTCCCGCGGCCAATTGAAACCCACCACATTTTAGAA
>Ga0116229_10011915_pt1 | contig 12684 bp, 8 predicted proteins | sample S1TSphgellanicum_3_FD_87313 | JGI IMG/M metagenome (GOLD analysis project Ga0116229, IMG submission 87313) | Host-associated microbial communities from peat moss isolated from Minnesota, USA - S1T2_Fc - Sphagnum magellanicum MG | ecosystem: Host-associated > Plants > Peat moss > Unclassified...
CCCTTGGTGGGGAAGCCAGCATCTTCCCCCCCTTGGGGAAGCCAACCACTTCCCCCTTATAGTATACTCTGTGACTCGTCGCGGGGGTGGCATCCAAATGGCCATTTTGTCCCGGGACTCCCGCGTGGGAGTCCCGAAATCGCGCATTTTTGGGACTCCCGCGACTTTGAGGCTTCGTAACTTTCGGAGCAGACCTCCGATCGACTCGCCGTTTAAAGCAAAGTTGTAGGTCTCGTCGAGACCTTTCCAACAGTATGTCGCACGTTTTCTGCAGCCAAGTATTTCGGGTCGATTCCCGACTTTTAGTGGTCGGGAGTCAAAACTGGCGGACTCCCGGGAGTTCGACTCCCGGGAGTTCGACTCCCGGGCCTTCTGTTGGCCATAACTTGTGTTTCAGATGTCCAAATGAGCAATGCGAGCCCATTTTGGACATCTACACTTCAAGACCTTTCCATTGATATAAAGAGCGCAACCAGCCATGGAGTTTTGATCCCTCAAAACGCTCTCTGAAGTTTCGGGAGTCCTTTTGGGACTCCAACTCTCACCAACTTCTAACGTGGGAGTTCATTTGGGAGTGTGAGGGTTCACTCCCTCACACTCTTTGGACTGTTTGCACTCCCGGGAGCATGTGATGTGACTCCCGGGTTTACTACTAAGCCCGCAACCTTGCAACCCCCCCTTGCCTTGGTCGCAAACCAAGGCTAGGGTTGCGACACAAATTGCATACATATAATGTTGAAATTCAAATTCATAATATTCAAATTCTATTAATGCAACATATACCCCATATTTACGAATATGGTTTGAAAATATATATTTCAACATGAAAAAATTCAATCTTGTTCTTCTTTAAACCCAAAAAAAAAAATTCTTCAAGGAAGTCTTCTAATTTTTAAGTTTTAAAAGGCCATAAACATGTTTAAATCAAAATAATGCAAATATAAATTAAGGAAATTTAGGGCATGCTTTCATGTTTTCTTTTATACCATGCCTTTAGGCTCATCAATATATGGGTCTCCATAAATTGAGAGCATGAATGGTTAAGTTTAAATAAGATTAGGGACAAGTGAAATTAAAAGTAGTTGTTAACAATAGACTTTCCACTACTTTTTTACCAAAAAAAAAATGGAAATTACACAAAATTCTTTGGGATGAAAATTCAATAATAACAAAACATGTTGCAAAAAATTAATTTTTTTTTTTACTTTTCTTATTTGTGATTTTCCAAAGTTTGAAATTACAGAAATTAAGGAGTGTCTACATAGTCCTTGGTACATTATATTGTGAATGTACCCATGTCAAAAATTTAATCTAAAAATGATATAATTTTTGACACAAATAGAAAAAAGTAGATTCAATATCACTTTAAGTAACTTTATGATACCATGAGGGCATGTATCGAGATGATGGTAAGTTAAATATAAAATTTGAAAAACTTTAGTACAATAGAATTAAGTAACCAATGTGTTTGAACTTGGCTAATCAAAATTGTGTTTAAACATTATTTTACACTAAAAGTTTCTTATATTATGATTATAGTAGGTAAAAGTTCAGAACATATTAGTAAATTTCAGAATATCTTTAACTCGACTAGAAAAATCCAATGTTTCATCTCCTTGCAACTTATTTTATGAAAAAATAAATATTTTGCAAGCAATTTTTTCTATTTTAATTTCTGAAAAATTTATTTTAAATGCACATATATTATTTACATGTAATTCTTTGCTATCATTGTAATATAATATATATAAATAATAGATATGTTGATATTGATCATTAAAATAATTAATATTCCTAAGTTCAATATATTAATATTTATTTTATATCTACTTTCCATTTATATTACAAGGATATTGAGTTGTTTATTTTACCATGCTTGCACCCATTTTGATATTTCATCAATGTATAAGCAGGGTTTATTAACTAGCATGTTGTTAATTGTAATTTTTTTTCTTCCCATAAAGTTATTTGTTTCCTTCCATTAAACTTGAACCTACATGTGTTTACAAGACAAAACACATGTTTTATGAAAAAAAAACAAAGAGGGCAAATTTTGGTTTATAGATGAAAAAAATGTTAATTCTAATAATGAGAATCTTTTGAAAGGAATCTAGGGGCCATGTTCTAAAAGCTTTTATCCTTGTACCTAGACTTGTAATACACATCTTGGCCAATTACATATTGTATTAGGGTTTTTTTACAAACCCATTTTTTTCTTATACATGAAAATATTTCTTTCTATGTTTTATTAGTGATTATGAAATTTCAAAAAATAAGCCTAGAACCTTAGAAACCTAGAAACCCTCAACCATAGCCAAACCTATGACCTTGGTGCTTACTATAACCTATGACCTAGACCCTAAATTTTTTTTAAAGATCCATTGGGTTTGGTTTTAAACCAAGTCTAGGTCCATGTAACCAACCAAGACCAATCTAAGACATGTACATGTGTTAAGTCTAGTTCTTAAACTTTTATCTAACCAAATACCCAAACTTGACCAACATTAGTTAACATGAATTAGTGTTTGATAACTATTAAATATAACACCAAATAACCAATAATTTTCATGGTGGTTATACTATATCTTTCTCAAATTCATGTAATTATTTTTGACATATATAAACATGTTTTTAAAGAAAATTCAAGATTCTGAGTTTTTATACATGATTATGGTTTTCAAAAAATCCAAGAACTAAAACCAAATTATAACCTTCTATAAAATTGTTGGTTTTTTTGTCAATTATTTCATGGAAATTGCCAATTAATTATTTAAAGGCTTGGATTTGGAGATTTTCAAGAAAGCATAACCAAAACCAAAGGTTCCTTGGTCATTAAGTCTTTTTAGTAATGGAATTGGATTTTATTTAATTATTTATTTATGTTTCCAAAATCCAAAACTAGAGGTTATTAAAAAATCAAATAATCATTCAACACTTGTATCAACATTTATATGTTAAGTTTATGGTATTAACTAGTGTTGGCAATTTGGAGTGGTAGACCAATGGGGTTTATTTGTTTAGGTACTTGAGATTTGGACCTAAGTTGGCATCCTTTTAACACAAGAATTGGATTATGAATTAGCCTTTTGCTAGAATTGAAATCGAAACTAGATTCTAAATTATAAAATCTTGAACACAAATTCAAGCTCATTAGGTAAAGTAAGCTCAACTTTTTTGAATAGTTAGCAACTAGGTTGTACTTTATATTATAAGTAATTGAATAGTTTTAATTAGTTGTAAAATTATGTACCTAGTATCCCCAATTTTAATTCAATGTAGATCTTTGTTCATATATAATATGCTTGAGCCTTGTAGTGCATTTAGCTTTTGAAATTAACAAAAGGTTTTTAAATTTGAAAAAATCTATCAAAATTAAAACTACTAGGTTTAGAAGTATGAAGAACTGGGCTCAAACTTACACTTGGAAAACTTAAAACAATTTTTTTTGGGGTGCAAAACCAAAACCAAATGTTCTTTTAAAAAGGAAAAATAACCGATAATAGTAGATATCAACATCTAGATCTAATCTACATTTGATCATTGTAATTGAATAGTTTAATTTTTGTAGTTGTGGAAAAGTTACACCCCAAATTTATGTTGAATCACCTTAGGTTTTCCAGTAGTTATTTATTTATTTATTATTTGAAAACCACTATCAAGGGAAATATTTTATGAACATATTTTGCAAATTGGAAAATTTCAAATTAACCTTTTTTTAATTCAATTATTTTTGCTATAATAAATGTTAATGAAATGATTGGGTTATTAATATTATCAATGTAAGTTGAAGTAACCTTCATTGATTTTTATTTTTTCTTCCTTTTAAAAAATATTACATCAATTATGAACATCCCAAGTAAAATTTAACATCAAATGGAAAAAAACATTAAACCTATCCAAAAATGAACACATGTTACAAACTAAAATCCAACTTAAAACATGGCAAAACATTTATTTATTTTTTTGAATTTTGACAAATTTCCTCAAACATTGGAAATATGTGAACAATTTTTAAACTTTATACAAGTATTTGGAAACAAACAAAGTTTAATAAATTGTAACCTTCAATAAATCAATGCAATTCCTTCAATAAACATTGCAAAACAATGAATTTTACCCCAAGTTGCACAACTTTAAAGTAATGTATTGACAAGATGAAGGGAAGGGAGACATACAACTAGACTAAAAGAATTCAAAAATAAAATGATCATGAAGAAGTCCAAAAGAATCTTTACACAAGAAACAAAAGGTAGTTTTTTTTGTCTTTCTTTGTTTTTTTTAATGGCATGTTATGGTGATAAGTTATGAACTAATGTTTAAATATGCCAAATCACTACTTCAAATCATAGCTTTTCAAAAGGTTCAACTTAACTAAAATGTTTGCATTGACCAAAAGGATGTCCGTTTTGACTACAAGCATGGGGCATGAAAGGCACATGGTTATTTTGGTTTTTTTTTTTTACTAAGGTGATCATTTTGACCAAGTTTTAAATCATACATCTAATCAAAAGTGACAAATTTTTTAAATGGCCCATTAAGATGCCCATGGCTGAATCAAATCAACCATACTGAGTGGCCATGCTTAATCAAATTGGCCATATTAATTTAGTTAGTTAGCCTACTTGTTATGCCTACTAAGTCACCTACCTACCTATTTACTTATTTGTCTACCTACATATTTATATATACCTACTTACCTACTACCTACTATCTATTTACATACTTACCTATGTGCTTAATTAGGTACTTATTTACCTACTTATGAAAAAAATTGAAGTTCAAATGTTGTTATACACATTGACAAAAGGTTCCATTGAAGTTCAAGAAAATGTGTTAAATCCATTTGGTATTATATTGTTTTACAAAATGGTGTGGTGGTTTAACGGTCAAGACATTAGTGTGAAGTTAAGGAGACCAAGGTTTAATCCCCTTTATCAGCATGTATTATGTGGAATATGTAAATTTGTATATATATTTTGTACAATTGTGTAAACATATAGTATTTATGTGAGTCGTGGATAGGTAGGTAGGAGGCCAAGGTGGGTGGGTGGGTAGGTACTTATTATTTATTTATTTATTACATTTCTATATTATAAAATTGATTTTTTTTAATTACACTTTTTTGGCTGCCCAATTTTTTGTCCAATTTAATTAATCAAAATGACCATTTTCTGGTCAGTAAAAAAACCAATAATCAAGTTGAACATGTTCAAATTGACTTGTCCAATATTTAGTCAAATTGACCAAATGTTAAAATGACTAGTTTTTTAATTTAGTTTTCCAATCAAATAAACTATGAATTGTAGTAGTGAATTGAAAAAACATTCCTTCAAAATATGGTGAACTTTTTGGAATAAACAAGGAATCTTATGATGGACATGTGAAATCCTATGTCTTGTACAATGAAATGTTTCACAAAAAAATGGTGGAGGGGACCTTCATGCCTTAATCAAGTTACATTTTGTACTAGGCAATGCTTGTCACACAAATATTTAAAGGTAATTAAAGGGAACTAAAATGAATCCTTCATAGAAAATGCAACCATGGAAAAATGTGTTTACAATTGCAAGTAAATTTTTAATTTAGGTAAGAGTCAAGGAACAAGATGTGAAGATCTAAGTACTGCATGTTGTTTGGACAATGAATTTAACATCAAATTACAAGTAGTGAAATGAACAAAGTGACAAAGATTAATATCTACCACATTCGTTCAATGATTTAAAAAGAACACATTAAAAACATTTGACAAACACATGAATGCTTAAATGATGAGTTCCATTGTAGGATCCTTTTGAAACAATGAGTTTTCAACAATTACTTTCAAGCCATTGATTTCAAAATATTCTTATCCAAATGCATAAAATCTAGAATTAATGTAACCATTGCAACTTTCATTAATTATAGTTAGGTGTCAACTTAAAGACTTGAATGGTTAATAATATCAACTTTGATTTTAACTCGAACACTTGTTCAAGGTTCTTGATACTTGGAATTTCTATGCCCAACAACTATTTTTTAGGGATATTTGCTTTTTTGTTCATGCTTGAACAATATGAAAATTGAGCTTTTTTTTTCAAATCATTTTGCATGTATAAAGTTTAACAAACTTCTCAAAGTACCTAAAGGACAAACTATACTTTCAAATATTTGTGTAAAAAAGAGGAGGTTTTTTACACCTACATTACAATATGTAATTAAAAGCACAAAGCCATATTACAATCCACATTCATTGTTGCAATATGTAATTTACATAATTGAAAACCATGTTGCAATCTACATATAATTGCAATGTAGGTGTATGACAAAACAATAATGCCCATCTGTAACTTGCATGATGTAAATGAAAAATTGCACATCATAATGTGCCTTCCACATACACCAAAAAAATTCTACCATTTCTTTAAGTTGAAATATCACAAAAAATCCTTCACCATAATACATTACTTTCTTGTTAGATTTGGTAGAAGTTAACTAAAAAATTGAATGAATAGAATCCTACCAAATTTCATGGGAATTTTGATGAATTGTATAAAAAGTGTAATCCATGTTTAGATGAATAATTTTACAGTTTTCAAATTGTAGTGATGTAAATGCGAATTGGTCCTTGTTGCCTATTGTAAACTATGGTTCGATTTTTATAAAAGGAAAAAGGAATCTTTGTAATTAAAAAGCGAAGAAAGCTTTTCTAATCTTAATTTATGATTATAACTCTACTCTTGAATGGTCTTATCAAAATGTCTTATGGAAGAGTTATCATGATGAAAAAATAATGAACATGAAACATATATATATATATATATAATCAAAACATTTAATAATTTAGTGTCAAAACAGCTTTATGTTTAAAATGAATTAATTTCAACATTTTTTAGCCAAAATTGAATGGTGGTTTACCATATAAATTCATGTGTGGCAAGTTGAAATGTTATTTTATTGTAGAACACCACAACCAAAAGGATTGTTTATAAACTTGTTACCAATCGTAAACAGCCCCAAAATCATGGCAAATGATTTAGGGTGTGAAAAGATTCATGTAGATAATCCAAATGCAATTTTTTAAAAACCTTAATTAAAGGGAGAATTTCAACAAAAAAAAAAAAGGTTTCAAAGGGGAGATTCATAGGAAAATTGTTTGAGAAGGGAAATTCACATGACAACATGTAAAAATAAACTCATATAGCAAATTTCAACATTGAATGCAAAATCTCACATGGGAAACTTGTAACACACTTCAAAACAAGGAGTAATCATTGTGTTTCTTTTCATTTCATAAAAGGGGAAAAACCCTGAAAATAACAGCAAAAGCCTTTTCAAAAAAGATGGTGCAAAATATGTTTGAAAAGTATAAAAATTTGTACAAGAATTTATAGAATTGCACAAAACAATGATGACATTTATGCACTAATGTAGTTTGGCAACATAGATGCAAAAATCACATAAATACAAAGAAATATAAGACTTAATGATAGGAACAGAAAATAACAATACTGTCTTATAAGAAAACTATCTAGGTAGACTTGCATCTCATCACAAATGATATTTGAGAGCATAACCCATTTTCAAGCTCATCTTGAGATGCATTTAAACGAGATGTAGATACCATTTCTGGGAAAGCTTCTTTGAAAAAATGTTGTTCAACAAAGAACCCAAGCTCCTCGAAAAAGCTTTTTGCAACAGCAACACTCTCAAATGCTTGTGTGTGAACCCCTTTGGACTGCAAATAATCTTCTCGAGCTTTAATTCTCTCAAGTCCTGAAATTGGATCAGATTGATTAATATTTGGAGTGATCCAACATCCGCCCAAACGTTCCAAAAGGTACTTGATGTTTCCCCATTATCTTTTTTTGATCATCAGTAAGATATCGAAGAAGTCGTTCATTGATGATGATGATCGGACCATCGCCTATGTGAAAATGTGAGGCTGCTGTAATCATATCCTCTCGATTAAGTACATCTCCGGCCTCAAAGTAAAGATTGGGACCTGGTTTCATCTTTGAATGAGAAAGAAGCTTTTCCACAATTTCACGTTTCTCTTCAATTTTGCGTGGTAAATCAAACTCAACATAAGTGGCATTTGGATTTTCAGTCCATTGAAGACCTCGTGGAGCAAGCCCAGAAGCAAGTTCAAGCACTTCAATTGCTCCATTTTCTTTCATTAATTTGTTAGAAAGCTTATAACGACATTCAAACCTACGGGTGATAAAAGCCTTATTCGACTGGAATTCTTTTTGAAAACCAATTTCCATTTGTGTACCCTTTATTTTCTCCAAAAAAATTTCATAGATCTCTTGCGAATAAGGAATGTCTGTCAAAGTTCGTGCTACGACCAACCAATCTGCGGTAAAACTCACTTTATCCATTTCATTGGATCTAGCCATGGTTAATGGCACTACTTACAAAAAATTGACTCCAACTATTTGAACTACACAATTAACAAAATCATAGAGCAAACTTATCAAGTCAAGATCAAAACAACGACATCAGATGGAATTTCACTACAGGAGTTCTACACAATATAATTACATGGGCCTCCAAAACATACTATTCCTACAAACTCTACAACCATAGCAATGAGGATTTAGTCCCAACAATGACTCACTGGCTACACAAAGATCTAAAGCATGTATCATCAACAGAAATATTTGTTGCAAATTATCCAGTGACATCAAAAAACCAATAACATTGAATTGCTTTGTGCATATGAAAGATATGTACTAACTGAAGGTAAACAGAAAGGCTACAACCAAGAGCACTACTAGAAAAGCACATTGCCCAAACTATTTGCAATGGATACTGAGATCTCGTTTAATCGATCACACCTGGCTAGTGGGTTTGTAAACTCCTTGAAATCTGATCATACGTGTGTCCAGCCTAGTGTTGTAGATCATGAGTTTTACAGCTCAGATCTTCTTGTTTATCAGCAATGAAAGTAAAGGGAAGTTTCAAGCGGTGGCTTGTTGGGAACTTTTTTATGCAGCCTAAGTGGCCATGGTCCATAAGAACTTGGAAGATGTAGAAAAAGCGGCTTGCAAGCATCGATAGGAATATTTAGGGTATGTTGCCATGTATTCCAGTCACCTACTATTCAATAGTCATTAATTTAGTCAAATGATGGCAAAAGCGCTTCTATGTTCACCTCATTTTTGCCAATCCACACCTAGCAGGTGCAAAGGGTTAATGTGACTGGAAATTCAGTGAGACTTCTTTTTACACTTGTGCAACCAGTTTTTGAGGTAAGGCGACTATTTATTTGTGAGTCTTGTCAAAATCTCCAGATGGGGGGTAGAGGGGATGAGGACAACCACCAAAAAGCTGGGAACTCCACTAAAAGAGTGGGCAAATGTCGTTATTCTTTACATAAACACACCCCAACTATTTGAGTGAGGATGATACAAACAATAGGAGATCATGGTTAGCAGTCATGACACCTTGCCACTGACCCAGTATTTGTGCTACTTCTCACCAATAGTGAGGGTTTCTACCTAAAATGTTGAGACATGGCTCATTAATGAGTCACTGGTTCATTATTCAAAAGGATTTCCCACTTTTCTGGTGGGTATTGCCACCCCCCAAATCTGGTGTTACCCACCAGACCAGCAAATGTTGCTTACATAACCTAAAAATCAGTTGTACAAGTGCAAAGATATTCTCACTGGCTCCAGATCACATAAATTGTCTACACCTGCAACTGCTGGGTACCTGTTCTTTCAAAGCGGGGTTGAGAAATAGTGAGGTGAACATAGAATCCCACTCACCCTTATTTTGACAAATTAATTGTGATTGGATAGTGGGTGAGCCAAAGACATGGGATGTAGCCTTTTAGCCAAATCTGACCATAACTTACGTATGAAGCACAAATTTTTAATCATCCTTCTATATTTCTGGCTACTTAAGTACTGGAACCAAGTAAAGCAATCCAGTGACTTTTTCTTTTATGAAAGAAAATCTGCCTATTGAAAAGCTACAAAATAAGTTTTTTTTATTTTCATTTTGAATTGCAAAAATTTGGGCAGTAAGAGAAATGACGGTTTCAACTTTCAAAGTTCCTAAATTTTTGAGGAGAAACGATATATTTTTTTCAATCCACAAAATCTATTGGAAATTATCAAGCAGCATAAAAATTCCCAAACTGCCAAAATGTTTTTAAGCCTCCTGGAAAACATTTCTCAGGAATTTTCCAGAATGCCCAATTTTTTGGGGCAACATGGAAAACAAATTCATAAGTTTCCCCAACCTGTAACACTTTTAATAGTTTGGAACACCCCTCAACATGAACAGTTCAATGAAGGGTGAACTATCCCTCATCAAACTACTTTTTCTGTCCCCTTTGCCAGAAGGGCACAAGGCTTAGTTTACTCCTTATATTTCAGTCATTTTAACCCCCAAATCAAGAGAAGATTAAGTGGAAAAAAAAAATCCCTGAAAAGCCTTGGTGTATATCTAGCTTTAGGGGGAGACCGAGAATGCCCTTGATGACGAGATGTCAGGTTAGTCTATATGGGACAAAGTGACGTCATTAAAATAGGATGGAGATGGGTCTACTGTCTTATATGGCGTCCCATATCATGTGTGAGAAATATCTTTTGCTTGCAGCTCACAATGTGCTTCCAGTTGCCTGATATACCATATCAACAAATGGAAACCAGAATTGCCGGTCGTACCGCATACTGCGGTTCCCATACTGCGGTTCCCTTTTATCACTTGGAACCATCCCTTTTTTTTTTACTGGCGAAATTTGGTCAATTATAAATGAAAATTTCCAGAATGATGTTATTCTTTTAGGTTTCAAATTTCAATGTACGTTTTTTTTTAAAACTAGGAAAAGTAGCCAGATTGCAATATTTGGTTCAATAGCCAGAAATATAGAAGGCTGATTAAGAATTTATGATTCGTATCTAATTTATAGTCAGATTTGGCTAAATCGTCCTAGGGATGCTTGCAAGCCACCTTTTGTACAGCTTCTTCCTATGGACCATGGCTACTTAGGCTGCATTAAAAGGTTCGAAAATAAATCAATGCTTCAAACTTCTCTCTACTTTCATTGCTGACAAGCGAGAAAATTTGGGCTGCAAACCCATGATATACAACACTATGCTGGACACATGTACTTGAAGAGATTCCAAGGAGTTTACAAATTACAAACTCAATGGCCAGGTGCATTGAACTAAACGACTCAGTTTCCATTGCAAAATAGTACCTTTAAAGTTTGGGCAATGTGTTTTGCTAGGTGGTGCTCTCTGTTGCACCTTTCAGTTTACCTCCATTTATTTCATAATTTCATGTGTACAAAGCAATTCAATGTTTTTGTTTCTCGATGTCAATGGAGTAATTTGTAATCAGTGTTGTTGATGATGATACGGGCTCGAGATTTGTGTGCATCCAGACTTGATTCATAGTTGGGGACCCGCAAGGTCGAACTCCTCATTGCTAGAGTTTGTAGGAATAGTATGGTTTGGACACCCATGTAATTATCTTATATGTAGAGTTTAAAGTCTTCTAGTCGACAATTCCATCAATTTGTTGTGCTTCGAGCTTGGCATGATAAGCTTGGTATAGGTTTTGTCAATTAAGTGTAGTTGAACTAGTTGGAGTCAATTCACTATACACAACACAACAAACCATGGCTCAATCAAATGAAATGGATAAAGTGAGTTTTACTACAGAACAAATTGGTTGCAAGGAGAACTCTAACAAACATTCCTTATCCAGAAGAGATCCATGAAATTTTTTAGGAGAAAGTAAAGGGTACATAAAGAGAGATTGAGCTTCAAAAAGCATTGGAGTCTAATCAAATTTCTATCGCCCTTATGGTTGAATGTCATTACAAGCTTTCCGACAAATTAATGAAAGAAAATGAAGCAATTAAAGTGCTTGAGCTTGCTTTTGGGCTTGCTCCACAAGGTCTAAAGTGGACTAAAAATCCCAAAATCACATATGTCAAGTTTGATTTACCATGAAAAATTGAAGAAAAATGTCAAATTGTGGAACAATTAATTTTTCGTTCAAAGATGAATTCATGACCCAATTTTTATTTTGAGGGAGGAGATGTATTAAATCATGATGACATGATCAAAGCGGTTTCACACTTTCACACAAATGTTGGTCCAATTATCATTGTCAATGAAGGATTTCTTCGATACCTTATTCATGATCAAAAGAAGATAATGGCTAAAAACATCAAGTACTCGTTGGATCATTTGGGTGGTCGTTGGATCGTTCCAGATATTAGTAACCCATATATTAGTCAATTTGATCCATTTCCTCAACTTCATAGACTTAAAGCTTGAAGAGATTACTTAGCATCCAAAGGTGTTTAAAGACATTCATTTGAAAGTGTTGAATTTGCAAAAAAATTTTTTGAGGAGCTTGGGTTCTATTTTGAACAACATTCCTTTAGAGAAGTTCTCCCTGAAATGGTGTTTCCATCTTGTGTAAATGTATCTAAAGATGAGCTTGAAAATTGTGTAAGCTTTAAAAGAGCATTTGTGATGAGATGTAAATATGTTTAGTAAAAATCTTTCCTAATTTCTTATAAGGCATTAATGTTATTTTATATCCTAATGATGACATTCTTCATTTTGCACATTAAAATTCTTTAAAATTCTTCATTTAGCACCTTGTCATAACATTCTTTACCCGCGAATGTTTACCAAATTACACTGGTTGATCTATAAAATTCTTTAA
>Ga0116229_10011916_pt1 | contig 12683 bp, 17 predicted proteins | sample S1TSphgellanicum_3_FD_87313 | JGI IMG/M metagenome (GOLD analysis project Ga0116229, IMG submission 87313) | Host-associated microbial communities from peat moss isolated from Minnesota, USA - S1T2_Fc - Sphagnum magellanicum MG | ecosystem: Host-associated > Plants > Peat moss > Unclassified...
CCGGTCCGATAGTCCCAAAAGATGTTCCAAATACCACATGTGCAAACTGTCAGAATGACCTCAACGCCTGGGCTATAGTCGTATCGCCCCTGGAATTCTCCTATCTCCTCTGTCACCCTGTAGACATAGAAAAGGTAGTAAATTCCGCAAGTTATGACCGAAAGCAAGAGGACGGAAAGCGGTTCCCGGTATTCTCCGATACGCATTACTTGTAATTCCCTTTACTGAGCTAATGTTATTGTTCGATCAGGTCTTTGAGCCGCTGAAGGTTCACGGCGTGCATAGTTTCTGCATCCGGCGTTTCCAAGATATACGGATTGGTGTAGAGACGAGGATCGTTAACGAGAAGCCGAAAGGCCTCTAAGCCAATCTCCCCCTCCCCGATATGGGCATGCCTATCGGCCTTGCTACCAAGCGCCTTTTGTGAGTCGTTAGTATGGATCACCTTCAGTCGGTCAAAACCGACAATATCGCCAAATTTGTCCATCGTCTCGCGGTACGTTTCCGGGGTTCTTATGTCGTATCCTGCGGCAAAGATATGGCAGGTATCGAGGCAGACCGCGAGGCGCTCTTGCTCCCCGACAAGGTCAAATATCTTAGGGAAGTGATCAAAGGTTGAACCCAGATAAGTGCCTTGGCCAGCAGTGGTTTCCAATGCCACCTTAACCTTGTAACCTGGAAGATCGCTATGTATTTTTGTCAGCGATTCGCAGAGCCGCTGAATACCTATCTCTTCTCCGTCGCCTCCGTGAGCGCCCATATGCGTTACCAAGTAATCGAGGCCAAGCTGCTCGGCTCGAACAATCTCTTCACGGAAGCTGGCTAGAGATTTGTCTAAAATTTCCCCAGGTGGTGCCGCAAGATTGATCAAATAAGAGTCGTGGGCGACACAGTATTGAGTGCCTGCATCCGCCCGAGCGGATTTGAAGGCCTCAATGGAGTCTTCCTTAAGCGATGCCGCTCGCCACTGCCTTGGGCTTGATGTAAAGAGTTGAACCACATTGCAGCCAATTTCTTGGCCGCTCGTTATCGCAAACTGGACACCGCCAGCAGTCGGCATATGCGCGCCCAAAAGAGGCGGAGTATTTCGTTTTTTCACAGACCCATAATTCGCCTCGGATTCACACGATTCCTTCAAGATTCGTTATGGTGGGCCAAGTTCAGATTAGGCGCTTCGATTGCGCACCCTTTACACAGAACTTTTAACTGGGCTTTTTGCTATGAATATCGTATAATCTCACTGGGATCGGCCGATGAAGGACAAAAAATTGCGAGGGAGTGCTAAGGGGGTAAGCGACTGATGATTAAGTTGCGAGGGAAAGGGATTATTGCGAGCTGGAGACCCTACGAGGAAGGCCGGGGAGGAGCCGCCATCCGAGCGTCAGAAAAAGAGTGTCTCAGCATTACTGTCTTCGACCAAACTGTACTTGCACAACACAAGGACGGATTTTGGGAGACGATGTCTTTTACAAACTGCACTATTACTTGGCTGCAAAAGCCGGATATTGTTTATGTTAGCCCCACTGGGGAAGAGTTTGTCATCGAGGTGATCGGCAAAACCGATACCATCGCCGACGGCATGCACTATGGGCGAAAACATGACGATACATCATTTAAAGCTATGGGAAACAGCGTCGGCAACGAGCGCATTTCTTAGCGAGGAGTTGGGAGCGGCGGCAGTGAGAACACCGCTCCAAAGCCTTTTTAACCGCCGGCAATGCTAGGAACGATAACGAGGCGGTCACCGTCAACCACCGGTGTTTCGGTTCCCTGAAGGTAGCGCGTGTCTTCGTCACCTAGATAGACATTAACGTACGAGCGAATTTTTCCAGCCGCATCGAAGAGATGCTTCGCCAATGCCGGTGTGGAATCGGTAAGCGCCGTGAGCGCTTCTCCGACTGTACTCGCCTCAACACTGACTTCCGGCTGCCCGTCGGCGTACCGCTGCAACGGCGTGGGCAGCGAAATTAATACTGACATCTGATCTTCTCCTCATCAAACCTTCGTAAATACTTTATCGGTGCGCTATTCTTGGATACCACCTGGGAGCGTCCCGGCGGCGGATTCCAAAATGCACTGAGTGACCAAGACATTTTCCTCATTAAACCGGTCTGCGTCAAGGTCAAGCAGCCAGCTCCTAGCCGAGTTGACCGCACCGGCTTTGACTTCTACGATTAAGTAACTGTAGACTTCCCAGGCGTGTTCCTTGTCATAGAGAGACGGAACCGCTGGCGCATCAGGGTGCGAGTGATAGAACCCGATAATCGACTTCTTATCTTTTCGAGCGAGCTTCTCCACTAACAAGAGATCGTCAGCCTCGATTCGAAAACGTCGGCTGGTACCTTCTTCGTGCTGGTTGCTTAAGGGAATCGCGAGAGAGACGTACTTTCCCCCGCCAATAATCTCACCAAGAAGCGCCCCGCAACACTCGGAAGGATAGTCGCGTTCAGCATGCTCCCTGATAGATTGATCGTGTTCGGAAGTCAGGATTAAAGACAACTTCTTCCCCGTTCCATGCACTTGCTGCGGCTCAAATAACCGGCCATGGCTCGGTTTCATTTGACCAAAAACGATCGCTGAGATACTTGTCGCCGCTGTCACAGAGTATTGTCACCACCGTCCCTTCGTCCAGCTCTTTGGCTATTCTCAGAGCCGAAAGGACGTTAGCCCCAGAGGAAATGCCGACGAATAATCCTTCGTTTCGCGCAAGCCAGCGGCACATTTCGTAGGCATCCTCAGTCTCGACCGTCACCTGACGATTGGCAAGATCGGGATCGTAAATTCCGGGAATAATTGCGGTTTCGAGATGCTTCATCCCTTCGAGACCGTGCAGGGGAGTGGCTGGCTGCATTGAGATGAGTTCAATATCCTTGTTGACACTCCGTAAAAATCGTCCAGTCCCGGTGAATGTTCCTGTCGTGCCGAGGCCGGCAACAAAATGGGTGATCTCCCCTTCGGTTTGACGCCATATCTCTGGGCCTGTATGTTCGAAGTGTGCTCGCCAGTTGGCGTCGTTATTGTATTGATCGGGATAGAAAAACTTATCCGGATCGGCAGCAACGAGTTCCTTGGCCTTTCTCTGTGCGCCGTCTGTAGATTCTCCCGGGTCGGTCAGAATCAGCTCAGCACCATAGGCCTTGAGGATCTTTTTGCGTTCAGGTGACGCATTCGCCGGTAGACAGAGTGTGACACGGTAACCTTTTGCTGCTCCAATCCAAGCGTAGGCAATTCCGGTGTTTCCGCTGGTGGCGTCCAAAATGGTCTTCCCTGGGGTAAGTTTTCCAGAGCGTTCGGCTTCTAACACCATATTAAGAGCCGGGCGATCCTTCACAGAACCGCCCGGATTGAAGTATTCCGCCTTACCGTACACTCGAACCTTCGGCTTCAAATCCGGAAAGGATCGAGAGAGTCGCAGGAGCGGCGTATTGCCGACCGTATCGAGTATCGACGTGTCGGATGTGACTGTAATTTCGGCCAATTATTTTTCGATTGGTGCTCCGACAACACTACCCCACTCTGTCCACGAACCATCATAGTTTCTGACATTGTCGTGCCCCAGAAGGTACTTCAAGACAAACCAGGTGTGTGACGACCGCTCGCCAATACGGCAGTAGGCAACGGTTTCTTTTGACTTGCTAAGACCTGCCCCGATCTCGTAGAGCTCCTTGAGGGCATCTGCACTCTTGAAGGTGCCGTCCTCAAGTACGGCAAGAGCCCACGGGACGTTTTTGGCTCCAGGGATATGGCCGCCACGCTGTGCAGTCTCGTTGAGCCCTGGTGGTGAAAGAACCTTTCCGCTAAACTCGTCCGGCGAGCGAACATCAATCAAACTGATGTCTTTTGCCTTGACATGTCCAAGAAGCTCATCACGGAATGCTCGCAGGGAAAGATCGGGTTCAGAAGCAATGTAGTTTGTGCGCGCCGGTGTTGGAACGTCGGTTGTGTAAGATCGTCCTTCGAGCTCCCACTTCTTGCGCCCGCCGTTAATCAAACGAACGTCTTTGTGTCCATAGATCTTAAACTCCCAAAATGCCCAAGCGGCAAACCAGTTATTGGCGTCGCCGTAAAGCAACACAGTGGTATCTTTGCTGATCCCCGCGCTGCTAGCGAGCTCTTCAAAGGCGGTCTTGGAGAGGATGTCCCGCTGAACCTGGTCAGCTAATTGAGTGGTCCAGTTGAGTCCGACTGCTCCTTGGATGTGCCCAGCCACGTACAGGGAGTAATCGACATCTACTTCGAGGATTCTGATTGCCGGATCGTTGATATGTGCCTCAGTCCACTCGGTACTAACAAGGGCTTCGGGATGCGCGTAATCTGCCATTTAAATACTCCTTCGATTAAGGACTTCCATTGTCTTATCGTGATTTACAAACATAGGTCGATATGCTGATGCATTAACGGCATTCGTTTTGACCCGTTGGAATGACTGTCTGGCCTTTGGCCTCAATGACTTCGATACAACTGTGCGATAGGTAGTCGTTCAGATTGTCCGTAGTGTAGCCGCAGAAATTGCACCAGTTTGTCTGGACTGAACTTTCTTGTGTAGAACTCTTAGAATGTTCTTGATATTCGCCAGCCATACTTACCTCTTTCCAGAATTGTCTATATCACCTGTATGGATTATTCTATTAAACCCATGCGCAGAAACCGTTGTCAACATCAATGCGTGATTCTAGCCGGGCAGCGGCGGAATAAAGCACCCTATTGCCTTAGTTTCAGAGAATTTTATTGTTTTGCCAAGTGCGACCGTAGTTAGTATTGCACGCAGATCCCTTTGAGTCGCTTCTTCACGTGCAACACCAAAATCCGCGTATCGATTGTCTATTCGTCCCCGATAGATCAGACGAAGTGTTTTGTCATAAACAACCGCTTCCGGGGTCACCGTTGCGCCGGCTGCTTCGACAAGTTGATGCTTCGAATCAAGGAGAACCGGGCAGGTAAATGCATACTCTTTTGCATAGGAAGCGGCATCGCTGAGCGAAATATCGTCGTCGGTTAGGACAGCGTAGGTCGCAATTCGTGATTTTGCAAACGTGGCAGATATTCGACTGATCTCTGGAGCATATGTGTCCGAGATCGGGCAGGCTGTCGAGATAAAGATTAAACAGATTGCGGCCTTGTCCGACGGCTTCAGGGGCGATATATGCTGCCCAGTGACGTTCTCTACTTGTAGCGATTGAGCGGCGAAGCGGGTTGGCAATGTGGTGGTCGCATTAACGGTATTTGGTGCCGGATCCGCCTTTGCTAAATTTAAGGCGACGGTTGTGTACACCAAAATGGCGAGTACCGTCAATACTCTCGCAGCAATACGGGTTTTCATATCCGTGCGGTACAAAGCGGAACGTATTCCGGGTAGACCATATTTATTCTCATTGTTGAATGACGGCCACCGAAGGCCAAGCAGAGTTATCGGATAACGAAACATTTGATACGCGGACGAGAACAGGAAACGATTGATGTCAATTTTACGGCAAGTTCAAGTAAAACTCACCGACAGAACCCTAACGAAACTTCTTGCTACCTTTGGTGTATTTTCAATTTTACAAACCTCGGCAATGGCATCCGGTAACGGCCCACAAATGTTCGGTCAACAACTGCAGCCAATGACCCTTACCGAGATCGCTTTTGCCTGTTTGATTGTCGCCGCAGTCGTCCTAACCCACCGTAAAATCAGGGACTAAACGACTTTGGGCCGAAACCGGTTCGGCCCATCTAAAACCTTAGACGAGAGTCGCAGTCAACGATATCGGAACGCTGGCCAGCGCCTTTGATATTGGACATCCCTTTTTGGCACCGGCAGCCTGAGCCTGAAAAGTCTCGTCGTCAATTCCAGGAATTTCTGCTTCGGTGGTCAGCTCGATCTTGGAAACGGCAAATCCCCCTTCAACCGGGCCGAAAAAGACCTTCGCGATTGTATGTACTCTCTTCGGAGTGAAACCCGCAGCCTCGAGGCCAGCGGAGAGCGCCATTGAGAAACAGCCCGCGTGTGCGGCGCCAAGGAGTTCCTCCGGGTTTGTCCCAGCACCGTCTTCCATCCGCGACTTAAAGGAATAGGGACCGGTAAAGGCACCACTGCCAAGGGTCACTTGTCCACTGCCGTCTTTGAGTCCGCCCTTCCATTCACCTTCCGCCGTACGTACTGCCATAGAACTGTCTCTCCTTCTTTTCTAAATGTTAGCCGGTCTAGTAATAATGCTACCGTGTTTATACTGGTTCCAGCACCATTTTCGCAACTATATGTGTCATGCTACAATGCTTCATTCTGCGGCAGGATAAGGATTTGAGACTTGAAGAAAACATTTTCAGTTGCTACACTTTTCGTTCCCTCTCTATTTGCCCTGACAGTCCATTGCGCACACAGTGCGCCAGAAGCGCTCAATCTTTCAAAGGTCATACAACAAGAATCGTCTGACTCCGATACCTCTTCCTCAATACCGGAGGCTCCTACTCACCACTCTTTTCGACTCATTATTGGACCGGAAGCCAGTGTCTTCTTCCCATCGTCGGGCAAGACAGCAAATACCTATGGCAAAACATGGACCAGCTACGGACTCGGTATTGGCAGTGCCTATCAGGCAAACTATAAGGGAGAATTGTCACCGTTTCTGAGCATTCTTTTCAACTCTCGCAACGGTAACCGCGCATTTGTAGTTCCATTTGGCGTAGGCTATGAAAAGGCAGTATCAAATACCAAGAACTCGTTGTACTACGGCGGAGATGCGCTCGCTGTTGCCGCCGATCAACGGTCGGTAGTCAACAATGTCCATTCCGGTGTCAACTTCGGAGCGGGGCTTCGTGCGGTCACTGGATACGAGTTTGGCGGCTCCGCCTATGTCCAGGCATCGTACATGCTCACCAGTGAGATTAAGTCCTTCGACTTTTCTGGAACGGTGCTTGAAGTGGGATACAGATTTTAGGAAGAAAGAGTAAGAATGGCGAAAGTAACTTACCTCCCGGCATCGGCTACAGTCATAGGCGACATACAGGATTCGCTCCTAGATGTCGCACTAGACAACGATGTCGAGATCGACCACAACTGCGGCGGAAACTGCGCTTGTACGACCTGTGCAGTGCTGGTCGAATCTGGGGCGCAGCTTCTGTCACCAATGGCAGCGGAAGAACAGGAACGCTTGGAGGAGAATGAAAAGCTGCTTCCCGGTCTCCGCCTCGCCTGCCAATCGCGCATTCTCGAAGATGGCGACATAGTGGTGACACCGATTGGCTAAGCAACATCCCAGATTTAGCGCCAAAAATCTCTCACCCACCACTGAGCGGTTTCACCTCTACCACTCCTTCAACAACCCGGGTCTTGAAAGCGGGTTGAGGGGCGGTTGCGGGGCCATTAATCACCCTACCGGTCGAAAAGTCGAACAGTGACCGGTGCCAGGGGCACATAATTCCGCCTTTTTCGACTGTTCCCTCGCAAAGCGGACCGCCAAGATGTGAACAGGCATTTGCTAGCGCATAGACTTCGCCACCCTGCTTTAGCAGAACTATCTCCACATCTCCAGCCTTTGCACAAGATGGCTTGCCTTCTTCTAAATCGTTAACCGGAAGCGTGCTCGTCCAACTGTCGATATAGCCCTCGCGTACAGCATGATCCACGCCTATTTTCTGGTCGTAGACGAGAATGCCACCGAGATAGGCGGACGTGCCCACTACGCCGTAACCTAAGGCAGAGAGTGCTCTAGCGGCGTTGCGATGGTTTGTTTTCCGCAATATTAAGGAGCCGGCGTACAGCAGAGTCGCAGCGATATTTAAAACAGCGTGGACAGTGCCAACCTTTCGCGACTGCGAGCCCTTCTCCAGAACGTGCCAATCCGCGAGGCCAGTAAGTGCCGATCCCATTGCTCCCAAGAGTCCGATCGCAACAGCAGCATCCGCGCCGCTCGAAGCGGCCTTTAACCCGCAGATCTCCGCCGTATCGAACGCAGCGGCGACTGTCCAGGCACCGATCGGAATATCGGTCAGCACCGGATGGAGCGGATGGCCCAGCCAAGTTCCGTGCAAAAAGTTTCTAATAGGTTGGGAGTGTGAACCAGTACCGGTTAACGACTTCTCGACGATTTCCGTCAAGCCGTCCGCGACTGGTTCTACCCAGCCAACCTTATCGATAATCTCAACAGCTTCAATTCCGTCCATATCAACTCTCCGCCCAGGCCAGTGAAGATAACACAAGATAGCCAGTGGAAAGCAAATTGAAACGTTGCTAGTAAATCTAAGAGGCTTTACGACAAGTTAATTACCGGAAGTTCGTTGAAACACTATCGTGATTTTAGTAATTTGGCCAACAATATACCTATCGTTCTTTAACAGGAAGTAAGAAAAATGGCAATCGGCATTGTATCAATCGCGTCGGCAGCTTCGACAGCAAGTGCGGCCACCAAACCGCCGTCATCATCGTCTTCGTCGCCAACACAGGATGCTGGCTCGACCGAGACACCGAGCGCAACACTGACTATTTCGGACGCAGCTCTGTCGGCGCACAAGGCTAGTGGTGGAAATCATCATCATGGCGGCGGCACTCCTCCTCCTCCTCCGAGTTCGACGTCGAGCACCACATCGTCCACGACTTCCAGTTCAACAACATCATCCAGTGAGACGACTGACACCAACAGTTCTGAAGGTTCAACCGAAGGTTAGTGACCGGCACCGGGCGGGGGCGCACTTTTCGGCACCTTCAGGAGCAGGATCGCCGGTGACGCCACGATAAATGAAATACCCAGCAGCAGGAAACCGTCATTAAACGACATTACAGCCGCCTGCTGCTGAACCTCCTGGTTGACAACGGCAACAGCGCCTAAACTCGCTTCGATCGTACTGTAGCCATGTGCCACAAAGCTTGCTGCAATGCTATTTAGTCGCTGTGTGTAGGCAGGATCTGCCGCATTGAGGTTTGTCACCAAATCATACCGGTGGAACCGTTCCATATTAGTGATATAGGTATTGAGAACCGCGATCCCAAATGACCCGCCGAGTTGACGGAACAGGTTAATGAACGACGATCCCTGTGCGATCTCCGGACCTCGCAAGGCGGCAAAGATAACATTGTTGATGGGTGTAAAGAGAAACCCCAAACCAAATCCACGGATAATGAGCGCGATACGTGTGTCCGGTTCTCCGCTCTGAGTGGTTAAATGTCCCAAATCCCACATCGACCAGAGGAAAAGACAGACACCAAATATGATGAGCAGGCGAGGATCGACTCGTTTTCCGGGCGGCAACGAGAGAAGCCTGCCACACAGCATTGCCGAGACCGCTGTTGCCAGTCCTCCCGGCAGCAAGACTAGTCCCGTTTCGGTGGGTGAAAATCCCAAAACGGTTTGGGTAAAGAGCGGAAAGATGAAGATGCCGCCGTACAAGCCAAAGCCGAGCGCTAAAAATAGTATTAAGCCCGCCGTAAAGCTCTTATTCTTCAAGACTCGGAAATCGACGATAGGATGTTTGTTTTTCGGCGAGATCTCCCAGAAGACGAGAGACACCAAGGAAATAGCCGCCACTACCGCCAGTCGCTGAATGCCCACGGAGTTGAACCAATCGTCCCGCTCCCCTTCTTCCAAAACGTACTGCAAAGAGCCCAACCCAGCAGTTAAAAGGATAATGCCAATGTAGTCGATAGTTCCGGCCGTTGATTTAGCCTGCGTATCATTGAGAAAGAAGTAGACCAAAACGAACGACACCAGTCCGATCGGAAGGTTGATGAAGAACACCCACGACCAATGGTAGTTGTCGGTAATGACTCCGCCCAGAGTTGGACCAATTGTTGGAGCAACAACAATCCCCAGAATAAACAGTGTCTGAACCATCGACTGTTCTTCTTTCGGAAAGACCTGACGAAGAGTGGCCTGCGCAGTCGAGAGTAAAGCGGCACCGCCCGCACCTTGGACAATACGCCACAGTACAAGTTCAATTAGTGTTGTCGAAGTTCCGCAAAAAAACGAAGCAACAACAAAGAGCATGATTGAAAAGCACAGATATCGCTTACGGCCAAAGCGGTTGGACAACCAAGCAGTCATTGGAAGTACAACGACATTTGAGAGGATATATCCGGTAGATACCCACGCAATCTCATCGGTTGTCGCGTTGAGATTTCCCGCCATCTGCGGCAAAGCGACGTTAATGATGGTGGTATCAAGCACTTCCATGATGGATGCCGTGATCAAGCCAATAAGAATGATCCATCTAAACTGCAGATTCCTCTCATTGGCTGAGTCGTGAGTGGATGGTTTTGGTTCACTTTTTACCGGTGACGTAGTTGTGGTTGCCATAGGTTATTTTTCAATTATATGATTGGCAGTGTGAGCGAGCCCGTACATGTTGAGGAATATATTACCGCTTAACAAACTCAGAAACGCATCGGTTCCGAATCAATGCGTCGATTCCACCTGCTCGGCGTCTTCTTCGGCGGCAACGGGTTTCGGAACGATCCTCAGCCGCTGAACTCGTCGGCCATTGGCTTTTGTCACCAGGAACCGTACATCGTCATAGTCGATCTCTTCGCCGGTCAAGGGTGGTCGGCCAAAGAGGCCGAAGACAAACCCGCCAACCGTATCGTAATCGGAAGTGGGCAACTCTAAACCGAGCTGCTCATTCACATCGCTGAGTGTCGCACGACCGTCCGCTTCCGCGATCTTTTCCCCTTCGACTACAATCATCTGCTCTTCGTCGTCATACTCATCTTGAATCTCGCCGACAATCTCCTCCAGAAGATCCTCAATCGTCGCGAGCCCCGCAGTACCACCATACTCATCTTGAACTACAGCCATTTGGAGGTTAGACCGCCGAAACTCTTCCAACAACTCGTCAACTCGCTTGTTCTCCGGTACGAAATACGCGGCGCGCCGGTATTTGACAACATCTTCGTCGCCTCGTCCCTCTACCAGCGGCATCAGGAGATCTTTTGCGAGAACGATGCCGACAATCCGGTCTACCGAGTCTTCATAGATCGGTATACGGGTATGGCCGCAAGCAATGATGAGCTTGATCAACTCTTTGATGGTTGTCCCAGAAGGAGCGGATTTGACATCGATTCGGGGAGTCATTACTGAATGCACTTCTGTGTCGCCAAAAGAGATGACATTGCGCAGCATCTCTTTTTCGTCCTCCTCAATCACCCCTTGGCGCTCACTGGTGTCAAGCAGAGTCTTTAGCTCTTCTTCTGTTATCACTGGCGCAGTGAATGCGGCGCTGAGGCCGGACGGTTTCAGGAGGGCATTGGCGAGCCAAAGGACTAGGCGTACAAGCGGCCTCTCGATCCGCTCAAGCCACCGAAGCGGTTCGGCCACAAGAAGCGCGATACGTTCCGGATTTTGTGTGGCGACCGCACGAGGAACCACTTCGCCAACCACCAATGTCAGGAGTGCAACGACAACTATCAGGAGGAAGACGGCAAGACGGACGTTGTGATGAATCTGAAGCCGCAGGAGAAGGTGGGCAAGATCGGGTGTCAGAACAGCAATGGCGACCGCGACTGCGGTGAGACTGAAGACGGTGATTCCTATTTGCACGGCGGCGACAAAGCGCGAGGGGTGGCGCAGCAATGCCTGGATCGCGTCTGCACTATATGCCCCATCACCGTCGTTCTCCCCGTGCGCATACTGCTGAAGCCGACTGGACCTCAGTGAGTTCAGCGACGTTTCAGCAAGCGACAGGAAAAAATTGAGAAGTGTGCAGATTAGGATCGAAAATATCGCCCAACCGTCTTTTTCGGTCACATCTGCCTCAATCGGATGCTAATCACAACAAGTTTCATGGAATTCCGATACGGAAATAGTATACGCCAGTCGTAAAGCATATTCCAAGTAAACCGCCGATCACGACTTCCTTGAGCGTATGAACCTTTCCCTCAACACGTGCCTGCCCTACTAGAATAGCGAGCAGGATAGCCATAACGGTGGCTAACGGATCGAGGCCGACACGGTACGAAATGGTCACTGCGAGGATAAAGGCGATTGCGGAATGGCCGCTGACTACTCCGCCGCTCAAGATACTGCCTTTACCGCCCATAACCTTAGCGATCATGACAATGACGAGTACAAGCACGACCAGCACGAGTGGCAGCCAAAGCTCGATAGGCTTCGGGTCTCGCATCACAATGTGCCGAAGCGGATGGAGCGGGACACTTCCTATAAAGAGAACCGCGCCCACCACAGCGGCAACAATCGCGGTCATTAGGACTGCCCCGGCGGCGATATCTTTGGCGAGCTTTGCCAGCGGATGGTACGAAACCGTAATCATATCGACACAGGTCTCGACCGCTGTATTGATCATTTCGGCGACCAGTACGGAAGACATGACAAGCAGCAGTTCCACCATGGCAATTGTTGACAGGCGGCAGAACATTCCGAGAAGCAAGACGAGTACGACAATGAGGAAATGAGCGCGCATGTGCTTCTGAGTTCGGAAGACATGCACGATCCCTTCAATCGCATATCGAAAGCTATCCCACTGGTTTTTTGGTCGAGGAACCGGACGCATAGATTATTTGATAAAGTACGATTGTCGGCCATCTATCGCTTTCATTATAGTATGGCGAAGACAATCTCAGAACTCGTCCTCCAAAAACGAGCGGAAAAAAGGATGATCTCCCGCCGGGAGTGTTACTCCGGCAGATAGCAAAATCTTCCGAGTGAGTGTCTCCATTGCCTGCGCACCAGACAGCTCTTCGTCGTCATGCCCGACCA
>Ga0116229_10011918_pt1 | contig 12679 bp, 7 predicted proteins | sample S1TSphgellanicum_3_FD_87313 | JGI IMG/M metagenome (GOLD analysis project Ga0116229, IMG submission 87313) | Host-associated microbial communities from peat moss isolated from Minnesota, USA - S1T2_Fc - Sphagnum magellanicum MG | ecosystem: Host-associated > Plants > Peat moss > Unclassified...
TCAAGAAACCCAACTCTTGAACAATTTATAGGTAGGTCCCTATTTCCCCCCCCCCCCCCCCCCCCCCCCCCTTCCCCCACCAACACCCTTTCTTCCTCTTCCCCCCTTCTCCCCTTTTTTTCCCCTCTTTTGGGTGGGGGAGAGGGGGGGGGGGGGGGGGGGGGGGGGAAATAGGGACCTACCTATAAATTGTTCAAGAGTTGGGTTTCTTGACCTGGGAATTAAATTAAGTTACTTGTATTTCCTCTAGGGCAAAATGTAACTTAGCATTGGGAGAATTACAATTGGCTTAACTATAACTGAATCCATCTTCCTAACCCATCATGATGTTAAACCATGTGATATTAGGCATTTAGTATGTGTGATTATTCAACAAACATCTTATGCAATTTGAAGTATGATACAAGACTCACTCACATCATGAAGGCGACTTCCATGCTACTTCTACTTGTTGTCAATGAATCTCCCTCAAAAGAAAATTTGTCCATAGTTGAAAAACATGGCACCTAACTTAGGGTTTTGCTTAGAGTTTTGTTTAGGGTTTCGCAATACTTATTGTTTGTGGTTGCTTTGATTTTGGCCAATCCTATGTAACTTATTGCGTAAGTAGTCGTAGTGTTGGGGTTTTGTCATTCATGAGTGGTTGAAACTTGGAAAGTTTTCAAATTCGAATGCTTTTTTGGGAAAGAAAGGAGGTGATGGGAAATTTTAGCTCCATTTGTTTGTCACCATGTCATGTCCTTTGGGTGGGTTATCATCATTTTTGCCTTCATTAGCTCACTCTCTCACGGGTCCACGTGAAAGTTTCAAAGTATAGTTGTACACTTACTAAGTGCTCCCTCAAGGAACATGTTGCAGCATGGTTTCCCATACTTTTATCCTCTTTCAACAAACAAAGTCAATCTATGTTTTTCAATACACATATTACAACAACACTTCCCTCATTGGTCATTTTGTGGTAATATTGAAAACCGCTATCACAAAACCCTCACTCCCCCTCCCTCTTGCATATTTATGTCTAGTCTTTTGTTGTTGATGCCGATTGTAAATATCTTCCAATCTATTTTTTAAATTTAATTCATTCAAATTATCCATTTCTACAATAAGCAACTTTTTGAATGTTGACAAAAAACAAATATCATATATATATATATACATATTCTCCATATTCATTTTTTGTAAGTTTTCAATTCATCCAAGTTATCCATTTCTAGGGGGAAATGCCTTTCGGGTGTTGACAAAAATTGATGGTTCTCCAAATTGTCTTTTATCCATGTTGACAAAATGTCTCATCTCGAGTGTCACTTGTAGACATACGGTTCCTCTATTCTATTGTGGTACCTATGGTGTTCTCAATTTTCCAAATTATTTTCTACCTACAAAACCTTGGGTTTGACACTAATAAAGATAAAATGAACAAAGAACTCGATGGGTTAGGAGGGTGGTTAATTAACCTTGGTTTGTAAGAAGGCATTTCATTTCATGTTTGTGTTGTCCTTGGCTTGATTAGTCTTCCACCCACCCCTTGAAACCCATAGACCTTGAGGCTTTTGGTGTTTTTAGAAATTTTCCTTGCCTTTAAAATACAGCTTCCCAAATAAATAAATAAATAAATAAATAAAACCTACAAATGCAGGGTCTAAAATACTACTTTTAACCATGGTTTGTGTTGGATAAGATTATACTCATATTTTATTTCTGAATTTTTCAAACTTGATAATCCTCCTTAAAATTTGCTTTACACTTGAACTCATCCTTCTAGCCTAAAACTTGTTTTGGGGCCAAGGATGCCGGTTTTCCACTCGGTTCATTTTTAGGTACACAATTAACAATGACTAAGGCAAAGCTTAAGTTCACCAGATAACCATGGTAAGAGTTGATGCTTTGAGATTTGAGGGTTGAAAATTAAGGGTCAAAAAGTGTGAATTAAAGATGGCTTCGGAGTTAATTTCTGAAGCTTAAGAAAACCTAACCACATTTGTGGTTGAGACGCTTTGACACTCAAGATCTGGAGACTAAGGGGGCCAGGCCGGGTCGAGGGTATGGTTAAAAAGGGTTTCACGACTACATACTGAAACCCTAATAATCGGGTAAGGTCCCTGCAACAAGTTTAGAGAGTTATAACCGAGGCGCCATGATTGTAATGTTCTCGTTTGGCGCACTAACTAGGACTACGGGAACTGCTACTGGTGCCTGTCAAGTATATTGACAATTTTGACAGGTGAACAAACCCCATCTCTTTGGCGTCATCCCTACGCATAAGTCATAACCTATATAGCTCAAAGGTTCTCTCACTCCATCTTTTTTAGGGTTGTAAAAGACATGGGATGCTTTTGTCAAAGTATTCTTTTCACAAAACTACAAACATACACACAAAGGTTCAAACCTTCTTTTCCCTCTAGTATGGGTAAGTTCAAGTTAGCTTGTAATGTTCGTATAAAAACATTAATAATGGCAATTGTTAATTGATCTTCGTCTCCAATTTTTCCTACGTACTTTGACTAATTACTTGATAATTAATCGATCTTTGTCTCCAATTTTTTCCTATGTACTTTGACTAATTTACTTTGATTTGAACCCAAAACTCCCAACTAGCTAGTAGACTTGACTTTTGACCCAACCCTAGTAATTAATTACTCAGTGTTGAAAAAGGCCTACATAGTACATTACACTACATAGTAGTACTTCCTCACACAACTTACAAGTACTCTCTATTCCTTCACTAGAAAGAAAAACAAATGTAATAATAATAATAATAATATAGTTTAGATCACAAACTCTTAAAGACCCTACTTTAATCCACCTTTAATCAGGTCTTTTGCCCTTTGTTTATTGGGGGTGGGTCATCACTCTCCACCTTTGAAAATGAGTTATGTTTTCAGCTACTATAAACTTAGTATAACCCTAACCCTAGGATCTTACAAGCATATCGTAAACACACTTTGTCGCTTCCCATATGCAACATGCAAGAAACAAGTCTGATGGGATGGGGCCGTAACAAGCATCAGCAACTCATCAGCTTCAATTGTCCCCGAAAGACATCATGCCTTCAATGGCAATTGATCGATCGCCATCCTCCGACATAGGACTAGTAATAATCAATTGTCCACACAACATAGGACGACTACAACAGAAAAATTTGTCACCCAAAAACTTTGAGAAAAGATGTTTAAAAGTTTTAAACTCGAATCTTTTTGTTAAAAAATTTTAAACCGCACATTTATTCTTTACATGTAAGTTAGTACTTAGTACTACTACTACATGAGCACTAAGTGACTAAGATAATTTCAATTCTTATTTTGGCACTACATGGGGGCAAGCAATTGGGATGATTTCAATTCATATTTTTTCTAGTGCATGAGCTCAAGCAATTATGATTGGTGATTTCTTTTTTGGAGAATTTTAGCCAAAATTCAACCTGAAAAATGTGATTCCAACCCATTATGCAAATGATTTTTCATGAAAAAAATTGCCCCAAATTTGTCAAATTTTGAGAGAAAAAAAACTCCAAATTGCCATGTTATTATAGTAAGTTCTAATAAGTAGCTAAGAATATGAAACCATACTTTAATATATTTTTATTTTCTTATCTTTTTTATAGCCAACTTTCACTAAATTTTCTTCAAAATTATCATCATTTTTTCTACATCACAAAATTGGAACAAAAACCATCAATCTTGGGAATTTCAAATTCATATTTTTCTATTACATGAATGCAAGCAATGTGGAAACCCTAGTCACAATGACTTGCAACCATATTTTACAATTACTTGGATGCAAGCTATTGGGACTAGGGTTTTTCTTTTCAATTTTGTGACACCAAAAAATTGGGGAATTATTTTTTCCAAAAAACTGGCTGAATTAGTCAAATTTATATCAAAAATCAATTCCCCAAAGCTCTCAAATTTTGGTTCAAAACCAAAAAAAAACCAAAAAAAACGATTCTCCAAAAAAGACAAAAAAAAAACATTGATTGGGATATTTCGATTCATTTTTTTCTATTTGGTTAAATATAATTTAAATAATTGGGAATTGGGATAAGTTTTTTTTTGGGACAAATTATTTTATTAATTTTAACAAAAAAATTGAGGAAATTTTGAAAATTTTGTTCCTTTAGTGTAAATTTGACTAGTCTTGCTAGTTAAGGGGAAAAACTTGCCAAATTTTAAGAAAATTACAAAAGTGAAAGAAAAGCCCTAATTGGGATCATTAAATTCATATAGTACAAATGGATGTGGTTCTTGAGGTCATGTTGTACACTCAATTCACATGATATTTTTTTTCAACCTTTTCTAGAGAGTGAAAAAGGAACGGAACAGTGTTGTTTGGAATGATTTATTATTGTCAGCCGAAGATAGCAAAGTGTATGAGCAAATGAATGAATACCGATTTCTCTTTTTTTCTCTTCCGCCCCAAACGAAAACAAGATCATATCCATTGTATTATTACTGCGTTATCTGCCGATACAGTGCTGTGTGTGTGCGCTCATTCAATGTGTGATCCATTTCGGCCATCATTAGGTGGTGGTGTGCACCAGACCGAGCACATCATTTTGGCCTTGCTCCATAAGCGATGGCAAGCAAACAGAGCCAGATGAGACGAGGCATGATGTTTGGTGTGGGGAGCGGGGGTGGGGCGGAGAGTCAGTCAGGAGTTGTTGTTCGTACTATGAAATATAAGCTTTGCCAACATGCACTATCCTTTTTAGCCCTTACAAGAAGTGTGGGTCGGTGAAACAAATATAATGTTAGAATAGGTCCAAATGCAAACAATTAAAAAATATCATTTCCCCAAGAAAATTACAAGGAGGAATGTGACAAGGTTCAAATACATCAATTGCAAAAAACAATTATCAATTTTATGTATAACATATTCATTAAAAAAATTGTCCAAAACAAGATTTCTTCATCAAGCTAGGATTTAGGTTTTTGATTGAAATACTAGTATTAAAACATGTGAAATCCAACAAAATAATGTGTGACTTGTCAAAAAAAAATTATTGATTTAAATATAAACTCATTTATGACAAGCATGGTTTTTTTTTTTTTTTTTTTTTTTCCCCATTTTTTTTTTTTTTTAATTTTTAGTATTTTTTTTCCTTTTTTCAAAAAAAACTTTATTTCTATAAAGCAAAACATCATCCCCACAAACCAAAAACTCATCCCCCCCCCTCTCCCTCCCCCTCCCCCAAAAAAATGCCAATATTAAATGCTTTGTGAGAAATACAAAATAATGGTCATGAAGAGATTTTTTCAACACACTTTAGAGTTTAGGTTTATGATTCATAAAACATTAATGATAAAAACATGTAAAACACTAGAGATAATTGTAACACTCCAAAATCATAACAATATTCCTACAACATTTTTAGGGGGGTCTTAGGGTTGATGAATGTTTCCTCTAGTACCTACTAAAGAATCATTACACAATTGATGTAATTAAATGCTATGAATCAAACTCATATTTGTAAGGGGAAAATTGTGATGATGAAGAAAAAGATTGAAAAATAATTTGAGAAGATTGCACTTCAAAATATCCAAAATAAGTGAGAACTTTGTATGATTATTTCTTTGAATGTGAAAGACATCTTTTGTAACAAACTTCAAACAATTTTACAAAAAGTTATTAGATCCTTGCTTTTGCTTCTTGTTGTGAATGTTTAACCATATGGATGCTATTGTGCAATTTTTTAAAAAAGATTGTAAAAAGTTAGGGTTTAGGGTTTAATGTTACTAATAAAAATTTGTAAATATACAAAAAAAATTAGGGTTAACCCTAAAATTATTTGGCAAACCTTAAAATCTGTTAATAATATGGTAGAAAAAAATTTACTTTGAACCATGTAACATTATTATTTGGAGGAGTGCAGACAACACCCCGGCAAATAGATTCCAAAATTTTTACTAGTTGTCATGATGATGTCATCATGGTAAAAATAATTTTCTTCTTTTAACTCACTCGGTAGGTACCAAATTTGAATCTACTTTGTAAGTTTTTGTTTGTTATATCCAGTGCAGCATATGTAAGCAAGTACCCCATCCTTACGCCATGTCGTGGCGTCATTCCCAATTGAAAGTGCACGGCTAAATTGCCGCACAAGAGTATGTAATGTAATGTAATGTATGTACCACAACAACAAGTTGTTGGCTGCTTGATATGCGCCCCAGACTCCTCAAGTGAGGGTACCAAAATGAATAAGTTGTTGCAATCAATCCAATGGCCATTTGGGTGGGGATGTATTTACAAAGTATTTTTTAACTCCCAACGGTCGAGATTTTGTCTTATTACTTACTCCCTTGAGTTGTTCCATTAATCATTTTTTTTTGGTCCATTTCTTTCTTTTTCATGCATAGTGCCGTGATGCCTTGTTGTTTGTCCAACTTGCACTCAAATTGCGGGTGTGTGTGTGTGTGTGTGCAAAGCATTTTTTTAATGTCAATTTCATCTACTTCTTAAATCCATGGGGGAAGAAATTGGTAATGATCTTCCATAGTGGGGGAGCTTGTGACCACTCTTCATGTTTACTCCATTGGGTTAAACCACATTCACAATTTGTGGTGGAATTTGGTGATTTCCAATCCATTGGGTGGATTGGCAATTGTGGAATTTGTGATTTGCCACTCCATTGGGTAGATTCGCGATTATGGAATTCATGATTTTCACTCGGGTTAATTTTTTGAGTAAGTAAAATATGCCGTGCAAATGACAATTGGGAATTGAATGCTAGCATGAGTGTAAGCCACAATGGCACATCACAAGGAAATAAATTGGAGATTGGCACTCTAGCACCCCAAGTACACTATATTCAACACTAGTGGTACATTATGACCTATGGCTGTTGTCACCTTGCTTGGTACCTTGTCCCTTTCATTTAATTATTTTTTATTTTATTTTTCTTCCAACTAGGCTAAATCTGACCAACCTCTTCCCTTGCTTTATTTTTCCTTTTGCTAGTTTTGAACACACACACATATATATGTGGGAATATTTTGGAAAATATTTAGGGCCTGCACAAATCTCCTATTATTTTGCTCATAAATAATGAAAAAATTAAAACTTATAAGGAGCCAATATTTGTTTCATCATAACTCACTTTTTCTTTACAAGAAAAATAAAATCAAGAGATTGATGGACATGGAAGAATTTGATTTAAGGAAATTTCAAACACATTAAAATTATTATTTGAATTGTTGAGGTCCCTATTTAGTTTATGTTTATGTCCCGGGGAAGGCCCTATTTGTCATGGCATCACAACCTAGGAACCGAAGATGGAGCTTAAATTCCAAGGTGTAATGCCCTCACAATAGGCCTTCCTTGACATATGGTGGGTCTTATACACCTTTTCTTTGGTAATGTAATATCATTTTCTACACTACGGATATAGTGTTGCAAAGAAAAATTGTAACAAACTTTGCAAGAACACATGTTTTGCATGAGAAGGTAAAGGGGGAGTCACCAAGTACTTTGTAGATGAAAACAATCCAATCAAAGAAGTTGCAAGAGAGATGACTACTAGTTAGTTTTTTACAAGCTCCACTCCGCAACAAGGAGTGAGAAATTGCACTGGCAGAGGTCTCACAAATACCAAAGAAAAATTTGGGCCAAGATTGTTCCTCCATGTGGAGCACTAAGAGTTTGCATGTTTATGGTTGATCTTATTTACCTCTTTTTTTCTCGTGGAATATAATATATCAATTCTTACATGATAGTGTAAAAATGCAAAGAAAAAATGGGCACTGCCTATGAATTTATTTATTTTGAATAAAAAGTGTTCACAAACAAGAACACAAGTAAAAAATTGTAAGTGCCCGTACACAAATTGCCAAAAGGAAATGGAGGTAAATTCACAAAGGGCTTAGTCTTGAGTCAACACTTTTGACATCCACGGAAATTGCAACACCAAAGCAATAGAATTGCGGAGACATTTCCAAGCACGAGAGTAGACCGAGTCGACAGCCAAAAAAAAATCATCAAACATTGGGCCTCATAAACCATTGGCTTTTCCGATGAACATGGCGTCATTCATTGTGGTTCATTCCACCACAATTTGTCAACCAACCAAGGAAAGTGAAAGCGCGTCCCAAATAAAATCTAACTCCCTAAAACTCTCACCACCACGCACCAAGCATCTCTCACATAAGGAGAACCACCACCACACCAACAACAACCCTTGGTGAGAAAATAACCAACCCCAAGACCAAAGCAAATCGGGAAGGTATTATTAAGAACTCTCATTTTAAAAAATACATTCACAAGTGTGAAAATCTTATGGAGCTTAACTTTTGGATTTGCTTGCTTTTGGGTATGTCTTTTTCCCCTAACGTAATGAAGTTCCCAATAAGAATGCTCTATATTTGTGTGTGAAACTTGAATGAAGATTTGGCTATTGGGGTCATTTTAAACATCCATGGAGCTCGAAAGTAATAAGCTTATGGTTACAATCCTTTAGTTATAGAGGATGGCGTCTTACCGGCAAAACAACGACATGTGGTGTGTCTCGGGTATAGGGAGTTTGTCAAATTATTTACACCATAAAGGCCAAAAATTAAGGGTGTTCTTCAAATTGCAGGGTGGGGCATTCCATTTGTGCCTCTTCCCTTAGTTCCGGAACACGAGGCCCCCCTTGCCCGGCCACATTGAACTGGTGGCACCCACCCTAGTACCTTCACCCTAGCACCTGGGTACTTGAGTGAGGCCTCTTAGTGGCCATATTAAGCACAAAAAAGGTTAGATTTGAATTACTCAAACACCCCAGATTTAGTCTAAGCATGGGATATTTGTAATATTTAGAAAGCAATTAAATGGATTTTGGGATTTTTTTACCATAGTACCAAGGTGGGTGCTGGTTCACCCAAGACCCCTCTCTCCTTGGACCCTTTCCTTGTATGGTATATTTTTTAAAATTTTGTAAATTTTTGCACCCTATTCTCCTATGTTTGCTATTATTTTTTACAAGTTTTCCCACCTCATTCTCCAGTACTACTATATTTATGTCATTTTTTCCCACCCTATTTTTTTGCACTATGTACTATTTTGTTTTTTTCATTTTTCCTACCCTATTCTCTTACACTACTATTTTTATTTTATTTTTCAATTTTTCCCACTCCAATTTCCCACACTAATGTACTTATTTTTCATTGGTTCCCCCACTATTCTCCTAAACTACTATTTTTTTTTCAATAATCCCATCCACCATAATACTCGCCTATTGTTACTAGGAATATTTATTTTTCTCTTTTTTCACACTCTAATTATCCTAAAATACTATTTCTTTTGTCTTTTTTGCCCACCAGACTATTTATTCTCTTTACAATTTTTTTTGTTTTTCCCCTTTTATTTCCCCCCCTCCACCCCCCAAGAGATGATACAATCAGGAAATGATGACATTCTGTGCATGGGTCAGAACAAGCCAGAATCAGCTTCTAATAATAGGGTCTCTCTGGGCCCCCCAACCCCCAACTCCCCTTATCCTTCCCCAAAAATTAATTGTTATGGCTGTGGATAGGCATGGAGCAAGCCAGAATTGGCCTGCAAAGATGCCCCCCAAATTGATGGGAGATATGATGCCTACCTTCTTTCCTTCCAGACTAAAACTTTAAAAACCTAAACCCAGGGTTTGTTTCATCATTTAAAAACCTAACCTGTCGGCATCAGGGGTCAACCAGACATTGCAAGTAGGTAGGTAGGTAGGTAGATAGGTAGGTAAATAGATGGTAGGTAGGTAAGTAGGTAGATAGGTACCTAATTGTGACTGTAAAAATATTAATTTACACTTTCCTTTTTTTTGGGGGGTCTTTCATGAGTTTCTTATATCTAGAGCTCACACCCAACAGAATAGATACCCACCCACTTGACAAGCTCTTAGGGAAGGGTATTATTTATTGTGTTCAAATTCATTATAGAGTATAATAGCTTAAGGGATTTTGGCCCCTAGGTGATAATAGGTCTTTTTTTTTTTATATGAGGATTTTTGAAAGATGATATTTTGGCTTGTGTTGGAATTGGAGATTAGTTATTATAGAGTTATAATATCTTGAAGGGTTTTGGTTTCTTTTAGAAGGATTTTTTGAAGATTATAATTTTTTTGCATGGTGAAATATTTGAGTTTCCATGATTCTTCTTTTTGCTTTAAGATACTTTTTAATTTAAATGGCAAGGTCACAGTGTGACACACCCCCTTGTCCTCAATAGGTAGGGTGTTCTTTTAGAAGCGCTGTTAGTCCGGGCTAAAAATAGTGGTAGCCAATTTTAGGAAATAGAATTTCTTTTTGTTTGAAGTTTGGTTATAATAATAGTAACTTGATCTATCTTCTTGCCCCTGCAAGCATGTGGGCTCGTCATCATCACATAAATAAATCACTGAGCCCCTTTTTTAACCTATATATTAAGTTCAAACCAGCAACAAGAGTTAAAATAGGAAATGTTCCATGGAAAGTTCCCCAAAAATGAACTTGTTTCAAATAAAAAAGTTTTTGTTCCCTAAAGTTCCCCAGAAATGAACTTACTTCAAATAAGAAAATTTTGTTCCATGAAGTTCCCCAAAAAAATGAACCCATTTTTTAAAAAAATTTAATATGTTCCATGAAGTTCCCCAAAAATGAACCCAATTAAAATTTATAAAAAATATTGTTCCATGAATTTCCCCAAAAAATGAACCCATTTAAAATAAGAAACATTTTTTTTCCATGAAGTTCCCCAAAAAATGAACCCATTTAAAATAAGAAACAAATTTTTTCATGAAGTTCCCCCAAAAATGAACCCATTTAAAATAAGAAACAAAATCGTTCCATGAAGTTCCCCAAAAAATGAACCCATTTAAAATAAGAAACAAAATCGTTCCATGAAGTTCCCGAAAAATTGAGCCCATTTGAAATAAGAAAAAAATTGTTCCATGAAGTTCCCCCAAAAAATGAACTATTTCTTTCCATTAGTCTCTCCTTTGCCAACAACCTAATTTGGTCACTGGGGTGAGATTCCGCCCTTCACCCTAAGGTTCTTAGGGTTGGCTCCTCATTCAAATGCATAGAACTGGCATATAGAACATGAAGAGTTCTACCAAATTGTCTACAAAGTTCTTATTAACAGGGTAGAATCTCACCCCAAGTGACAATTACATCAGATAATGGCCATTAGTGAGACCCAGTGCTCACGGTCCCCCCCGCCACTTCTCCGGGTCCACCCAATCACGATTATCTGGGACAATAGGTTGACATTCCGATGAAAGAGATTTTATTGAATTTCAGATACTTTCCTTTTTTGGGTATTTTTTGAAATATGAAGAATCTTTTATTCTTGGCCAATAGATAGATGCATATATCATACCAAAGACGGAACTTTTTTTTTTTATTCATTTTCATTTTATTTTATTAAAATAATTATTGTGGTAGTTACTTTATTTATTTGTTTGCTGACGGACTTCCATCCACCATCATTTTCTTTTGTGAATGTTTGTAGAATCAAAATGGAAGAAAATGAATGAATGAATGATCGATTACATATGGTAGCCACAGAACTTGAACTCTGGGGATGATTACGTTTTGTGCTGCCATACAACTCGTAGTATCCTAGTGGCTCAAAGGAAAGGCATGCTTTTTTTAAGTGTTCGAACAGACATCATCTAACGTCTAACTGACAAAAACAATTAAAATGAACTCAATGGGTATATTGGTCTGAGTTAAGCTCGTGACAGAAATGATTTTTTGGACCCTTGAATATTTACCGGCTGAGTAGGGTGAAATTTGTTTTTCGCATGGTAGCTTTATTCTTTTTACCAGCAATTAGGGTATATAGATATTATACCCCTGATTTATGGAGGGTTATACTTGGGAGGAAAACACTTAACCTAACCGCAGAATACTTTTATTGAGTTTTCTTCAATTTAGAAAAATTATGTCTTCGTGATATAGTTATTGTGACTCATGGCATATATAGTGAGGGGGGTGTGCCCATGGATTTTTATTTTTTATTTTTTTTGCCCTCCCAAAAGGAGCTATTTGATTGGCCCATCACCAATATTTTGGACCATGGTGCAACAATTTTCCCCAACATAAAAGCCTAAATATGCTTCCCTCCCCAAAATAGAGGCATGTTTTGTCAAGTTTCATTTTTGAACTCCCTTTACAAGTTATATACATGGAAGTTGAACCATTGCTAAACAATATGGGATAAAAACATGAGTTGCTATTGGGAACATCTTAGGGAACACATTGAAAACTTTGAGAACATTCAGGAACCCAATAGAAACGTATTGAGAACTTGATGGGAACTCATTGGGAATAGGAAAAAAACCCAAGAATTATTGTGTTGTTAGAAAACAAGAAGAAGGGGGGAGTACACCCCTCTTACACTCTTTTCTCAAATCACCCATGTACAAATCATGGGGTTGAAGGAATGCTTGAACTCTAGTTTAAGCAGCAACCCTTCGAAATGTAAGGCACAAAAAGACAACAAAGGGAGTATATACAACTATTTTCACGCATATTTTAGAATTACTTACATGCAAGCAAGGACCACAAAGGTTAGTAGGAAACAAAAATCCGCAAAAACATGGAGGGCACCACAAAATCCAATCACTCCTTTTGCTATTGATCAATGTGTGACTCTTGCACCTCTTTCACCCCCCCCCCCCCCCCCCCCCCCCCAAAAAAACAAAAAATAAAAAAAAACAGACCAGACCCCA
>Ga0116229_10011920_pt1 | contig 12678 bp, 12 predicted proteins | sample S1TSphgellanicum_3_FD_87313 | JGI IMG/M metagenome (GOLD analysis project Ga0116229, IMG submission 87313) | Host-associated microbial communities from peat moss isolated from Minnesota, USA - S1T2_Fc - Sphagnum magellanicum MG | ecosystem: Host-associated > Plants > Peat moss > Unclassified...
CTCTCTCTCTCTCTCTCTCTCTCTCTCTCTCTCCGGCAAAACTCCTCTCGAGAAAAGAAATGGGTTTCAGATTCACTGTTGGAGAAGCAAAAACACAAAACCTTCCTGCATCCAGAAACAAACAAACCAAAAGTTCCGGTGTCCAGAAACACCCAACCAATTACAGAAGGGAAACTGTGAAGCTATAAAATTCTACAAAGGGAAATGTCACAAGAACCAGCAACAAAAACTCCTGGAGCTACAAAATCCACAAGGAGAAACGTGGACATGCAACCAGGAACTCCAGCTGCTCATCCACTAAACCCACAAGAATTCCAAACCCTACCCACCCGTGAGGGTGAATGTGATATTCAAAACAGACCCCTAAAAAATAAAATAAAATAAAAAATAAAAAGAGAGCTCGAATTCTATGGCTCTTTCCACTGTCGTTACGGGACCCACTTCAAGATAACTAAAAGATTGTCAAAGAGGACAGCCCCTACTGGAAGAAGAAAGAAGGTGCAAGATGAGAAAGAGTGTCACAGGTGATCTTGAAGCTGCTTCACCGTGACATGACACCGTGACAAGGTGATCATGAAGCTTTTCTCTATGACAAGGTGATCATGGAGCTTCACCTTGGCTCTCAACACTACTGCAAAGGCATGATCATCAACACTTTCCTTCTAAATTGGGAAAGATTTTTATGGACTCAGAGGAAATGTGTATGTGTGTGTGTGCAGATCATTTACTGACCTTTTTTTTTTTTCCTTCTGTGCAATTGGGTCTACACAGGTGGAACATCTTCAGGGAAGCTGGTGCTGATGGCTGATCAGCTGATGATGATGATGATGGTGGTGGTGGTACACAAAAGATCAAATCCAGAAAATTGAAGGCTTTGAGATTGCAATCACAATACCCGATCAACATAGCTGAAGGTGGGTTTGAGCATTTGGTTATCACCATTAGCAATGGTATTCATCACAAACCCATCCATCTTTCTTGAGCTCTTTTCAACTTGATATGCTCTTTTTTTTAAAAAAATCTACAAATATTGAAGATTAGATTTCAATGTTCAGCTTTAAAAGATATTTTTGTGTTTACTTTTTGTTTTCATTTCTTCTTTTTTTTCTTAAAAGTTTATTTGGTTGGTATTTGTAATTTTTCTTATTCATCTTTCATTTTGTTGTTTTTTTCCCCCTCGATATAATATTGACATGTTAATCCTTTTCTTTTTTGGACATATGTTTTGTTTAAATTTATAAGTCAATGCTTTCAATAAGTGTTATTAGGATTGAAATTGTAATGCTTGTTCTAATTTGTTTATCACTTGAGGTTGGATTTTTAAAGTTGCACCTAAAAGTTGTTAAATGGTGAAGCTTGAATTTATAATGTGTTTTTTTTTTCATTGTACAAAACTTGAATGTGAATTTTTATTGAAATGAATGTTAAAGTTTAAAAGGAAGTTAGTTACATTATAAGACAAGAACTTCAATGCTTCAATAAGTGTTGTCAAGATTGAATAGAAAAAACTTGGAAGCCTTTTAATATATTATTTCATAATAAAATGTTTGAAAACATTCAATATAAGTTCACAAGGATTCCATGTGAACTACCTAAAATCTATAGTTTTAATATTAAAGCTTATAATCACAAAAAATAAATATCGTACGTTTTTAAAAAATGTATTTAAAGATGATATTTAGAAACTTTTTTGAAAAATTGTAACTTCTAAAAGATTAGTTGACCAAAAAAATAAGTTGATAAATATATTTTTTCATATTAGGTTATGTTTTGTATCTTTGTTTTGTTTTCAACATTTAAGTTTTTAAAAAATTTATGACTAATGTCACTTTTCATTTTAAATTTTGAATTGTTCATGTAATCAAAAATGATTTTTCGAAGATGTGTGCTTTCAACATAGGTGGTACTAATCTAATTTTTAAATAGATTTGGAAATTATGTATAAAATAATACATCTTGGCAGTTGGTAGTAATGTCATGATGTACTTCAATTTGAACATCAAGTGCACCATGTCATTCTAAAATTAAGGATTTACACCAACCTTTTTTACCAAAGTGGTATGCACAATTATAAAATTGTGGGATCTAACAACCTAGATCCCCAACATGGTCATCAAAGGTAAAATCATGAAATTTGATAATTTAAATCCCCAACATGTATATATAACATAAGAATAACAAAACTTTATGTAATACTAATATGAACTATTCTCTCCTCTCTTTTCATATTTTAAGTAAATATAAACACCAACACAAAATATGAAAATCCATCAACCATTTTCCATTACAATTATCAAAGTACTACTTATTTCCGTACTTTTCTCTTTTCTTTCCAATGTCAAATACACATTTTTTCTCCCCAAAACATTTTCCTAACCATATCAATTTAGAATCATAATATTTTCCCATACTTTAGAAGATTGATTCACAATCCCCTTTTCTCTTCATCCTAATCTCGTTTCTCCCATACCACACAAGGTCCACGTGCCCTCCATGAAAATAGGCCTTCTTTATCTTAATATTTCCACACCCATTAGTTAGTTGGTTAGTTGGATAATCAATTTTTGTCATTTAAAAAATCCCTTCATGATTGGTGGATTACCAACAACCATTCATCTAATTAATCCCATTAATTTCATCCTTTAGTAAAAAATTAATAAGTTACTATTAATAGTAACCACTTAATTGTTAAAATTCCCATGGCACTAATTAGTATAAGAATTTATACCCTTAACAACAATCCTTGGTGAAAAAACTTCATAAATTAATTTTTCAGCTTAATTTTTATATAATTTTACATATATTGTGGTTATGAAGCCTAAGTAAGTTGGTAAATAAATCTTTAATGTAAATAATAAATACTATTAATGATAAATAAATTCATGGCAATAATTAGCTTATTTCATTTAATAAATATTTATTAATTACTTAAAATGTATTGATGATCATTAATAATTATTATTAATGAATAATAATGTAGTAATTTTTTATTTAAATTTATTTATTTAATAAACATATTGATTAATTAAATTGACAATTATTTAATTAATATTATTTTTATAATAATTTTAAATGGTTCATGCTATATTAGTTATTACTTAATTATAAATGGTAAAAAGGAGTAAATAGGTTGATAAGTGAGTAAGTAGTTAATTAATCAATTAGCTAGTTATTAATTATATAGTTGACATAATCAAAAAAGAAGATAAAGGATATCAACTTTTGCAATTCAACTTTTTGTAGCCCCCAATTATTTTCATAACTTCTTCTCTTTTGTCATGAAAAAATCTCAATCTTTGTAATGAGCCTCTAAGGCCCACACCATTGTTTTTTGTTTAACAATCAATTCTTCGTTGCAATGCTATAATGCATGTTCCATTTTTTTAATTTTTTATACACATTAAGTGGTTCCATTCTCAATGTTTTGATCTCCAACTTTTTGTGTCTTATCTTTGCATCAACCTTCACAATGATCTCTCAAAGTCACCTTTTTGTTTACTTCACTATCTTCATATCAATTGTGTCAAGTTTAATTTTATTTCGTCCCAAATCATAATATTTTTACATTTCATAAGCTTGGTGATGTAGCTCTTTGATCTTGCTTTCTACTTTTCTCAATACCTCTCATGTTTTCTTTTTAACCAATCTACTATGTGTCAATCTTGCTTCCATTTGATTATTTTTCTCATGCAGTTCAACTATCATGAATTTGGGTTGTTTATTCTCTTCTTCCAAAAACTAAAATTTAGTTAATAATTCAACCATTATTATCTCCAAATTCTTTTGACAATTTTCAAATATTTCCTTTTTTACACGGTTTGCTAACTATCCCTTTGTATCTTTCAATTCCTTTCCAATATTTCATTCCTCTTTTGTAACTCTAGAATTTGTGTTAATAACATATGGTTCTTCTTTGAATTTTTTGTGCTACTTTCTAAAATTACTCAACAATAACTTCTAAATTTTCATAGGTGTTTATGTTATTTTCTCCTTCAACTCTAAATTGCCTTGCATCAATTTGGCATGGAGTTACATCCTTCATATGTTGTCAATTTGAAAACCTTTATGCTTCTAACTCCTCCAAGTCCATTTTTGTTTTGTTGCAAGACTTATTTTTCTTCTTATTGTTGGATGTCCATTTCTTGTTGTTATATTACTTCACTATGCAATTTGAATTCTACCATTTCTTTTTTCTTTCCATTTTTTGGAGGTTTAATAATAATCTCATCATGCACCTTTACAATAACCAATTGTTTCATCATAATAATCTAGTTTATATGTATATTGTTACATTTGGTTGTTTTACTTTTACAATAACTTATTATTTTATGTATCACTAAAATGTCCATGATTTAAAACATTTTCTACACGTTTTAATTAGTTCCTCCATTTCATGTACAATAACATTTTTTTTTATTCCTTTTTTTTTCAAAACAACCATTTCCAACTTTAGACGTATTTTCTTGATTTGCAATAAGCTTCTTTATATTCCCCTCTTAAGGTGTAAATGACTTTGTCATCTCCAAGTTTTGACTTAACATTTGTTCCCCTTTCTTCATTATGTCCACCACTAGCATAGTACTTTGGTGGCTTCAACATTAAATAATTAAAATTTGAAATTATCAAATTATTATTATTATTACATAATAATATCGAAAATTTGAAAACCTTAAGTTGAGATGCGTTGAAATTTTTTGCTGCTTCAAGCTTCAAACTTATGAAACTTATGCAACTATGGGAGTAAGAAACCCACACTCCCACACTTTTGACTTATTTTTCCACTCTATGATTGCAATTTCAGATGTCACTTGCTCCCACACATTCAACCTACTTTCCCACTAAGTGATTGCAATCTAGGATGTTGCTCACTACATGTGGGCAGTTATGGGAAGTTTTACAACAAAACAACTCACTATGGGAATCTTCTGTAGTATAGCAATTCACTATGGGAAGTTATGCAATCACATTGGGAGGTGAATGAATGCATTGGGATCGCAGAGTTGGGATGTGATGAGCATGTTGGGATCGTAGAGTTGGGATGTCAATGAACACACTAGGATGTTGATTAGCACATGATCATGTTCATTATGCATGGGAAGTAATGCATCAAATATTTGTTGGAAGTTTTGCAACAAAATAGTGATCATGTGTGATCCCATTCACTAAGCATAGGAAAATATCTGGGAACTTTTGTAGCAAAATAATGATCATGTTCACTATGCACATGAAGTTATGTGGGAATTTTTGCAACAAAGCAACAATTACATGCGATTTCACTCACTATTCATTACACATAAAAAGTTATGTGGGAATTTTTGTAGCAAATCAACAATTGTGTGTGATCATGTTGGGATGTTGATTAGCGTGTGATTTCATTCACTATGCATGTGAAGTTATGCATCAAAGTTTTGTGGGAAGGTATGCATCAAAACATTAATCACTAATTCAAGTTACTAAGTATTTGGATTCCATATCATGAGCATAAGATCACCTTGATCCTCTTTCTACCTTCAGCTTCTTTAAGATTCAGGAATTGCTCTATGGAAAGTTTTGGTGATAAACATAATTGTTAACCTTAATAGTAGGTGTTGGATGGCTTTTGCAAAAAGTGATATTTGATATACACAAGGCATTAAAAGGTCATCCAATTGTAATGAAATTTGCAGGCATGGTAATGGCATTTTGTTTCTATGATTATATGTGTGATCATATGCATCATCTTTTTCAAGAAAAATGTTTACATAATTGTAACCATAAGTTGCAATGTTTGTCTCTTTGGTGGTATTTTGTTCTTTTTCTAGCTTCAAGAATGCATGTTATGCAATTTTTAGAAAGCGAATGTATTGATGTAAAGGTAAAAGCTGATAAACAATCAAGTGGCTTTTAAACAATATTATAGAAGTTATTATTGGAACATTTGTGGAGTTGAGCCTTATTCTTTAAAAAGATTAGGAACAAAATACCAAGATGAGGTTTAGTTGAGTGTCTATGGACATTTGTTGTGTTCAAAGAAATGACAAGTTGGAAGAAACTAATAAAATTACACATGTATTGTAGCAATGCATAACCGTAATCATCATTCAAAGGAGTCATTTCAAATCAACATGGGTTTGACAATATGCTATATTTTGGGTAGCTTTTCTAACTTTTTCACACAATTTTCTTTGTCCTAGCTAAGTGCCACATTTTGTGTTGTGGTGTGCTTGCATTTGTAGTTGAAGTTTCTCCAAAATTAAATTTGGTCACAAGCATTCCTCCATGATTGTTGACATTGGTGGTATGGGGTTTACATTTGGATTGTTTTTTATTTGCTTTTTAATCCTTTGTGTCATTGTGAAAAAAGGTGTAACAACATTGGCCTCCAATGCAGCAAGTTGGAAATCAATTGTGAATGATTTTTGTGTCCCATCCCTTAACATTCATGTTTTTCATATCTCCAACCTTTATTTAGGTAACATGTAACCAATTACACAATTTAGGTTTGAGGTTACTCATCTTGGAGTTCACATTTGTATGTTGTCCATTGTCAATTTATTCTTTTATGATTATAGTAGTCCGGGCATTGAATTGGACTTTGAATGCATGCTTCAGTGGTCGTTGTAAAATCACATTTGCAAGTTATATTTCATTTGTGCAATTTGCAAGTATGAAGATGACCAAAATGTTGGGGTGGTCTTGCTTCATCCAATTAAAAAACTCCTTGCTCTTGTGTATTAACCAACAATTTAACAACCAAATCATTTTCTATTGTTTTGGCAAGGCTAACTATTCAACTTCTAAATGCATAAATGACAATAATATTTTGTGCACAAATCATTTTGTGGTTTCCAAAGTTGACTAGTGATTTTCATTAAAGGCGAGATCCCATCCATTGTTGATGCACATGGTTTTACTTCCATTATTTGGTGGCAATGTTTTGTTTGTGATACTTGCAAAAAACCTTAAGGGGGAGGGGCAACCCATCTATAATTGATGAACGACAAGAGTGTTTTGCCTCTTATCTTCCATCCCTAAAACTTTGATGTGTTTTGTATACTTGCTTTCCCATGTTCATTATCTTGTTGTTGGCACCAAATGTATTCATGTTTGATCATTATTCACCATTAAGGTTGGAAAAATGTCGTAAATTTTTGCAAGGTAAGCAACTATGTAACCCATGTTTCGTCCTTGTTGTTTCCAATCACTTGGAAGTTTGCTTGTTGCTATTGTTCCCGTTCTAAAACTACAATTCATGTATTGATTTAGGAATTGATGATCCATTCTCGTGTGACCTTGAAATTGCCAAGGGCATCAATCATGATTTCAAGAGCAAGGGATTCTATCATGCCTTGCACTATGGGCTGAATGGTGGAAGTAGTAAGGGGTTGGCCTGCCTTTTGCATTTCTATAACATATTCGCCAAAGTATATTGAAGTTCTGGATGCTCTTCAAGCATTCATAAATTTTGTTGATTCTGCTTTATTGTTGTTCCAAGCTTTGCTAAATGAATGTAGTTTGGTTTTAAATCACCATTAGGTGTAAACCAATCCCACAAACTTGCCTTCCTTAACTTCTTGTATGGACTTGGGATTCCATGTTTCTTGTGAGTTGTTTTGAGGAAGTGTAGAGCTTGGGAGTCATTATCGTATTTTTTTATAGCATCCATTATGGGTGGCCACAAATTTGGTTGGAACTAGTTGGTGTATTCCCCTCTTATCTTTTACTTTCCACCTTTTGCTTATTCTTGTTTGATCTCCTTATTTGATAATAATTTTACAACTTGTTTTCATGGCCTACCCACAACACGCTTCTCCACTTGCTTCAAAATAGTCTTGTTTGGTACATGCACATTTTACATTGAACAATTCTACTTCATGTTGCAATGCAACCTCTTTTTCCTCACTTGTGACTTTGTTGAAGATTACGATAATGGTGTTTTTTGGGAATTTTTTGTTCTCCATCTCTCAAGCATTTCAATAAATCCCTTTTAAAAACTATCAAACCTTGACAAAAAAACCTCGCAATGCACTATTAAAGTTGATACTCTTTTCATAACCTTTTTGCAAAAAAAGTCACAACATTATGAACTCATTGAGGTTTTAAAACATCTTCAATTTTTGCAAACATACATATTTCAAGAAATAAAAGAGAATAATTAAAATGCACAAATGTGATTTTAACCATATATTATTTTTCATCCACATCCAAATACATTATCATTATGATTGTCAAATATTAAACATATTCATTATTTTTAAAAGGTCAAATTTTTTATAAGAAAAAATGGAAACTTCAAAATAAAATAATTATTCGGTAATGGAGTGTTGAAGCCACAAAGTTACTCGGTAATATGGCATTGACATGCACAATGATTTTTTCCTTCAAGCTTAGAGTCCTTCATTTGGTTCTAAATGATTTTCCTTATTCTGTAGCTTGTTGTTCCATCCAATATTGTCCAAAGATGGTCAATGGTGGTTTAACTATAATATTATTTGGTTTTCTAGCTCTTTGTTACACAACAATGATTTCATTCTACAACTTTTGGGAAAATTAAACAACTTAATTGAATTGCTCATTTCTTAGTCACCAACATTATTGAAATTAGAACATTATGAGCATATTTATTACCTTGCTGGATTGCCATAATTTTAGTCAATGCCTCTAGTTTCATTACTCTCTACTTCAAGCTAGTTTGAATGATTAAGTATTTAGAACGTGGAACATAATGATCTTGCTTTTTACCATCAAAATGGGTTCCAACATCATGGTTCTAACCTTCTCCTCCTTCCAACATGAATCCTTCACAAGAAAGTTCAAAAATTTGGGATATTCCTTCTCCCACATCAACTTGTCATCCTTTGAGCTTAATGTATTAATCAATATAATTGAAATTACAAATCAATTCCTTCATTAAGAGTTCATCCATGAAAGTCCAATCAAACTTTTTCATCTATGTAAGACCCACCATTCTTGCCCACTCAACCTCCTCCTTCTCCAATGTCCAAATGTTACCATGAGTGCATTCCAAAAAAAGAATCTTGCTCAATTCTGTTGTAGTAGGTGAATTTTCTAATTCCTTGATCTTTCATCGCTTTCCAATAAAGGTGGTACTATCCAATTTGTGCTTCATCATTTCAATAGCAAGAGGTTATTCCATGGTTCTTTCAATGAATCTCTATTCACTTGCATCCTTAATTAACCCCATCTTATTCCATCAAGTTTTGTTCTCAATCCCTTCTACACCCAACAAACCTTAATTTCCAAAGATGATGTGTTATATGCTTCCGTTTTGTTTTTCAAAATTTTCAGTTTCTTTTTTTTAATTAAATTTTTTTCCCAAGGAGTCTATGTTTTATCCTTCCTTCTTTTTTTTCTTTTTTTCTCAATTATTTTTTTTTTCTTGTGATTTTTCCCATATTTGTTATCTTTTCTAAGGAGGATGAATTTTTATTCTTCATTGATTTTTTTCATTTTTTTCAATTCTTTTGATTTTTTTTGTTGGTTAGTTTTTCACTTTTATTATTTTTAAAAGGAAGATGTGTTTTATCCTTCCTTATTCTTTTTCTCAAATTTTTTTCTTTTTGTTCTTCTTATTTTATTCACTTATGTTTTTTTCTTCCAAGGTGGATTTGTTTTATCCTTCTTCTTTTTTCCCCTTTTTTTCATTTTTTTCCTTTTAAATTTTTTTCCTATGATTATTAAATTTTCTTTTTTTTATCCTTGGAGGATGTGGTCATCTAGGTGATTTTCTTTTGCTAAAAGTTTACCATTTTGCTAAAAAAATAATCACAAGCAACATGGTCAAGGGAACTTTTAGGAAAATGTTCAAAAAAATCATTGAATTTCAAGGAAAAAAGTTGTGAAATTGTCAAAGTTTTTTGAGGTTCACTAGAAAACTAGGCTATGCAACTATTATTAGTCACAAACAACATTTTATGGTTAAAAAAATTTCCATTGTGGAAAACTACTTGCAAGTGTAAATTAGTTGCAAATATTGGTGACATCATGATGATGTCATCAATCCATGAATGCACATGGAAAATATTTATTTATTTTCATCTAAAGTATAAAATATTTCATATGTATGGCCATTTGCTATTATTTCACAACTATTTTGGTGGCAACCAATGTTTTGCCACTTGGAGTTTTGTAATATTAATTCATGGTGACATTTGAATGCATTTAATTTTTATTTAATTTTTTTGTAATTGAAAAATAAAGGAAACATAATCTAGGCCATTGGATTCATATGTTTGGATGGTTTTAAATTGTGATATGTGGCACAATATAGATTTACAACATGACACACCAGTTTAAGTTTATACCAAATAAATTTTAATAAATAATTAGGTAGGTAGGTAAGTTAGTAATATTAAATACATACCCACCTATTTAAGTTGTGTACCTATCCAAGTTAAATATTTACCCATTTAATTGGGTAGGTCAAATTAGGTACCTACTTACCTACCTATCTACCTAAGTAGATAGGTGAGCAAATAGGTTGGGGAGATAAGTAGGCTAGAATGATGTATAGATGTTTTTCATTTTTATTTTGGGTTAATCTTTTTCATTCACTCATCCCAAATGGCACAACTTTTTCACTTTGATAATAACTAGTGGTAACCCGTGCCAGCACGGCACTGATGCAGTGCCTTTTGTCTCATGGAAGACCCCAAGAAATCGCCATCGCTAGGAAAGCGAAGCTAGTGACGGAGCTTTTTCGTCTATGTCCATACCCTAGCTCTCTGCACTGCCAACCTGGGTTAACTTCCGCAACTAAACACCAGTTTACATCGGATCACACTGGGCCAGAGTGATTTAACACCCACCAGCGCACCATCCATCCACTGGATGCATGAACACCAGTTTCCATCGGATCACACTGGGCCAGAGTGATTAAGAAGAATCACTGCAACACCTCGCGGTAGACCACATTACTGGTGTAAACGCCAGCAGGGGCCCCATTTAAAGCCGCCTTGTTGCCACCCCGAACCAGCACCCGGACGCCCCGCCGTGAGCCGCACCGAGAGAAAGCCACATAAAGCTGCCCGTGGCAAAAAACAGGCTTGGGCAGGTACACCCCCATTGTCTGCAGCGTCTGCCCCTGGGCCTTGTTGATAGTCATGACAAATGCGGGCCGCAACGGGAACTGCCGCCGGCGGAGAGTAAAAGGCATCCTCTCCGTGTCAGAGGGAATGATGCTAAGGCGAGGAATAAAAACGCGCCTACCCTTGTCCGGTCCTGTGGCAATCTCAGCATCAGTTATGTGCTGCATCAGCTTGACCACAATAAGCCGAATGCCATTTGCAAGGCCGCTCGACATATTCCATAACAAAATCACCGGGCAACCTTCCTGCAGGGTCAAAGTGTGGGGTGGCACCCCTGACATGTTGAGGGAGTTTAGAAACTCGGTAGGGTAAACCCCTCTCTGTTCACCTTGCACAATAGAATTAGCGTTGTGGTACGTGCGGTGTTATGCTGGTGTGCTGTCAGGTGTGGTGAAGTCAAATTGATTCATGATGGCGGTGTTGATGCTGTCAACGCCCTCGTTCAGAGGAGTTAAAATGGCCCTTTGAACGATGTGCTCATTGCGTGACTGCGAGTCTGTGAAGCGGCCAAGGTCGCCGTAAACTTCATCCACAAGGCTATTAATGGTGTCACCCTGGCAGCACATGTTTTCTGGGATCAAAACAACCTCTTGAGACTGGCATCCACAATCTGGCCTTTCTTGCCCCGGGGAACCACAGGCAATATCTGCCTAAAATCACCTCCCATGAGAACAACCTTGCCCCCAAAAAACATGTCCTTTAAGGTAGGGTCAACAGCACCCATAACATGTTGGAGCGTGCGGTTCACAGCCTTAAACACATGCTTGTGGGCCATGGGTGCCTCATCCCACACAATGAGGCGTGCAGCCCGAATCAAGGCTGCTTGTGGACTGTTCAGGGGAACATAGCAAGCAGAGGAGCCACAAAGGCCTGCTACGGGAATTTTGAAACGTGAGTGAACTGTGCAATCGCCCTCCAAAAGCAGGGCTGCAATGCCAAAAGATGCCACCGACAACGCTATGTCACCAGTAGAGTGCACCCTGCTGAGTAGGCACCCATAGAGGAAAGTCTTGCCAGCCCCTCCCAGCCCATCAACAAAAAAGGTTTTGTCGAGCGGCCTGGGGTCATGGACCGCGTCAATGACATTGTCGTAAATGGAGCGCTGCTGCTGATTTAATAAAGGCACATCCCAAGCAAGTTGTTGAGCTTGCCATGTCACATTGTACCTAGCCCGCTCCTCGGATATAGTGGCGTCCCCTGAGGCAGCCAGTTGTGCAGGGATTGGCAGCTCAAAATCCTCTAGGGTTTTCCCCCCTTGGGCCTGCAGCAGCTGCTCCACTTCCCACAAGCCTTGGTCAAGGATGGTTTGGTCCAACTGTCGATTGGGCGTTACCTGCGCAACGCAATCGGGGTAAGACTCATTAAATGAAATGTGCGGAATGATGTTGAAGGATCAGCTTTCTGGTACATTGAATCCAACAATCGGCCATTCAATAGTGAAGTTTCCAGGCAACACTTCAAAGAAGACAGCATAACACAACTTGTACCATCACAACCCAACGAAAGGGAGGCTTGCAATATACACTTCCTTTGTGGAGGCCTTTTGGCCACTCACCTGGCGTGCTTGGTGCAGGAAATCCTCTGTAAGGGC
>Ga0116229_10011922_pt1 | contig 12678 bp, 11 predicted proteins | sample S1TSphgellanicum_3_FD_87313 | JGI IMG/M metagenome (GOLD analysis project Ga0116229, IMG submission 87313) | Host-associated microbial communities from peat moss isolated from Minnesota, USA - S1T2_Fc - Sphagnum magellanicum MG | ecosystem: Host-associated > Plants > Peat moss > Unclassified...
TTCAGCGAAGTCGCGTGAGCCACCGCCTTCGATCATGTAGCATGCCACGGTAAACGGGGCCCCGGCAAAGCCGATCAGAGTGCAATCTTTGGGCAGCCCAGCCCGAACCCTGCGCACCGTCTCGAGCACCGGCGCCGTCGCCTCGGTAACCCTTGCCTGGCTCAACATGTCGATTCCGGCAGAGTCGCGAATCGGCGCCAATACCGGTCCAACGCCATCCTTGAAAGCAACATCCTGGCCAAGCGCCCAAGGCAGGATCAGGATATCACTGAACAAAATGGCCGCATCCATGGCAAACCGCCGAATGGGCTGCAGGGTGATCTCGGTCGCCAGATCGGGGGTAGTACAGCGGGCGATAAAGCCACCTGAACTGTCCTTGATGGCACGATATTCAGGCAGATAGCGGCCCGCCTGGCGCATCAGCCACACTGGTGGTGGCCAAACTGCTTCACCTGCCAACACGCGTAAAATGGGTTTTTCGGTCATCGTGTTTCCGTTCGTCGCACCTCTTCCTAAACTCTAAGAAGTTTTAAGAGTAGGGTGTGAAGGCTGTTGGCCCTGTGGATAACGGGGTACCCGCAACCGGAAATGTATTTGGGCATTTGCCCACATAAGCCATCCCCTCCATCCATATTGAATTGCTGCATTTTTTCAGCTTGTCCAGAAGTGCGGCATGCTAGCCTCCGGACAATCCCGGCCGACGGGCTTTGTTCCGGTTATCCCCGGCTTTCGCCTGACCGTGGTTCGGGACTGCTGCAAACCCGACTTATCCCCGCTATCCTCGCACTCATAAACCAGGCCATGCTGTTTTGACCCAGGAACGTATCAACCTCCATCTGGTATCGGACGCCACCGGCGAAACGCTGAACTCGATCGCGCGCGCCACCGTGTCGCAGTTCGAGGCAGTAAACATTCTGTACCATCGCTGGAGCCTGATCCGCACGCGGTTCCAGCTGCATCGGGTGCTGGAGGGGATCGAGGCCGAGCCAGGACCGGTGCTGTCTACGGTGGTAGACCGGGCGCTGCGCAACGATCTGGAAAACACCTGTGGCAGGCTCGGCGTGCCGGTGGTGAATGTTCTCGAGCCGGTGCTTGCCGTGCTCGCCGACCAGATTGGCTCGCAGGCCACAGCCCGCCCTGGCCGCCAATATGTGTTGGACGCGGACTACTTCAGGCGTATCGACGCGATCCACTTCGTCCTGGCGCATGATGACGGCCAGGCCCAGGCCGGCATTGCCGAAGCCGACGTCATCCTGGTCGGTGTGTCGCGCAGCTCAAAAACGCCCACCAGCTTCTATCTCGCCAACCGTGGGGTGAAGGCGGCCAACGTGCCCTTGGTGCCTGGTCTTGCCGATCCGCCTGGGCTGGACGAGCCGCATTGCCCAGTGATCGGGCTGACTCTGGATGCTCAGTCGCTGATCGAAATCCGCCGCCATCGCCTGAAACTGATCGCCCAGGGCCAGGGCGCCGTGCATGTAAAGCAGGACAGCGGCGACTACGTGGACCTGGAAGCGGTGCGCGGCGAGCTGCTTTGGGCCAGGCGTCTGTGCACGCGCCGTGGCTGGCCGGTTATCGACGTCACGCGGCGGTCCATCGAAGAGACCGCCGCTACGGTGTTGCAGCTTATGGAGTCGTGGCACGCCCGGCGCGACGGTAAAGGTGTTACCCCAATGCCCCTCGTAGCCCCAGGTGGTTAGTCTGCCCAGCGGCTGGGCCGCTCGCTGCCCACAACTCCGAGTTAGAGCGGCCTGACGTATACGGGCCGTTTCTAGGCAGGCTGAAACGGCTCTAGTCGGCCGCTAGCCGAGCAGTCTCTAAACCCTGGTGCAAGGCATCGCCAAATGCCCGGAACAGAGAAGCTGAAAGCCGGTTGGTGAGTGCGTCGAATTCCGGATGCCATTGAACGCCCAAAGCGAAGCCATGCGGGCTGCCCGCGCGCACGCACTCTATCGTGCCGTCTGACGCCACCGCCTCGACGAGCAGTCCCTTGGCCAGCACGTCGATTCCTTGATGATGGAGGGAATTGACCTGGATCTCGTTGGCTTGGGCAAGCCGATGCAGCAAGCCGCCCGGCGTAAGTCTTACTGCGTGCGCGGGTCTTACCCTGCCATCCTGGTCTTCGGGCAACGCCGCCGCGTGATCCAAACGCCCAGGCACATCCAGCAAGCGCTGATGAAGTGTGCCCCCAAGGGCCACATTTAGCTCCTGCATACCGCGGCAGATCGCCAGAATGGGTGTCCCGCGGGCAATGGCGCCCCTGATCAACGGCAATGTTGTCGCATCCCGCGCATGATCCTCCGGTGCGCCGGTCTCGGAGGCCGAGCCGCCATAATGGCTGGGGCTGATATTGGTTCGGCTACCGGTGAGAAGAATGCCGTCGAGCCGCGAGAGCAGGCAGTCAGCATCGCAATCGCTGCCCATCGCTGGCAGAAGCACCGGAATCGCATGACATACCACGCTCACCGCGCGAACACAGAAATCGGAGGCCGCGTGGTTGGGCAGGCCGTTGGGCCCAAATGTCTTGCTGCAGCAGGAAATTCCGACCAAGGGTTTCATCGCTGGCAAGTGTGCCGGTCAACTGTGTCGATTTGAAGAACAAACCGACCCTGGCCAACGATGAAATCCCACTGTGTCAATCATGCCGCAGTGCGGCGAAATGCTCCCGGCGACTGCGAGTAGGCGTGCCTAATGGACGCTCCCATAGGACGGTGCACCAAGCCCTGGGCAGGAACACACGCTGCCGACATGGGTCTGATCTGGCGCTAAGCAGGTATAGACACCGGCATAACAGGTCCGGCCGTACGGGGTGTTTGCCTCCGACATCTGTGGCTGGCTTGGCGGGGCGGCAGTGCCGGATTGCGGCTGGGCCGGCGGATAGGGCGGATACGCATAGGGTGAATAAGGCGCCGCGTAATAGGGCGGCGGATAATAGCCCGGTGCGTAATAATAGGGTGCCGGATACCCTACCAAGGGCGGCCCAACAACCACTGGGGGAAGCCCGACATAAAACCCACCGTGCCACCACGCCTGAGCGCTATTTGGCAGCAAGAGCGACCCGGAAATCACCGCCAAAACAGCGAAGCCGAGGGCAAACCGAGGAAGATGCGCTTTCATGACACTCCCTTAAATCCAAAACCTATCCACAATGTTGCCACGGCCACCGCAAAAGTGAAGCCCAGCCCCGGCGGCTATTTAGAGTCGCCAGGATCGGTGAAGGTAAACAACGCGCTGTCGAAGCTGCCGCCAAGCTGGATGTTGGACATCCGAAGCCGTGTTTCCTGCCCTTGTGCATCCACCACCGACCAGCCGACGAGTGCGAGTGGATCGATATTCAGATCGAGTGTCAGGCTGCCATCGCCAGGTGCTTTCGTGCGTACCAACGTGATCTGAAGCCGTCCTGGCAGCTTCTCAAAATCGGTCACCGTCACGTCGCCCGACAGCAGGATGGTATCGCCCAGCAGCAGACCCAACGGCGTTTGGGTGATCGAGAGATTGCTCACCTGGTCCAGCTGGGAATCGTAGAAGGTCACCGTTCCATGGCCTGCCACGAGCAGAAGTGGGCTCGGCGGATCATACTGAAAGCGCATGCGGCCTGGCCGCTCAAGCCAAACGGTCCCTTGAGTCGTCTTGCCATCCGGCCCGATCTGCAGGAACCGCCCCTTCAAACTCCGCAGCGCGTTAAGATAGGTGCCAACCCGGTCGAGTATCGCCTGATCGGCATCGGAGAGGACGGCGGCATGAAGCTGAGCCTGTGCCATCGCCGGCAACGCCAGCAATAGCATCGACAGGCAGAGAGTGCGGCGCTTCATAGCTCAGGGATGCCGGATATGTATGGCGGCATAAAGGCGGTCATGCGGGCACGCCCTTGCTGGTCGAATATTGGAAATGCAGCGCCTCGCCGGGGCGGGCAATTGGATGAATGGCGTGTGCGGCCATCGCTGCCTCGGAAAACCCCTGCAGAATCAGCTTCAGCTTGCCAGGATAGCTCGCCACGTCGCCAATCGCGAAGATGCCAGGCACCGAGGTTTCGCACGTGGCGTGCATAACGGCGAGATGATGCCGATCCAGCGCCAGGCCCCAGTTGGCAATCGGCCCCAGATCCATCGAAAGCCCAAAGAACGGCAGAAGCCGGTCCGCCGGGATCAGCCGGGTGCTGCCATCCAGATCGGCCACCTCGACCGCCTCCAGAGTGCCATCCGTCCCGTGCAGACCATGCAGCTGATAGGGAATCACCATCTCGATCTCCCCTTGCGCGGCCGCGCGATCCAGCTGCGACGCGGTTTCCGGCGAGGCACGGAATTTGGCTCGGCGATGCACAACGTATGTTTTCGCTGCGACGTCTTTCAGTTGGAGTGCCCAATCCACCGCCGAGTCGCCGCCGCCAGCGATGACCACCGTCCGGCCGCGAAAATCCTCGCGTCGGCGAACGTAATATTGCACGCCGCCAGTCGCCTCGTACGAGGCAAGCCCGTCCAAGGGCGGCCTATTCGGCCCGAAGGCACCTGCGCCAGCAGCAATGATCACCGCGCGCGCCGAAACCGTATCGCCCTTGTCGGTGCGCAGCTCAAAATGCCCGGCCTCGCCGGCCAGCGCCTCGACACGGCGGCCGAGCAGCCGCCCGGGTGCAAAGGGCGCAATCTGGGTCTCCAGCTGCGCAATCAGCGTGCCGGCTTCGATAGAAGGGTGCGCGGGGATGTCGAAAATGGGCTTTTCCGGATAGAGGGCTGCGCATTGCCCGCCCACCTCGTCCAGCGCATCGATCAGCACCGATCCCAGCTTCAGCATGCCGCACTCGAAGGCAGCAAACAGGCCAACAGGGCCAGCCCCGATAATCGCAACATCCGTTTGTATCATGCGCCCATTTAGCACCAAGTATCTTCTGGTAAAGCTTGGGCGACAGGAACACGGTAGATGGAGCGATCCGCGCTATACGATCAGGAGGGTACGGAAAGACTCGGCACATCTATTGCCGCTTTGCTACGACCGGGCGATGCGGTCCTGCTGCAAGGGGGTTTGGGCGCCGGCAAGACCACCCTCGCCCGCGCCTTGATCCGCGCTGCCTGTGAGTCGCCGGCGCTAGAGGTGCCAAGCCCAAGCTACACGCTGGTCCAGAGCTATCTGGCGCCCCGCTTCACCCTCCACCACTTCGATCTTTGGCGGCTGGACGGCGCGGCTGCCTTGGCGGAGCTTGGCTGGGAAGAGGCTACAGAGGGTGTCGTGCTGGTGGAATGGCCAGACCGGCTGGACATGCTGCGCCCACCAGATGCCCTCATGGTTACGATAGATGTGGCGGACCAGGACACCCGTCGGATCACCCTGGAAGGTTGGCAAGCCAGAACGATGGGTGCAACCAACAGTGCTGGGCGGTAATCTGCGCCGATGACCGAGACAACACGCGCTATCCTCCTCGCCGCTGGCCTCGGCACCCGCATGCGGCCCCTCACTGAAACCACGCCAAAGCCGCTTCTCCAGCTCGGCGGCCGCGCGCTTCTAGACCACGCCCTCGATCGGCTGGCGGCGTCCGGCGTGCGTGACGTCGTGGTCAACGCCCACTGGCATGCCGATCAGATCGCCGCGCATCTTGCCGGCCGGAAGCCGCCGCCGAACACGAAACTGCGCTTCGAGGCCAGTTTGCTCGACACTGGCGGGGCGGTCGTGCCCGCGCTCGCCGAGGGGCTGTTGGGCGACAACGAACCCTTCTTCGTGATCAACAGCGATTCGGTTTGGCTCGACGGCCCTGTCGCCACGCTGGATCGCGTCAATACCGCGCTGCGGCCTGACCTGGATGCGGTGATCCTGGTGCACCGCACCTTCCAGGTGCACGCCGATGTCGGCTTCGGAGACTTCTTCCTCGACAGTTTTGGCCTGCCGCGCCGCCGCCGTGAGCGTGAGATCGCACCGTATATCTATGCTGGCATCACGCTGGCGCGCCCCGCTTTGTTCGCGGGATGGAACGGGCGCCCGCTCTCGATGAACGAAGTGTGGGACCGCGCCATTGCCGCAAGCAAACTCGTCGCCGTGGTGCATGATGGGCTGTGGTTCCATCTGACCAGGCCAGATGATTTGGCTGAAGCGGAATACGCCCTGGCCGCGCAGCTCACAGGCCCAACCACGTGATCAGCCCGCGTGTTCGCCCCAACCTGGCCACCATTGCGCCGAATATTCCCTTTCTGGACGCGCTTGCTGCCTGGTGGCTTGGTCGCGCAGGGGAAGATCCGCAGGCCTTGGCCGACGGCCTGTTCATTGTGCCGACCAGGCGAGCCGCGCGCGGCCTCTCGGACGCGTTCTTGCGCCAGGCGGCAGGCAAGCCCCTGCTTCTGCCGCGGATTGCGGCCCTCGGCGCGCTCGATGAAACGCCGCTGATGCTGACCGGCGCGCTCGATCTGCCGCCGGCGATTTCACCTGCGCGCCGCCTTGCGGTGCTCACCCGCTTCATCCTGGCGATGAACGGGGCGAACGGTGCCCCGACTGAAGCGGACCGGGCCTGGACCCTGGCGGTGGATCTCGCCTCTCTGCTCGACGAAGCGGCCCGGGCCGACATCGATCTCGGGCAAGCCCTACCCAAAGCCGTCGGCGAGGATTTTGCCGCCCATTGGGCGATCACCCTTCACTTCCTCGAAGTCGTCACCAAGACCTGGCCCGAATGGTTGGCGAGCGAGGGATTTTCCGACATCGCCGCGCGCCAGGCTGCGTTACTGAAAATCCAGACCGCGAGCTGGCTGGCTGAGCCGCCAACCCAGCCGGTGATTGCCGCCGGCACAACCGGGGCAATTCCAGCTGTCGCGGGATTACTCCGCTGTGTCGCCCGCTTGCCCGAGGGCCTCGTTGTTCTGCCCGGCCTGGATCTGGCGCTCGATGAATCGAGCTGGGACGCACTGGACGAGAGCCATCCCCAGGCCAGTCTGCGCCATCTTCTCGTGGCACTCGATGCGAGACGTGATGATGTGCGGGATTGGTCGGAGCATATCGGGTCCGAATGCCGACCCGTATCATCGGCCGGCCGCATCAACACCTGGCGCGTGGCGCTTCTGCCCGCCGCATCCCTCTCCATTTGGCAGAATCCACCGCCCTTCGATGCCGCCGGCATGGAACGGCTGGAGCCGGCCGATCAGCAGGAAGAGGCACTGTCGATTGCCCTCGTGCTGCGCGACGCGCTTGCGACCCAGGGCACGCGCGCGGCGTTGGTCACGCCCGATCGCCAATTGGCGCGCCGCGTCGCAGCGGAGCTGCTGCGGTTTGGGGTAGTGGCTGATGATAGCGCCGGCGAGGACTTGGCCGAGACGCCGCCGGCGGTGTTTTTGCGTCTACTGGCCGAAGCTTGCGTCGACGAGCTTCGGCCAGTGCCTTTGCTGGCGCTGCTCAAACATCCTCTCTGCGCGGTGGGACTGACGCCCGCCGGATGCCGCGAAGCAGCCCGCCACCTGGAGCGCGCGTGCTTGCGCGGCCCACGCCCAGCGCCAGGCATTGCCGGGTTGCGCCGTGGCAATGCGTCCGCGGATTTTCTTGCCCGATTGGAACGGGGTTTGGCGCCCCTTCTGGAGCTGGAAGCGGGCGAAAAGGTGCCTGCCGTTACCCTGTTCGCAGCACTTCTGCAGGCTGCGGAGGCGATGGCTGCAACCCGCGAGGCGAAGGGTGCAGAACGTCTTTGGGCCGGCGAGGATGGTCAGGCATTGGCCACACATCTCGCCGCACTCATCGACGCGCTTGCTCTACTGCCGCCGCAAAACCTGGCGACTCTGCCAGGCCTGCTGGAGGCGACTCTCGCCGGTGCGGCTGTTCGCAGCCGCCGTGCATTGCGAGGGCGTGAAGGTACGGAACACCCCCGTGTGTTCATCTGGGGTCTTCTGGAGGCGCGGCTACAGTCGGCTGATGTGATCGTGCTTGGCGGATTATCCGAAGGTATCTGGCCGCAATTGACCGAATCGGGCCCGTGGATGAACCGGGTAATGCGCCGGGCAGTTGGGTTGCCGTCTCCTGAAGAGCAGGTGGGTTTGGCGGCCCATGATTTCGTCATGGCATGCTGTGCCGCCCCAGATGTGCTTCTCTCCGCACCCCGAAGGCGCGACGGTGCACCCGCCGTGGCGTCACGCTGGCTGGTGCGCCTCGATGCGTTGCTCGGCGGCCAAGCCAGGCGACAGCGCCGCCACTCGGCTCCCCATTGGGCGCGTCTGCTGGATCGGCCCGATGGCGCACCCAAACCCGTGCAGCCACCGTCGCCCGCGCCCCCGGTAGCCCTGCGCCCCCGCCGGCTGAGCGTGACCGAGATCGAGACCTGGCTGCGCGATCCATACGCGATCTATGCCAAGCATATATTACGCCTCCGGAAGCTCGATCCGTTGGAGCAATCGGCCGATGCCGCCGATTACGGCAGCATTGTGCATGAGGGATTAAGCCAGTTCTTTCAACGTAATGGCCTGGCCTGGCCGGCGACCGCACTGGAGCAACTCATTGCCGATATGGAGTCGGCACTTGAGGCCGCGTCGCTCCGCCCGGCCTTGGCTTCATGGTGGCGCCCCCGCCTCCGGCGTATCGCCGCCTGGGTGGCTGAAGCCGAGCGGGACCGTCGTACCCTCGGCCGCCCGCTCCAGTTGAGCGCGGAGGTGAAAGGCGATTGGCAATTTGATGCCCCGGCCGGCCCCTTTACGCTGCATGGGCGGGCCGACCGAATCGAGCGTCGCGCTGACGGCGCCGTAGCAATTCTGGACTACAAGACCGGCACGCCGCCCACCACCAAACAGGTAGAGGAAGGCCGCTCCCCACAACTGCCGCTGGAAGCCGCAATGGCCCAGGCAGGCGGCTTCGGCCCTGACATGGCAGGAGAGGTGAGCGAGCTCACCTACTGGCATATTTCCGGCGGGTTCGAGCCAGGCAAGGCGACCGTCCTGTTCAAGGGAGACGCCGCCCGCACGATCGAAATGGCGACGGTCGCCGGGGACAGTTTGAAAAACCTGGTGGCTGATTTCGACAATGTGCTGCGCGCCTATCTCTCACAGCCCTCGCCCGGCGCCGCCCCCCGGTTCTCGGAATACGCCCAACTCGCCCGCGTTGCCGAATGGGCTGCGATGGAAGAGGATTAGGGCAGCTGCGGACCGCTCAACCGGATTGTTGGCGTGACTGCACGGCCGCGCGAGCCCGGCGCCCCTTAAACGTGACAGACCCGAGACACCCGGGCTATAAGGCCGCGCCTCTCGGGACCCGCTCCTCGTCATGAAGATAGTCGCCTGCAACAGCAACCGGCCTCTGGCCGAGGCCGTGGCAAAGAACCTGAACCTGCCCCTCACCCGCGCCTCTGTGCGCCGGTTTGCCGACATGGAGGTGTTTGTCGAGATTCAGGAGAATGTCCGCGGCGAGGACGTGTTCGTGATTCAGAGCACCAGCTACCCGGCCAATGACAACCTGATGGAATTGCTGATCATGATGGACGCGCTGCGCCGCAGCTCGGCGCGTCGTGTCACGGCGGTGATCCCGTATTTCGGCTACGCGCGGCAGGACCGGAAATCCGCCCCCCGCACGCCGATCAGCGCCAAGCTGGTGGCCAATCTGATCACCGAAGCGGGTGCCAACCGGGTGCTGACGCTTGATTTGCATGCCGGCCAGATACAGGGCTTTTTCGACATCCCGCTGGATAATTTGTTCGCCGCCCCGCTGTTCATGGCCGACATTAAGGAGTGCTACGAAGGGCGTGACATTATGATCGTCTCGCCAGATGTGGGGGGCGTGGTGCGTGCCCGCGCGCTGGCGACCCGCCTGAACTGCGACCTGGCCATCATCGACAAACGCCGCGAACGCGCCGGCGTGTCGGAGGTGATGAACGTGATCGGTGACACGCGCGGCCGCGACTGCATTCTGCTCGACGATATCTGCGATTCCGGTGGTACGCTCTGCAACGCGGCGGATGCGCTGTTCAAGAATGGCGCGCGCTCGGTTAGTGTGTATGTGACACACGGCGTCCTCTCCGGTGGCGCGGTGGCGCGGATCGCCGCCAGCCCGATCGAGATGATGACGATCACTGACAGCATCGTGGCGACCGATGCGGTGAAACAATCACCCAATCTGCGCGAGGCCACCATCGCCCCCCTGCTGGCCGAAGCCATGCGCCGGATCTCCGATGAGAGCTCTGTGAGTTCGCTGTTTGACTGACCTCACAAGAACGCCATTCTGGTTCCTCCGCCATGGCGAGACCGACTGGAATGCCCAGGCCCTATCGCAAGGCCGGGCAGACATCCCTCTGAACGCGGCCGGGCGTGCCCAGGCCGACCGGGCTGCTGCCAAGCTGGCCGGCCATGACATTGCCACCATCGTGGCATCCACCTTGGGCCGGGCACAGGAGACGGCCCGTATCGTAGGGGCGGCGCTCGGTCTGCCCTACGCCACCGATCCCGATTTGATGGAGACATCATTTGGCGACCAGGAGGGCAAAAAGATGGGCCCCTGGTATGACGAGTGGGTGGCAGGCGCCTTCACGCCGGTCGGGGCCGAGAGTTTTGCCGATTTGCAGGCGCGGGTGGTGCCGGCGGTGAACCGCGCGCTCACCCATACGGCGCCGGTGCTGATCGTGGCCCATGGCGCGATGTTCCGCGCGGTTCGCGCTGCCATGGGCCTGTCGGCGCTGGTCCGCACCGATAACGGCGTGCCGCTCTACTGCATGCCGGGCGATCCCTGGCTGCTCACCGCGCTGTAACGGTCCGCACCCAGATGACCGGTCCAGAGCCACGTGCCATCTCTCCCGTCACCCTCATCGGCCAACACGTCACGCTCGCGCCCCTCTCGGAATCGCATTGCGATGCACTGATCGAGGCCACGCGTGACGGTGAGCTTTGGCGGCTCTGGTACACCACCGTGCCGGCGCCGGAGGAGATGCAAGCGGAAATCCAACGCCGCCTCCGCCTCCAGGACTCAGGCGCGATGCTGCCCTTCACGGTGTTCGACGCAGGCACCGGTCAGGCCGTCGGCATGACCACCTACATGAACATCGATGCGCCAAACCGGCATGTAGAGATCGGCTCGACCTGGTATGCGCGGCGGGTGCAAAAGACGGCACTCAACACGGAGGCCAAGCTTCTCCTGTTGGCGCATGCCTTCGAAGATTTCGGCTGCATCGCTGTCGAGTTCCGCACCCACTTCCTGAACCACCAAAGCCGACGCGCGATCGAACGCCTCGGCGCCAAGCTCGATGGTATTCTGCGCAACCACCAACGATCCAAAGACGGCAGTCTCCGCGACACCTGCGTCTACAGCATCATCGCGCCCGAGTGGCCGACGGTGCGATCCCATTTGCAATGGCTTATCCAAAAGCCAATATAGACACTCATAGGGTGGATTTTATCCACCCAGCTTCAGACAGGCCTGTAGCGGCTATTACGACCCGCTGCCCAAGAACGGATTTAGGCCCGCTGTGACTGTTTCTTGCCACGTCCGCGCTTCATCTTCGCGGGATCGTAGCCACCGCCGCCAGGCCCAAGCGGCTCCGGCGTCCGATCGCGCTTTGGCCGGAACGAGGCGCCGGCGCTTGGCGCGGGTGGCGGCAAGCCCAGGTCCAGCGCCTCCAGCCGCTTGATTTCGTCCCGCAGCCGGCCCGCTTCCTCGAACTCCAGATCGGCGGCCGCGCTGCGCATCCGCTTCTCCAACTCGGCGATCGCCGATTTCAGATCCTTGCCGACAAAATCAGTCACTCCGGAGTCTTTGATCGGTGCTACCGTCACGTAATCCTGCTCGAACACCGAGCTGAGCGCCTCGCCGATATGCTTCTTCACCGATTGCGGGGTGATACCATTCGCCACATTCCACGCCGTCTGTTTGGTGCGCCTTCGGTCGGTTTCCTCCAGTGCGTAGCGAAGGCTTTGCGTCATCGTATCGGCATAGAGGATCACCCTGCCTTCCACGTTACGCGCCGCCCGCCCGATTGTCTGCACCAGTGACGTCTTGGAGCGCAGAAAACCTTCCTTGTCTGCATCCAGAATCGCCACAAGCGAACACTCGGGGATATCCAAGCCCTCACGCAGCAGGTTGATGCCGACAAGAACATCGAACACGCCCAGCCGCAGGTCGCGGATAATCTCGATGCGCTCAAGCGTATCCACATCGGAATGCAGATAGCGGACCTTTACGCCGTTCTCGGTCAGATAATCCGTCAAATCCTCGGACATGCGCTTGGTCAGCGTCGTCACCAGCACACGGCCACCGCGCTGGGTGGTGGCGCGTATTTCCGCGAGCAGATCATCCACCTGCTTCTCGACAGGCCGCACTTCACATACCGGGTCGATCAGCCCGGTTGGCCGGATCACCTGCTCGGCAAAGGCGCCGCCGGTGCGCTCCATTTCCCATGGTCCGGGCGTGGCACTGACAAAAATTGTTTGCGGCCGCAACGCCTCCCACTCGGCGAATTTCAGCGGCCGGTTGTCGATGCAGGAGGGCAGCCGGAAGCCGAAATCGGACAGGATGGATTTCCGCGCAAAGTCCCCGCGCTCCATCCCGCCGATTTGTGGCACGGTCACGTGGCTTTCATCGACGATCAGCAGCGCATTTTCCGGCAGATATTCGAACAAGGTCGGCGGTGGCTCGCCAGGCTTGCGGCCGGATAAATAACGCGAGTAGTTCTCGATCCCTTTGCAGGACCCGGTTGTCTCCATCATTTCCAGATCGAATGTGCTGCGCTGCTGCAGCCGCTCGGCCTCCAAA
>Ga0116229_10011923_pt1 | contig 12677 bp, 11 predicted proteins | sample S1TSphgellanicum_3_FD_87313 | JGI IMG/M metagenome (GOLD analysis project Ga0116229, IMG submission 87313) | Host-associated microbial communities from peat moss isolated from Minnesota, USA - S1T2_Fc - Sphagnum magellanicum MG | ecosystem: Host-associated > Plants > Peat moss > Unclassified...
GCTTGCACCTTTCCAGTATGGGGTCTTGTGTGATTGCCCTCACAACAGGAGGACGTGCAAGTGGAGCCCCATCAATTCCACGACAAAGAATACTTGCCAGGTCGAAGCAGAAGCCATCGACATGGTATTCTGTGACCCAATGGCGTATGCTGTCAAGTATGAACTGCACCACTACTGGGTGATTGCAATTGAGAGTATTTCCACAGCCACTGTAGTCACTGAGTTGTTTGTAGTTGTTTACATCTACCATATAATACACCAAGTTGTCAATTCCTTGGAAGGAAGTAAGGTAAGGTCAATTCCTTGGAAGGAAGTAAGGTAAGGGAAACAGTCATCACCTTCATTTGTATGGTTGTATACCACATCAAGTATCACCTCTATGCTTGCATTGTATCAAGTATCAATCTCGAATATTTTCCACGAGATTTGATAGGTTCTTAATTGGTTCTCAAGTGCATTCATTCATATCATACTCATGCCAATGAATAAAATATTGGAGTTGACAATTAGAGATTCTTAAATCTAAAAGGTCTTCCACTTCATATTCATGTTCACCATCGATTTCAATAGGTGGAGAGGGATCGTGGATTCTTCCTAGAATGGTAAATGCATGGTAAGGTTCCAACAAGGAAACATGAAACACATGATGGATTTTCATAGAACATAGAAGTTTGAATTGGAAAGCAGCGACATTGATTGGTTTCACAATGAGGAATGGACCTAGCCTTTGATAATCCAACTTCTTTGATGGCCTTGTTATCTTGATATGTTATTGTTGAAACCAAACCTAGTCCCCAAACTTGAAGTTAGGTTGTTCCTTTTGATGTTCATCAACATTTTCCTTGTATCGCCTTTGTGTTTTTTCAAGGTTAGATACAAATTGAGTTTGAACATCTGCTAACCACATGGCTCAATCCTTAGCAACTGGATTCACAACTTTGTGCACACCTTGAATGTCAAACTTGGGGTGCAAACCATGATTTGCAAATAAATGTGTTTGTTGGGTTGATGAATGCATTGTGTTGTTGTGAGCAAACTCTATCATAGTCAAAAGTTTTGATCGATTATCTTGATGATAATTAGTTGTGCACCATAAATATTGCTCCAAGACTTGATTGGCCCATTTTGTTTGCCCATCTGTCTGGGGGTGGAAAGTTGATGACAACTTCACTTTCACACTTAAAAGTTCAAAGAATCGCTTCTAGAATTTGGATGCAAACTGAGGCCCATGATTAGAAATGAAATTTTCAAGAAAACCATGATACTGAAAAAAAACATGATCAAAAAATAATTTGGTTGTTTTTTCATTAGTAATTTTCAATACACAGAATAAAATGAACCATCTTCATTAAACGATCCACCACCACTAAAATAAAGTCATAAAAATTAAAAGGTGGAAGGTCTTTAATGAAGTCCATGAAAATTGAAAACCACAAGGATGTAGGGATTGGTAATGGTTAAAGGAAACCATGAGGGCAATGATGAAGATTTTTTGCTCAAGCACAAACATCACAAAATTTGAACAATTCCTTCATATACTTCCAAAATTATGGCCACCAATAATCTCAAAACAGTAACTCCATGGTTTTGTTGAATCCAAAATGGCCTACATCCAAAGCATCATGCCTAGCTTGGAGAACTTGAAATTGTGCAAGGCCATCAAGAACATACAAAATACCATCACAGTAAAATAAACCATCTTGAAACTCGAACTTAGCATGATCATTGGGAAAATCTTAAACTTGATGATGATTATTTAATTGGCCTTGGATGCCAATAATAAGAGGGTCTTTTTTCAAATCTTCATGAATTGAGAAAGAAAGGTTATGTCATCAAGAATTATTGATAACATTTAAAGTTGAAGATGTTCAGGTTTGAAAATGACATCCATTGTTGTTCGTAGGCTACATTTCCCTCATTAGGGGTGAGGTATGAGCAACGGGACAACACATCAAGTTTTCCTTGCTGGCACCTAAGGCAATATGTGATTAAAATTGAAACAAAGATAATGCCCACCAAGCTTGGTGTCGATTCAAAACATGGGTTGTCATGAAATACTATAAATTCTTGTGGTCTAAATACACAATGATTTTCATGTTGAGTTTCTTCCAACAAATGATGCCATTTTTCAAAGGCATCCACGATAGCTGAAATTTTTTAATCATGAATTTTGTAATCAATATTTGTAGAAGAAAACTTATGAGAACAAAAACCAACAAGATGAAGAAGATTGTTTTCTCCAAGTTGTGAAAGCATGGCGCCTATTGCAAAGTCGAAAATATCTATTTCCAAAACAAAAGGTTTGGAAAGGTTTGCATGAATTAGGAGTCGAACAGTTGTGAAATAAACCTTCAAAGATTGAAAGGCATTTTTAGCTTAAACTCCCCAAAAGAAAGGTTGATCCTTCCTAATCAACTAAATAAGAGGGGCCACTATCAAACAATAGTGGGTAATGAAATGTCGATAAAAATTAGCAAATATAAAAAAACATTAAACATCCCAAATAGAAACTAAAGTAGCCCAATCAACAATGGTATGAACCTTACAAGGATCCATGCGAATGCCATATCTAGAAATGATGTTACCCAAGAATTCCATTTCAGATTAATGGAATTATCATTTCTCCAACTTGGTGTATCCAACCTCCCAAAACTTCTCCAAAACTAAACATACATGGTGCTCATACTCCTCCATATTCTGTGAAAGAATGAGGATGTCATCAATGTAACAAACCACGAAATCATCAAAGTACTCACAAAATACATTGTTCATTAGATATTGGAAAATAAGAGGCACGTTAATAAGGCCAAATGACATCACAACATATTCAAAATGGCCATAATGGGTTCTAAATGTCATTTTCAATTCATCACCTTTTCAAATGTGCACCAAGTTGTATGTTCTGCATAGATCAATCTTGGTGTACACATTGGCATGACTGAAATAGTCTAATAACCTTAATATTAGGGGCAAAAAATACCAATTCTTAATGGTCAATCTATTCAATTCATGATAATTAATACACATTCACAAATAACCATCTTTCTTTTTAAAAAAGAAGATAAAGGTATCAGTTGGAAACTTTGAATGTCAAATGAACCCTTGCTCAAGGTTTTCATCAATGTATATTCATGACGTGCTACAAGTTCATCTTGCAACAAATTATAGATGGTTCCGAATGGAGGTTGTGCTCTTTCCATTAATGGTGGAGTCATATGGTTAATATTTGGGCAAGGTGTCCACATTTTTTTTTTCAAACACATCCTTGAATTCTTGGTACTAGGAAGAAATTTCATGTGGATGTGGCCCAACATCTTATGAGAGAAAAACATAAATAAAAAATGCATCTCCTCTTGTGACAACTTTCATGAAGGCTTTCACTTCAACAAACAAAGGCCTGGGTCACCTAGGCCTTCTTTTACCATTTAAATCTTCCTTTTATTCCAAATTTTTGCATGTTTTTAATGAGGGTTTCACACTCTAGGGCTTCGTGTTGTGGTGTTTCAATATGAAGATTCCTTTTATGCCAATCCATTCGCGGATTATGTAGAACAAACCAAAACAATCCAATGATGATAGGATTTCTTAAAGATGAAATGACATTGAAAACAACTTTGCTGGTGTGGGAATTAATGATAACATCCAATGGCTTAGTTTCATGTGTGATTGGTCGTGATGAAAAGTTCCAACCATTAATGACCCCAATCAACATTGATGTGTTATTTTTTGTTAGAACCAACTTGTATCATCGCACTAGTTCTTTGTCCATAAAACATGTTGATCCATCAGAATCTAAAAGTGTTTGGGCCTCCATTATTACAAGCTTACTACATTTGATAATGATTAGTACCAAGAAACATGGTGTTGGGTCTAAAAATAAGTTGGGGCCATTCTCATTACATGATGCATCAAGGTCCAGCCTCATAGCCCCTACTAATAATAAACATGTTGGTTTTCCAACTCCTATGGTTGTGGGTTGGTAACAAAGATGGCACATGCTACATGTGGTCCACATTTTTTGGACACTCACGAGCAACATGATTTAGTTCCCCACAGTACATTCAAAGATTGTTTGTACATCAATGTTGTTTCTTTTACTCCAAGAGGGGTTTGAATTTTATATTATTAATCTACATGGGATTGTCCTTTGATGAGGTTGCCAAAGGTTGGGCTGCCATTATAGGTGGAAAGCTCCTTTGTTTTGCTAGTGGTGCAAAACTCCTTTGTGTTGTCGATATGTGTTCCTGGTACTTTCCTTATTAATGTTCAAAGAACCTATTGTCACACCAAATAACTTATGCAATGGCTTGACTTAATGTTGAAAGGTCTAGCAAGGTGAGTTGTAAGTCCTTCACATCACCTCGTAACCCAAATTAAAATTAACTTATGAGCATTCCCTCACCCCATGAAATATCGCAAGTTGATTGTTTGAACTCCAATGCATATACCACAGCTAAACGTGATCTTTGAGAAAGAGATCGTATCTTGATGCTATATGTGTGTTATTTGTTGAAATCTCCAAAGGTGGCATTGAACTTTTCAAGAAACATTTCAAAGATGTTGAAAAAGGGTGATTGATGCTCCAACAAAGGTGCGAATCAAACAAGGGCCATGCTTGACAATAAGGTGCTAATGAGTCCAACTTGAGTTGGGCCAATTGGATACCGATGAGGATGAAGTCAGATGACCAAACGCACTTAATTGACAAAACGTTGAAACTTTGAACATGTGCCATCAAACTTGTAAGGTAGGCTGATCCATGGCTCCTTTGGTTGGGGTTGTGTTCTTGAAACACATCCCAAAGAGGTCGAAACTTGGTTGGTTTGAAAATGAACAATAAATTCACAAAGTGTTTGATTTTCATGTTCAAGATTCCTAAGGACAACTAGGATTTCTTCCATGGATCTAGACATAATTATGAACACCATGAAATATGACATCAACAAAAGGTGGGTAATCCATGACTCTTTGAAAGTTTTTCCTTTGAAGAAAAGGGGTAATCCACATTCAACTCCAAAAGGAATCTAACTCTTAAATGACTTATAAACACAAAAATAGATGTAAACTTGATGGAATTTGTTTAAACTATCAAAAACACAAATATTCATAAAAACAAAGGTTGAAAAAAGGTTTAAGTCTAACTTTCAAGCAAGGAACAAGACAATATTATGCAACTCAAAAACAAAAACACAAAAACACAAAACAAAAAAATGAGATGTGTAAAACAAATATGAAAACAAATATTTATTATGTTGACATATATAAACATGAACATGAAAATAACATGACAAGGTTATGGTGCAAGATCATGTTTAAGATTAATGTTGAACATATTAAAGGAAATGAGGGGTCTTATTTCTATTTATACCCCTTTGGAGACCTAGCTCAAGGAAGTTTCCAAGGAAGACAAACACAACCTTGGGTGGTACCACTAAGAACATCACACTTTGATTTTCTTAGACCCATTGAACTTTAAAAAATCATAGGAAACATTTAAATGAACATTTTCATTTTATTTTTTTGTGAATAAATTTATTAGGTTCCATAGGTTTTGAAATCTGAATAATATCAAGAATATTGTGTATTTTGATGTTCCTAATCATTACATTTGGAAAAAGTTTCAAAAATGCAACACCTGTTTTCTCCATTAAACTTTTTGGTTAGGAACACAAATTTGGAACGTGATTTTTTTTTTAAATTATAAATTTTTTAAAAAGGTAATTTGGAAGTCTTTTTTTAATTTTTAATTTGGTAATTAATTAGTTAAATATGATTTTGTTATGAATTTCCAAACTTGAGACTATCAATTTTTTAAAGGGCAATTTTAATTAGCAATATAAAATTTTAAATTTTTTCAAATTTTAAAATTCCCAAATATACTTCAAGCAATATATTAAAACATGCAATTGATAAACATGAAAACATTATAATTTATAGTTGTGAAAACATTTAACAAAAAAGGCCCAAAAACTGATTTCATTGTTTTTTGTTGTTTAAACATTCCTTGAAGTGTTTCTTAATGGTACCACCCAAGGATGGGTTACTTAGGAGGTTTCTATGTGTGCATTGAGTAAATAAGCTTTTTGAGAACATTAGTAATTGAGAGTCAACTATAAGTTAACTGAAATTTAACTGAAAGTTAATTAAAATTTAATTAAAAGTCATTGGGAATTAATTAAAATGAACTAAAAATTAACTAGAAATTAATTAAAACTTAAATGGGAGTTAATTGAAAAATAAATTTGAGTTAATTAAGAGTTTATTGGGACTTAATTTGAAGTTGATTAGGAGTTATCTAAGAATTAATTTAGACTTAACTAAAATTTAACTAAAGTGAATTAATAGTCAATTGGAAGTGAACTATGAATTAAATGGAAATGAACTAAAATTTAACTGCAAGTTAATCAAGAATGAATTGAAACTAAACTAAAAGTTATGTGCATGAATGAACATTCAAATGAATGAATTCCATGGCATTGGCATTTGTGATGATTACTTAGAACCAAATCAAAATCGAGTTTAATTTTTGGAACTAGAATTAGATACAAGTATAAAACCAAAGCTAGTTTTGAAACTTGAATTAAAATTTGAACTTGGTTATAAAACCTAAATTAAAATTAAAACCTAAACTTTTGAAAAAAAATTAAGGGAAAAATCATTTGGAATTGGCAATTATCTAGTAGTTAACCATTGGTTTCAAATCAAGATATTCAAAACTAGAGTAAAACCAAGTTTCACTTCCAAAACCAGAATTGAAACCAAATCCATCTTAAATGTTTTTAAAGGATTATAATTGGAGGTTCTTCATAAATGATAAAGATTGCCACACATTAGTAATTAGCACCAAAGTTGTAAGGTTTCATGTCATTATGTGAAAAAACAACATGCCCCATTCACAATGAAAATCACTTTCATCAATGTTGTTGAAACCAAAAATTATTAATGAAGTTGAAGTTCTCATAGTGTAGTTCCACCATTTTTGCCACATGCAAACACTACTAAAATGGTGGAGGGACAATGAATAATAATCTATTATGATCAATCTATAATTAAAACATAAGCAAGTAATGGTTGACTGTCCTCATCATACATGATGTAACTTCAATAGTATTCATGATACACAACCCCCATGCATTCTTATTAATTGTATTTGGGTTTAGATACTACTTGAATAGAGTCAATAACAACTATTATCAAATCGTATGGACATTTTTTTCACAAATAGATTATTAAAAATTCAAGATTTTGGTAAACAATTTTGGATTGTATAGCTTTCATTTATTCTAAAATATTGTCAACTAGGCATTGCATACTTGTTCAAATATTTTGTTTGAATTTGCATCTAATTAATCTTTTTGCAAAGCTTTGGTTGTTCGAATCATTTGGTGTATTATGTTTTACTTTTCTTTTTCTTGTTGAATGATGAAGGTGGACTACCATTCATTCCCACATCTTATTGTTGAATATTAATGCCTATAGTTATTGAAACAATGTCAAAATATGCAACTAAGAAAGGGGATTTCTCATGCTTGGGCAATGTTGCAAATAACAAAATAGAAGCTGTGTCTTTCTTGCATCTCTTGCATTCATTTTTTGAAAGTTTCAAATTGTTAAGGACTAACTTCCCTAATATACATATTGTGTCTTGTTGATGCCTAAATCAAATAAGCTAAAAGACTTGATTATTTCATAAATTACAAAATTGTTGATTGCCTTGGAGAAATATTTCAATATTTTTGTTAGTGACACCAAAATAAATATATGAAGTCTTATATTCCTTTCTATGAAAATTTGTAGCACCATTATAAAATGTGTATTAATATTGGAATTTGGAACAAAACCCATCTTCACAGATTATAACAAAGCTTTTAACTTGATTCCAACATTAAATCTTCTTCATAAACCTAGGAATTTGAGAGTCCAAATCTTCTTCTCGATTTTGGACTATGTAGGCCAATCACATATAATCATGATTGGGCCAAAAGGTGGCATTTAAATGATCTTTTGTTTTATATTGTCCAATTTTTCCTATTTATGAATGAGAATGGGGAAATATGTTAGCTATATGTGTTTAAACACCAACCTTGTTTTTGAAGGAAAAAAGAAAAAATCAAATTCAAAATTCAAACATAAAGTTATTTTGAGGTTTTCAATCATCAAAAACGGGAAAAAAAATCAATAATTTTTTATATGTTTTATTTTAGTAAACTTTAGAAGGATTATTAAAATTTTATATTTCATATTTAATTTATTATTAGATTTGGTTAAACCTTCCCATGGATGATTACCAATTTTTCTACACCTCCCCATGGATGATGTCCACCTTGGTTACAAACAAAAATTCTTAAAGATAACACCATTAAACATTCATAAATGCTCCAATAGGTACTCGTGCTTGTAAGAAAGGGTATAAGTTTAAGCCAAAAGTCATGACAACTAGTTTTAGGAATAGAATTTGCATGCAACCAATGAGATAACTAAACATGCATTTGACAATGCTTACTTTTTTTTCCTTGGGGGAAAGGGTTTGTGGGCATAGATTTTTTAATTTTTTGTATTCCCAATATATTCCTAGTGTTTTCCCACATGTTCCCAATGATGTTCTCAATGTGTTCCTCACAAGTATGTTCCCCAAGCATCACAAATTTATCCCATATGGTTTGTCCAAAAAATTCCCTTTTTCACCTATATAGGTAGCCCAAAGGGGTGGCACCATGGCAAACACTAAATACGTGCAACATATTAAATGTGACATTAATACCAACATAGATGTAAAATAATGTTTGGAAGGACAAATGTTTTTGAATTTTTGGTATTACCTTACTTTAAGGTCAATTTTGTCATTTAATAATCCTCAAAATAGTGAAATGAAATATTGTGAAAATACAAAATTGACATGTTGAAAATCATCATAATTATCATAGGTTATATTTTAAATAATTTCACTACTCATATCACAATATTCTAGTAAATGATGCAAAAATATATAATTTAAAAATTTAAAAACGAATTCATTTTTAAAAAAAAAATTATTCATTTTGTGAGTGTGAAAATTGACCTTAGGCTATGGTACTACCAGACTATGATTGATGTTTTAATTATGTTTCTTACACAATATTTTCAAAGGAAAAAAATGGCCCCTTCCCCCCTTCAATTCAAAGGTAGATAAGGTTTGATCATTTCATTATGAAAAAACGCAATGAATTGTAGTGAGCATTGTAACTAAGTTTTTGAATTGCAATGATCATTTGCAACTCATTACAACTTAATGTATTTTTACAATTATGAATGCTATCGAACAAATCACATGAATTTCAACACAGCCAATTCATCGTATGTGAAACTATATACATACGTAACTTATTTAATTTAGTTACAATTATATAAGAACAACTATTGTGCAACTTTAATGCAACTAATTTGCAACTACTATGATAAATGTCAAGTTGACATTACTTTTCATTGATCCATCAAAATCTAACACATGGCACTATGAAATGTTTTTGGTGAAAATTATTTTCTTTTTGAAATATTGATCTCCATCATCCATTATGATTATTTATTTTATATAATCTTAGATTATGACATGTGGCATAATTAAAAATTGTCATATGTCATATTAATTAAAATTTAAAAAATAAAAATAAAAATCTATTTAAGTAACTAAGTATGTAAGGTGCAAATAGACGAGTTCAAAAATGTGTTGGACAAAGTTCATTGGAAGAATATTTAATGTCTCCCATATACTTGGACAAACAACTCAAGGGGCCCATTAGCAATAATTAAAATTTAGTATTCTTGTATTGAAGCCCATACATAAAAGTTGAGGCCAATTTTGAATTGGGTGTTTTTATTCTGACATGAAATTGTGTATGTTGGAATGGTTCAAATGGCTAAAGTATTTCAAAAGAAAGTGATTATGGTTATCCATACATTAGAGACCTTGATGACCCACATGCCAAGTTGATACGTAAAAGGAAAAGAAACAAATATCACCATTGCCTTCCATGTGGCAAGTGGGGATGAAAATTTTGAACATTTGTCACATGGAAGGGAAGGGATTCCTTTGGAAGATAAGGTACCATGCCTTCTAATATTTGACCAATGTGTTTGTTCATGAGTGTCTCATGTAAAAGATTCAAGGGAGTTAAACATTTTCATGAATCAAATATTTGAACTACCCTAACTTCCGACCATTTTATTAACCATTCTAAGTATGTATTTGATAAGTGGGTAAACATAAAATAAATAAAAATGTTGCCACAAATATGAAAGTTCAGTGTTTCAAAGTGGAGAAAGACAATTACTTGTGCAATTAGCATTAAACACAAACATGTGATATCCTATCGAAAGAGTTTGACAAAATTAAATGGAACCAATCAATAGCTTTAAGAATGCATTCAAAACATTCTTGTAATGGAAAAATCTAAAGGGATTTCAAGAGGATATGGTAAGAATTTTGTTCAAAATCATTAATGTAATGAACATTAAAAAATTATTCAATTTTTAGTCCCCATAGTTTGAACAAATCCATTGTAACGTTGTGCATTGCAAAATATGAAAATGCATATCATGGATTTGTTTCTCAAAATTGTGAGGTAAGTGGATCGGCGATCTTCTCAAGTAGGACTTAAGCCAAGTTTGCATGTTAGGCAAAGAACGAAGTAGAATTTCTTTGGACCTGGTATATTCCAGCAACATCCTAAAAGCTATGGTATTGATATGGCAAATTTACCTTGCGTTTAAAAAAAAAATCCCCAAAATATGGTAAATTTATGCCCTTTTCCCCCAAAAAAAACCTTCATAAATTTACAGCCCCTTTCTTTTGTCACCAAGAGGCAAAATTCCACCAAAAAAACCACTAATATAAATTATGGTTTTGGCATATATCCTCTTCTTACCTACTCCACAACTATTACCTTCCATTGGGTAAGGGAAATCTTCAGAAATATATTTGCTGGGTAGAATAAGCACATTGATTGGCCCATAACCCATTTTTTGCTGGCTAAGTTTGAAATATTTACCAGTTTGGGTAGGGTAATAAAAAACATTTATCAATTTGGTGGGGTATGTATTTATCTTATTATCTACAAGTGGGTATATCAGGGTAAAACGCTTACCTGTTCAACATTCATTTTAGGGTTTGGGGGGGTTTAAGGTTGCTTCTTGTTTGTTCCCAAAATGTTCTCACCAAATTCGCAATCTGTTTCCCAGGTTCCCCAAGTTGTTCCCAATAGCACCTCAATTTTATCGCATATTGAGTGGACACAGTTCGACCTTCATGTCTGTATATAAATTGTGGAGGGGTGGGGCCTAGGTGAAGCATAATCATGCTTCTATTTTGGGGGAGTTGGGCAAAAGGGCTGCTTCTATTGGGGATTGCCCTATGTTTCTTTAAAAATTGGGTTATCGGCCAATCAATGTGACTCCTTAAATAATAAAAAACTGTGAGGGCACCCATGAGCTTCTTAATAGAACCAACAATATAAACCCATGTCATTTTGTAAACCGTATTCAAGAACCTCCGGGCTTGGTTCAAAATCAGGTACGGTTTCATGTAGACATTAGGCATGCTCTTTTCTATGCTAAATTGTTGTATAGATAGAAATTTTTATATCAAATTAAAATCAGGGTCTATATTGGTATGAAGCTCAACAACTAATAAAATTGAATATTCAACTTTGAAATTGAGTCTATTTGTTAACTTTAATTTTTAAAAAAAAATCAACTTGCTTACTTAAAGGACCTGTCCCTTTTTGCAAGAGTGAATTTTCACGGTTTTGATTTTGTGATCGGATCTAGCAGAAGACTAGTTCCAATGTCTAATTCTTGTGCCCATTCCAATAAAAAGGTGTGAGCTCAGGTCTGGGCCATAAAAATTCAACGGTATACCCTTGGTTTTAACACTAAAGACCCAATATCCCCTTAACACCAATACATAGGTCTATTTTCGAATACCGGATTGGTCTTAGTGTAAGAGGTTACACCCTTTTTTTTGTACCAACTAAGAGCAAAACTGTAAACAACTCCTTTATGTTAAGATAGAATAAGTGTTTAATCACTGTCCCCACCCACAAACGTCATAAAAGTTCCTTTAAACACTCAAAGACCATTTATATCTTTACATCTGAACGAGTAATAGTCACTGTCCAAATCCATAGTAGAAAATAGATTGTAAAGGGGTTAAAATGACCACTGCAAAATTGACATCAATACAAGATTCACGCTATTGTGCTGCAAGATTTAATGAAAAGGGGTGTTTGCAGGTGTGTGGGTGGAGATGCCCTAATGTCGATATCTCTACACATCTGAGCAACCTGTATATGAATATGATGTGAATACCATAGTACCTTGCCCATTTCAACACATGTCCGTCAAATAATTAATTAATTTTGAAAAATCCATTTCAACAAATGAAATATTCCTAAATATTCACTATTATCCTTCACAATATTTTTTGATTTGAAATAAATAGTTTTGGAAAATTTCAACATTTCTGAAAATAATATAATAATTGTCGAATTGGCCATGGTCCGTAGGGTACTCATATTTTGAGGAAGATAGTGAATACTCCCTAACAAGCTCAATTAACATGTCCCTATTGTGCTCTGTGCAATTTTACACAAGATTTGAGTAATGCTTTGCGGGAAAAAAAAAAAAAAAAAAAAAAAAAAAAA
>Ga0116229_10011924_pt1 | contig 12674 bp, 7 predicted proteins | sample S1TSphgellanicum_3_FD_87313 | JGI IMG/M metagenome (GOLD analysis project Ga0116229, IMG submission 87313) | Host-associated microbial communities from peat moss isolated from Minnesota, USA - S1T2_Fc - Sphagnum magellanicum MG | ecosystem: Host-associated > Plants > Peat moss > Unclassified...
CCATTGCACTGAGGGACCCTGTTTTCCTCACAAACAAACCAGACACTGAGTGATACCCATCACACTGAGTGATTTTTCCTGACACTGAGTGATACCCATCACACTGAGTGATTTTTCCTGACATTGAGTGATACCCATTACCCTGAGTTTTCCAACCAATAGGATATCGGACTAAGTTCCAACCAATAGGATATCGGACGGACACACACTGATTTTTTTATATAAGTAGATGATCCACGACAATTCTACGTGCGAAAATGAAGAAAGAATAAATGGAAGGAAAGTGACCCCCCAAAAAAAAACAATAAACCAATAATAAAAAAAGTTACATAGAACATCAAATTTCAAATTGAAATGTTATAAAATAATTAACTAACTTTTTTGGCTCCATTGTAATATGTTTGTACCTCCATAAAGTCTATTTTCACTTTACATTACACTTGACAACCCGAAGTTCACACATAAATGACTTCTGGATTTCCACGAGATGGCCTTTGGATGTGGCTTGAGGGCTCTCAACATTTCAATGATTATAGATCTTCACCATAGTGTAAAAGTGGGCATTAGTTTGAATTTCTTACAAATGAATGAAAGAATCTTGTCACTAAACCGTCCAAATTTTCATCATCAATCTCTTATCTACCAATTGTAGATTGCAAGTAATTGCAAAAATATGATGACTAGCCATGAAGGTCTTGGGACCTGTCAACATGCATAATTTACCACAATAAATATCTTGAGTTTTGCAGCCATAGTGAACACCATGGTGGTTTGCTCATTTGCTTTTTTTAACCACCTACCTACTAACAACCCACAAGCAGGTTGTTATTAGGAAGGTAGTAAAAACAACCCTTACTTATGTATAAACTAGTGTTACCAAGATATGAAGATTTGAGGCATTTCTCAAGTTATCTATATGAAATATTCTTCAAAAAGTTATAACAAAAGGATATGCACAATAAAAAAATTACGAATATAGTTGACTAGATGGATATGTATTTTATTTTTATTTTTCATTTTGGTGGATATACATTTTTCAATTTTCAAACTCACATTAATCACAAGATATGTATAAAGGTTAGGAATACCTCCCGACTTTTGGAATTAATTTTTCAATCATAGACCTACCCCACTAGAGCATTAGAAGTCATTTAAAAAAATCAATAACTTGTGAGGGAGCTGAACCCTGGTTCTTTAAAGAACCCTACCCAATGCAGCACAAGTTTCCTACCCTATCGTGACGTGTAATGTTGTGATGTACAATGTCGTAAAGGTGTAAATCCATAGTAAATTCTACTAAACAAAAAGACTAAAGTCAATCAAAGGTATAAACTAATCAACCAAAAAAATATACATGCACATATATATATATATAATGCACAAGAGGAGGCTAAAATGAAATTCTCATGTATCCCCCCCCAGACCTGAACTAGGAAAAGCATGGCATGGTTTGAGTAGGAATCAAGGTGCTGTAGGAGAACATGATGAACAGTACCAATTACTTGCAAGAACTTGAGCGAGTTCCGGCTTGAGGTAGAAAAAATGGTATCCACCATTATAATTATCGCAAAGCAGCATCTGATCAGTATCATTTTTCTTCTGACATACTTGACATGGATAATCAAGTGGAGGAATCCAAATCGACGTGATGATAGTAAAATCCAAGTTCGGCAGGTGGTAGGGTGCACAATTTTTGGAATGATCCTAAATTGTGCATTTGTCAGCTCCTTGCAACTCCAACACATCTGAAGGCTTGATCGCCTTAATCCTCAAGATAGTGCAATTGGAAGAAGTGTCTAGAATATCATTGGGTTGCCATTGGAGATACACAAAATCACCAACATCAAATTATCTCACTTTAGGTTTGTAATTGTCACCTCATGTGTGTGCATACCGTAAGGTGTCTCGATGTTGTGCAATGGACAGGTTGTCCATGGCCATGGGCATAACCCTCCTAAATAGAGTAGCCCTTTTTGCAATGACCCTAACCCAAGTGGCTAGGGAGTCTCTTTTGACAAGGTACAAATGTTACTATCTTGGAAGGTGATATGTCCACATTTGTCCAGAGATCTATCTTTGCCTCCTATAATCTAGGAAGCTTTTCACCATTGCACAGGGTTCAGTTTCAAAAGTCTAGACTGTCTTGTTCTTCTTGTTTGTCCCCACTTCATGTTCTTTTTTGTTCCATTGGTAATTCCGATATCTTACCACAAAAGCACCATTGGTGGTATTGGCGCTCTCTCTGCTTCTAAGCACCTTAGATTTTTGAAACTATGTGTTAGGTAGAGATATGGTGGATATGGTATTCGGAGGGAGTGTATTACGCATCGGGGACTTGACTCTTGACGAGGTATGACATCTGCTGCCTGCAAGAAGTTTTCTCAGAAGCGAAGCTCCAAAGATATAAATAGATCTTAACACATTGAGCATCTTTTACCAGTGAATTTCTTGGTCTGTAGACAAAAGGTATTTGAAGTCCACATCCTAGCTTTGAAAGTTCCTGCTGTTGTCGGATGAGCTGCACTGTTGTGGTGCTTGTGATCCACTATGGATGCATGCTCTTCAATGTTACTGGAAATAGAGCAGTGCAATCAGACTTTTAAATGATTCACTTGGATTGCCATTTACAGTTGGTTGAGGAGACATTCTCCTTCTTGTCAAAGTGTTTTGGTCAGGAAACATCAAAGAACCTGCAGAGCATTGGTTTTATCCAGCTGAGGGCATTCTTATCTATTCTAGATATACTGAGGCTGGAATCAATCATAGTTGTGAACTCAGAATGTATCTGGACTCTGAAAGTTTCCTTATATTGTAGGAACTGTCAGCTGTCTCTGGAGACTTGCTGTTGCAAGCATGTAAAGGATAAGGGCTGAAGAAGGCACACACTCCTGCTTTGGTGAAGGTCATCAGTGGACAGGAAGGAGAGATATGGGAGATCTTCAACATGGATTTAGCTGCAAGGTCCTCTTCTTTTCTTTCACCTGCTGCAAATGACACCCAAGTTGCTCTCTCTCTCCTTCCAGTTGTAGAGACAAACAAGAACATTGTGAGTCCTACAAAACACTGCTTTTGTACCAGGCTCTTTATAAGATTTTTTTTTTTGTAGTGTTGTCAAGCACCTGGAGAAAGTTTTAAACTGTATTTGAAATGCACCTTACATCTATGACCGAAAAGAGAAGGGATATCATAGGAGGTCCACCCACATGCCCTATTTGGGCCTCTACAAGTGCTTTTCACATCCAACATAGAGTGTGAAATTGATTCCATAACCCCACCTATAAACAAGAAAAATTGAACAGTATAAGGTGCTCAAGACTATTTGAATGCCCCCCACTTGGGCAAAATACTGTGGCATCAGAAGTAGTCAGGTAATTATTTACTGGGCCTTGCAGAGACCACTGTGTACTCTACAAATGTACAGGTCCAAACCCATTTGAAGACTCTGTAGTTTACTCAAAAATGGTATATTACTATTGCCAGTGCATCTGCTCTTATGGCTACTCCTAAGGAGAGGGACAGATCTCAACTTCTAAGATCCCTTCAACTCTTAATGAGTAGGTGTAAGAATTGTCTCCCTCCTATGCTTTTCGATCTACATATGTTTAGATTCAGAATAACCTTGGCTCCCCTCCCATCCCCCTCCTACACCTCAGTCTATGTATGTTTATGTTCAGGATAACCTTGATATCTTCTCTACCCCATCGTACACCTCAAGACCTATGCATGTTTAGGTTCATGATAAACTTGACTACCATCTTTGTCTTAGACCCTTCTTTTCATTACACAAATAACTTGAGTGTGAGAAACAGATTAGTTTCAACGCACAAGATTTGAAGATTTCAAACTTTCCAAAATGGGTAAGTTGGCCCATGACCAAACAGAAGCCTATGACCAAACGTTCATATAGTGCAAACAAGAGGTTATTATATTTAAGACTACAAAGCTTTGTGAGCGACAGAGGCATCATTTATGACCAAATGTTTGGATGTGAATACTTGTGTTTTGAAAAAATTTAGTCTTTGAACATGAAAAGAAATTTCTTGTTTGCTCATAAGTGTAAACATGTTCGTATATGTGCAGCAAGGTGTCCCCTTTCGAATGTGGTGATGGCCAGCCAAATGACCACAAATGCAAGCCAAAATCACAAATAGGAATAGATGAAGATCAACACCATGAAGAAGATCAAGATCATGATTTGGAAGATGAAAATTTCAATAAAGAATAGAAAAAATCAAGATCAAAATAAAGAAGATCAAGATCATGACCAGGAAGAAAAAAATCAAAACCACAAACAAGATCAAGATTGTGACCAAGAAGATGACGATCATGACTAGCTATGGAACATGAGTGTGAAATAGGATAGGGAGAACGTGACTAGAAAGATCAAGATCATGCCCCATAGTAGAAGAGAACACGACCAAGAAGATGAGGATCATGATGAGCTACCGAACAAGAGCATGAAGTAGCAAAAGGAGAGCTTAACTAGGAAGATCAAAATCACAACCAATATTAAAGGGAGAGCACAATTAGGAGGATCAAAATAATGACTAATTACAACAAGTTATAGAACAAGAGTGTGAACAATAAGATGTTCATTGCATCTAGGTGGATCAAGAGTATGACCAACTACAACTGATTACAAAATTAAAACACAATCAAGAAAATCAACACAGTTAACAGTATCAAGATTACGACCAACTACAATTAAATATAGAACAAAAGCATGACCCAAAAAATGATCATTGTGACTAGGAAGATCAAGATTATGACCAATTATAATGCACTATAAAATAAGAACGTAACCAAGAAGATGATCATTTAGACTAAGAAGAAGAACACATTTGAGAGGATTGACTCAAATTAAAACTTTTAGGTTGGAAGGAGGGGAGAAAATGTGGTTATGATGCCCACAATTTGGCGCTATTGATTACCATTTAGAATTGCAAGGTTCATGGAACATTAATGTTTCTATGGCTCTAGATCTTAAAGCCCATTTGTAGTTTAAATTAGAACCACACAAATTAACGTGAACAATTATTATATGAGAAATGGTCATTTTGAACAACAACCATTTTGATGAAAGGTGAGAAATTTTTCATTTGCTAAGTGTTGAATGTTTGGTTATAAGAGAAAGAATGTTCATTCACAAGATGCCACATTGTGTGTTGAGACTTTTCATACGTAAGTTAAAAGAATTCCCTCAACTTAGGGATTCCATATCTTTCTCATTTCTGCTCCATTCCTTACAATTCAAATGACGTTGGATGTGCCCAAAGGAGGGCTACTTTTTCTTTTGATACCTAAACGATTTGTTAATTCTTTTAAAATTTGGAGAGCTTTGAGATAATATGTGAACTAACACTAGCCTGCTTAGTACCATAAGGGGAATCTTACATTTTTGGTTAATGAAAAAATTAATGCAAGAATTATGGTCATCATAAAAAATAATTTTCAACAAATGTGACAATTGATTTTTGAAATTGTAGTCTTTATTTTCAAAAAATATTCAACCTAATGTAACAATTAACTTTCTTAGTTGTAGCTTTTACAAAAGAAAATATCAATGAAATGTGATATTTAATTTTCTAGTGTTCAAAAAAGGTTTTTATGAATACATTTTTCATTAAATTTTAATGAAAATATTAGGCTTATTATTATTTTTTCAATTTTGTGATGTTGATCAAGTGACAATCACCCATAGGCATACTTAACCATATTTGGCAATATTCAAAATATGATTTGTAGGCAATTTTAATTGCCACAATCACCTTCTTCAAAAAAATTGGAATATAATAAAAGGATATTGAAAAAATTAAAAAAAAGAAATGTAAATTCTTCAAATTTGCATTTATCTTATGTGGTATTTCAAATTAATATGGTAGGTGTATTCTTTTCTAGGTGCAAATTCATTAAGGTGTATCAAAATCTTATCATAGTGTCACTTTTTTTTGTTTTTTTTATCTAGTCTTTTTTTACTATGTAAAGACACATTTGTGGATGATTATGATGGTATCTAAAATTGTAATAGTTTAAAATATAGTTCTTTTGAAAATTTTGACAACTTTTGATTCATTATTTTTTATGGGGATCAAAATATAAGATAGAAAAAGGACTATAATAAAGACTAGGCTCTTTTCTTCATGTGTGGTACACCTTAGAAGATTTTCATCCCTTTATTATTTGTACATGGTTTTAGAAGCAAAGAAATTTAGTTTATGACATATAAATTGCCTTGATAAAAAGATATTTTTGTTTTTGACTATTTTATTTTGCATTTGCCATAATCTATTATTTTGGATTAGAGTTAATTGAGTTGAAAAAATATGAAATTAATGACACACATAAACATTTTATTAAATAAACATGAGAAACTTGTTCAAAACAACCATCAACACAAGTCTCCATATTCCCATTGAGGTGAAAAAATGTAGTTAAATTTAATTGGCATGATTAAACTTTACAAAAGTTACAATGTGCACTTTTAATGCAACCTAAAGAGAATGTTCAAACTTCATATTACAATGTATATTATAATACTACAACATATATTTCACTGCATTGTAAAAATTGCATGAAAACAAGAATTTCACCTCACATGTATTTTAGTATTCATTTTCAAATCAATAGTTACAAGAAATTTTCAAATCTAGCGATTTAATTTTTTAATTTCTCCCTCAACACTTACAATTTGTCCTTCAAAACATAAAAAAATTACTTAGAAAATATCTGATAATATCCATCAGCATGTGTTTACTTATTCAATGATAATTGTAGCTAAAGAATTAGAAAAATTAACTGCATTGTTAGTTCATAAAATACACAAATATATAGACATAAAATTATGTGTTTGATATAGACCATTAAATATAGTAAAAATTTTAGTATAATGTAAAACATCTTTCACAATACAATATTTGTGTATGTCCTCTCACATAAAAATGAAAGATAAATGCACCAACTATCCTTTTGAACTTTACAACAAAAAGCATAGCTTTTTAATTATAAATTCTATTACAAATGACACCTTCATAGGTTGCCAAAATAAATTGTTGTATGTTATTATGAAGCATTCATTGTCATCCATAGAAATATTATCACATGGTATTCACATTAATGCTTTTATGAGAATTCTGTATAGTTTCCATTGGAATTCCAAACAAGCTATTCAAAGCCCATAATTGCACCCCATAAAAACTTCCAGACATTTTCCAATAGTGTTGCAAAATTTTCTCTAAAGTGGCCATCACCAAATTTATTGATTTTGAATGTGGGCGTAGAGTTTAATTCAAGAAGTTCTAAATCAGTCTTACATCACCAATGTATATTTCAATAACATATTTGCGATCGTGTGTTGGTGCTCCTCCAAGTTCAAATCTTACTTTTCACAAGTGTCCTAAATTAGGAAGTTTGGTTTAGTTTGTTAACCTAATTTGTCACCTACACAAACCTGACAGATATGCCCAAAAGCCACAATATGGCATTTCCAGTTAGTTATATTTAACCCATTCTCAACCTAGATCAAAGTTGTTTGTATAATGTGGGCAAGTTAATAGGTAGGTTGATTCAAGTCATTAAATAGCTTGTTGGTTTGTTTTAGTTAAGCCTAGTCAAATTCTACTTTTGGATGCAGGTCAACAATTTTCCCCTACACTATCATGTCTAAGATATTACTATATTGTGTATTTCAAATATGCTTATAATAAGAGCTAATGAGATCCGTTAAGACTTTCTGGGATGGCAGATTATGTGATTTTCTGGATCACATTACATGACATAATCTTCGAATGACACAAGCATACAGTCATAATAGTGACCAAAATATTTGTTGAACATGATCTTATAAAAAAATTGTGGAATCTGCCACCCAAGATCTTAATGTCTTGAATTGGAGACCAAAATGTACTATGGAATGGTCTCGGCCTGCCCATTATGTTGGGTGTGTCATCAAGCTTGCCCAGGCTTGCCCTAATGCCTTGTCGAACATAGTGGGCAGGGGCTTGACCCTTGAACCCTGTACATTTTGACAAGAGTTAAATCAGTGATTTTTTTCATAAATTGCAGAAGTAAATGGAAAAGGAATATTCTGTCACAAATTCTTTTTTTAAAGATTTTTTTCGTCCGAAAAAGGCATTAAACAAATTCACCAAAAATTGCCACAATTGCCTTTAACATGAAAGGGTGCTTAGGAATTTTCGACTTTCACATTTTGAATATCATGGCTATATATTCCTATGGATGATCACCACTTGAGCACCAACACAAAATAATTGAAGAAAAGAACACTGAGTTGAATGGGTCCAATATCAAATAATATAATACAAATAATTCCAATTGCATGAAGTGTTGCATGAAACCCATGTTTTGATGAGGTTACAAAGACACATAATTGATAATAAAATATATCCATGTTTGGTTTTAAGTACAAAGACCCTTCAAAAGAATAATTGTCTTGGGATCAGTACTCCAAACTGCATGTCATAAAACCTAAACTCTAGAAACCTCATAACCCTAGAAATTCTACAGACTTCAAACCCTAAAAACTCTAAAGAATCCTTTGAAAAGGAACAAGGATTTGCTTACACCTCTAGGGTAGACTGGTCCATCACCGATCGCTTGCCTATGACCCAACACTTTGGCAGATTTTTCTCGAATTTTCTTCATTTCGAGTGATTTAAAATGTTACATGAGCGACTTCTCAAGCTTTACAAATCATCTTTGAAATGCAAAGCCAAAGGACCAGTCAGAAAAAAGCAGTAAAGGAAAAAAAAATTCGAATTGCAAAACGAGTTTTTTAAATAACATTTCATTTTGACCCCTCCTACTTTCAAACCTCATAACTTTGTTATTTCTTATTCATTTTAACCGATTTAAAGTGCTATAGGAGCGCCATCTGAAGTTCTACAAATCATTTTGGAACTCTAATATGATTTGTGGAACTCTAATAGCAACAGAGCACATACAATGAAGTTTTTGGGTGATTGGGAACAGGCTTTTGTAGTGTTTGACGGTTTGTGTTTTGGAGTTTTTGACCCCTTTTACTTTGGGGGCCAGTAACTTTCTCATTTCTAATTCGTTTTCGACGATTATTAATGTGTCAGATGCGCGAAGAGTAGGGGTCCAAGTTTTGTTTGGACACCAGAAACAAAGGAGCCCTCCCCTTGGATCCAGCTTGCCCTGAGCGCTTGAGTGTTCGGCAACCGGCTGGTCTACTCTAAGAGATGTGTTGAGAGTGTAAAGACATTTGTTGCAAACCTGTCAAGAGATTGAAAGAGATTTCGTTCATGAAATGCAGGGTTTAATGGAGAGGAGGGTATTGTAGATTTAGGGTCTGAATTTGATTGAAGAGAAATTTAGTGAAGAGTCAGGTACCAGAAATTTTGCTTCATCCTAGAAATGATCTGTTGAGAATTTGAAAGAGAATTTGTTAATTGATTCAATGGAACTTTGACGTAGCTTGGATGGACCTGTTGCAGTTTTAGGATCAGAACTTGATTGGAGAGAATTTACTGAAGGAGAAGAAGGTCCAAAAAATTGCTTGATCCTAAAATCTGTTGATAGTTCACTTTTGAAATAGATAATTTGTTGATTAATTCCAAGGTTTACTGCATCTAGCTAAGATGGGTGTTAATGCAGTTTTAAAATCATTCTGATCAGAAATTTGAAATGGTTTTCTTCCTCTTCAAAAACATGTTTCTGATTAAGTTCAGTTGCAAGATGAGAAATGCACATCCAATTTTCTGCTTTACTAAAGATTGTTATAGGATGTTTGAATTCCATTAAGTAGCTGCACCTTCATCAGCTTTGGAAGGTCCTGTTGCTTTCCCATTAATGGCTGCATGCATGACCTTCCAATGCTGAAGGTGCAGCTAGCTAGGAGTGCACAGCTTGACGGTTCCTTTCCATTAGCATGGAAATGCCCATGCTGAAGACGCAGCTTATAATTGGGGTGCAACTTGCATTAAATCTTGCAAAGCTGAATTGAAAATCTGGAACATCTTCAAATCAAAAGCAGGAACTTGTCCTCAAACTTCCAAAGTTGAAGATGCATGCATCTCCTCAATGGGAAAAGACACCCTTATTACTCTCCAGAAATCTGTGAACTTGTACTCTTCCAAACTGTCATTCAAGTTGCCTGCTGCTGCTGCTGCAAGTTCTTTAAAACTCGCCCACTAGATGCAGATGATCTCAAAACCGCCATCAGTGTACTCAAATTTGGACAATCCACATTAAGCAGATTGAATCAAGCAAGTAGCTCATAGTTATAAGAATAACAATAATTAGAAACTGTAAAACAAATCACTTCGTATTTCCACCAGAACTTCGTAATCCAGTTTCAAGCAAATACTAGAGCTACTAGATCGCAATACCAGATAAGAAGGTATAGCTAATTGATTGCAGCTTGATCTTATTCTAGCAAATGAGATCAGAAAAATTTAGAATGCACGAGTGAAGCTGATCTAATTTATTTGGCTTACAGATTGTTTGCTGCACAGTCTAGATCGATATTCTGCAGCAGCTCATGAATTTTCCAGCTTATTCAACTAGGAACTTCCAGATTCAATTGTCGACTCCCAAGTACAGTTGCAGGAAGAATACTCAGTACAATCCGTATCTACTAAATTGAATACACTTAGACTGAGGAAATGGATTTTGCAGCTTAAAGCGATATATATGATGATCACTACTCGCCTGCAGGTGTACATATGAGCTGAACTACTTGAGATTCTGCTTCTCACTTCTTGCAAGGTATGCGCTTCCTGCACTGACGCGGATCTGAGAATAAATAAGAACATGTTCTACATTCATATACTTTTCTAGAATTGTATAATAATAAATAGTTTTCCATTAATCAATCCTCGCGGGAAATTATTGATTGATCGATACAATTGATTCAAGAGATATGAACCCACGCAGCTACGCTGGGAATGCCATTAGCAACGGCGAAGAGCATATAGTAGGATGCGGGTGCGATGGTTGCGCTTGGTGGGGACGTTGATTTGATTGTGTATTTCCCTCCTGAAACTTTCCCAGAAGCACTTACTGCGAGCTGCAGCAACCTTTGACCCTGTGCAACGCAAATCCCAATTAAGCTTGATCAATAATAATTTCCTACAAAATATTCTTGCGAAATTGAACAGAAACAATATATTTGTGTGAGAAACGCAAGTACTTCTTGGCTGGGAAGCAGTTTAAAATGTGTGAGGATTAAAGCGAGACTAGAGCGAGCAAGCGAGAAACTTGTAAGGAGTTCTGGTACAGATGGTAGAGCTGTACATCAACCGTTCTAGATGAACCTTTCCCTAGTGTGAGGAACCATCCAAGAGCTTCTTGTGAGAGAGGGCAAGAGCGAGTCTTCTTTTTCTTCTTACCTGAGCATAAGAGTGAGTAACAAAAGGAGCGCTGAGGAGATTAAGCTCAATCACGCCGTTTAGGACACCAGCAAAAGTAACCTTGACGGTGAACCCTTTGTTGTAGCCAAGTGCGGCAGGCGCGGTAGCAATGGCTGGCCGAGCGCCTGCAGAGAGATAAGGCGGCGAGAAGGCCTCTATTCTGAGCTCTGTTGGAAAGGGTTGCGTAAACGTATAGAATTGGTGGGTGTTGCTACCAGCGACCAGGATCCGTCCGTCGGCAAGCAAATTGGCCGTGGAGTGGTAGACGCGAGGGATGGTTGTTGCCGTCAATGTCTGAAAGCGAGTGCCGGCAGCGAAGCCCGGATTGTACAGAACTGGGTTCAACACTGCGTTGGTTGCGAATCCCCATCCTTGGGACCCGTTTTCAGCGCCATTGATGATGAGCACCTGGCGAGTGGGAAGAAGAATCATGTCACCCATGTTGCGTCGTATCGGCATATTCTCCATCACCCACGCGGGGTTAGTTGCCAAGGGCAGAATGCGGCCGCAGGTCTGGCTGGCAGGGAGCTGTCGACTTGGATTCAGGTAGGCTCCAAACTGAGAACCGCCACAAATCAGGATCTCCGCATATGTCCAACCACTGGAAGCCGTGAGCGGCAACATCACCGAGCTGCCAGCTGATGGGTAGTTTCTCGGCTCGCCAGGGATGGTGGGGAAGTTTTTGACGGTAGTGTGTGTTTGCCAGTTGTATAGAATGGAGTCAGTATTCGCGAATATGTAGAGCAAATTGTTGGGCAGAAGATGCACGAATGGGTAGTAGTTGTCATTCTGGGCGTCATTCGTCTGCATTCGAAGACACCCACATGGCATGAACTTGTCAGAAACACTGGAGACCACTGCATGAGCATGCTAGAAACAATCGAGACCACATGAGCTTGCTAGAAGCACTCTCTCGATTCGTAGATCAACTCAAACTGAGAAAGCTCTCGACACTAGCTACTCTCTGATGGCTGCACCACCGAAGTTTTTCCTTGAAATACAGCTGCACATTACCGCTGTCAGGAGAGGAAGATTGTACTGGCCGCGGCCTTTGGCTGGTACGAACTCCACAGTGAAAGCACTGCGTCCGCCCACCACAATCTCAGTGCCGTCCGGCAGCTGCTGGTTGGTTGCATACCATCTTCCCAGCTGCAGGGGTGTCGTCGTTTCCACCCAGTTACAGCTCCCTGATGAGGAACATGGAGAGAATGTCCGGATCTGCATATGCATTCAATTTGCAGCTGCAATTAAGATGAGTATCAACCATAGCTCACCAGCTCCTAG
>Ga0116229_10011925_pt1 | contig 12672 bp, 8 predicted proteins | sample S1TSphgellanicum_3_FD_87313 | JGI IMG/M metagenome (GOLD analysis project Ga0116229, IMG submission 87313) | Host-associated microbial communities from peat moss isolated from Minnesota, USA - S1T2_Fc - Sphagnum magellanicum MG | ecosystem: Host-associated > Plants > Peat moss > Unclassified...
CCATAGCCAGTTCCGTTATTTCCGTTAATTGTCCCATTTGCACCCAAAGTTACGGGAACACCGCCCCCGCCAACCAAAGTAGACCCACCGGCACCAGCCCAAGCAGCAACCGTGGTAATGACGCTCCCCCCTCCGTTACCTCCCGGACAGCCTGTGCCTGTTATATCCCCTGTTCCGGCAGCACCACCTGCCCCCCCTAAAGTGCCGGCAGACGTTCCCGCTGGGCCGCCATAACCACCATTTGCGACACATAAAGTGCCGACACTTGTCGTACCTCCAGCATTTCCAGATAATGCTGTTCCTCCACTTCCTCCACCACCAATTGTTACAGTTTGAGAGCTTCCGAATATAGCCGCTGTGACAGTTTTTATTGAACGGGAGCCCGTGCCACCACCACCGCCCCCCGCAGTCCCGCCAACATTGCTTCCCGTGCCGCCGGCGCCGGCGCCGCCACCAAAACATTCAATGGATAGGGAAACGGTATTGGTTTGGCGTGTAAAAGTGGTGGATGAGGTAATACGCGTAACCAGCACCTCAGTAAAAGGTGGGTAAGTTGTTGCTGCTTGAACCCCCATTGCTGTCCGCGCCAAAGCCAAAGTATTAGCTGAAACCACTGGCTGCATTGCGCTGCTCACAGTCACGCCGGTGACCCCCGCCGATACTGTGACGTTTCCACTGGCGTCAAACGTAAGGTAGCCATTTGCCCGCAACGCGGCGCTGGGCAATAGCGTGGTCAAACTTTCCCCTGTCGGTATGGCGATTGACTGCGAAGCGTTATAGGCCGCGTCTTGCACCATCGCCGTGAGAGCGTCAAAGCTGTTTTCTTCAACCTGCCCCTGAAAACCCGAGGAGGTCGTATAACTGTTGGTCTGCGCGAGAACCGTCGAGCGGCTGATATTGACGTAATACGAGCTGCTGGGCGCCGTGTTAAACGTCACAGTAAAGCCGCTGGACGTGATTGATATCGTGTATTGGCTGGTGCCAGAACCTTGCGTCACCGGCGTGCGCACGCCGGTTGTGACACTTTCCAACGTAACAACGGCATTCGCCGCGTTTATCATCGACCATGAGCCGGAGAATGCCGTAGTGACCCCATTGCCGAGCTGCCGGATTGGTGCGTAATTATTGGCTACAGTCATTGTTTGTTCTCCGTTGCGTTACGATAACCTTGGTTGGCTCCATGAACGATTTCACCGATTTGGTCTTGCAATCCCTGTATGCGCACAGTTTTATCATGAGCTGGGATATTTACATCATTATTTATTTGGCGGATTTGTTTCTGTAAGGCGTTCACCTGATCGTTGGCCGCGTTTATTTGAGAATAGGCGCTGAGAATTGGGTTGTTTTGATTTTCAAAGTCTGACTTGTCGCTGTTGGTCAGCTCTTTGTCATGGTTATGTGCCTGCGTGGCCTCGTGCAGGTGGCTCAAAAACTCCTGATAACTTTCGGTGTTAGTGCCACGCGGCGTATCCATGACCAGACCGCCGTAAAGCGGACTATCAGAAGGCCGCGTTTCGCGTTCATTGACGGGCTCGCCTTGCGCTTTGCGCACAGAATTTATGGCCATGTCACTCAGGTGCTCAGCGAATTTGCCCATTTTGGCCGACATGTCATAAACAGTGTTGTCGATGTCGATAGGGGAAATGTTTAAAATTTTGCCAATCTCTTTGGCCGTTTCGGTCGTGTATTGGTTTTGCTGGTCCATAGGCATCGTTTTTTCCATATCACCCGTGTAAAGCGGGCGCTGCATGAACAACGAATAATTCATGGTGTTTTCCATCCAGCTTTTGAAAAGCGGGTTAATGGCGCGCGTCCAATCAAACACCGGCGATACCGAGGTCGCAGCTTCCTGAATGGTTTTAAGCCACCAGTTTTTAATCTCAGGGGCTTCTGTGTGGCTTTTCGAATAGGCATACAAAACTGATTTTTCCAGCAATGCGCCGTAAATAAACCCTGGCGCAAACGCGCGCGGGATTTTGTGCCACGTATCACCAATTTTCACGCACATGTTGCCACTGCGCTCAAAGTCCTCAATATCGAGATATTCTTTGCGGGTTTGGTCATCGGCGGCATAGAGGTAATAACCAGTTATGGCCAGCTGGGTTTGTGAAATTACGGCAAGCGCTTTTAACGTAAAACCTTTCCAATCACGCATTTGGCTGCGCACAAAGCGGTCACCGCCTTGCACCATATCATTGAGGAACGGCGCTTTTTGGTTTAGGCGTTTTACAAAATCACCGTGCCGAATATAATTGCCGGTCGCTTCAAGGGATGCAAGTCCGGCCTCTAAATCGGAATAACCGGCTTTTTTCATGCTCTTGTACACGGCGATACGCGGCGCATAGTCGGATATCTCTTTGGTGGTCATATAGCCCTTACTGGCCAATTTCAGCCAGTTAAGGGGGTTTAAAAATGCCCCCGCATTGTTTTTCAGAAACATTTCTTCTTGCACTTTGGTAAGCGCCTTATCGTCCAATTTCATGAAGGTGCGCAATGCCCCCGAGGAGCTGGCCCATTGGTGATAAAGCTCGTCTTTTTTGATAACCGAAAATATCCCGCGCGCAAGGTTGCCGCCATGCCGCGCAAACCCTAAAAGCCCTTTTTCTGCTGGATTATTAAGGAATGAAGTCACCACCGCGCGCGAGAAATGCTTTATCATAAAATCTGGCAAAGAGGTGGCGCCGAATTTAAGCGTCTTGGTTGAGGCACTGAGAATGCCGTTAAGGAAGCGCTCGACCGAACCAATTTCCATCGGCGTCATAGACGTAAAGGCTTTTTGCAGTCCCTTGTTAACCACCAAAAACTTGCGTGTTCCGTTTTCGTAAAACGGGATACTGCCTTTCGGCCCGTTATGGTCAAGGAGCTCACGCTGTAAAACCTCCGTAGCGCGGGCTGTAGAGGGCCGTATATCGCGTAGCATGGCCAGCTGGGGGTTTTCATCAATCAGCCGTTCAAACTCAGCCTTGGCCTGCGGAGCCTCTTTGGCGAGGCGTTCTGGGGCATTGACCCACGTATCAAAAAAGTTGGCCAATATCTCATCGTCATTTTTGAGATATTTCTCAAACGATTTTGGTGCGCGCTCCAGCTTTTCGGCAAATTCGGTCATCCCCTCTGGGGTTTTTTGCAGAGATATTTCTGACTGTAATCTGTCCTCAGCCAGTTTTTGCAGCTCGGCTTTTATCTCTGGGTGCTCATTGCTGCGCAACATTCTGTCTTTAAGACCCAAAATATAATCGAGCATGTGACCGGCTTCATGGGTCAAAGTCCCCTCTGTCGTGCCTGGGCGCACGAAAATCTCTTTGCTGTTGGGGTTGTATGCCCCAAGCGTTCCCTTTTTGGTGCCTTCCACCTTGTCAACACGCTTGACTTCACCACCCAGAAAATCAACGAGCTGTTCAAGTTTCGCCCGCAGTTTGGGGTCATAGATGTGCTCAACAGCATCACGTATAACGCGACGGTCAACCACTTTCACATCGTCGGGGTAGTATTCTTTGAACTTCGCAATGTTGCGGCTCAGATTATTATCGGCGGCTTTTTTGAGGATTATGGCCGCATTGCGCAGTTGGGATTGAAAAGGGTCTTTCAATTCCCTGCTGGACCCAAAGCGCTGCTTAAGCGCACCAATCAATGACGGGTTGGGGTCTTCCCCAATTTTCTTGCCCGATATCATTTCTGGGTATTCTTCTTCGACAACGCGCTGGGTGGGTGAATACCATTCCCGTTGACCAACCGTGCTGTCATACCACTCTTGGGTCTTTAAACCGCTGCTGACGAGGTTGTGCAAAATGCGATTGTTCCATTGCACTTCCTGCTTTCCGAAAGTTTCAAAATACTTGAAATTATCGCCGTATTTCTGAGCCAGCCGTTGCAAATCAGCAACACTTTGCGTCATGTCTTTGTCTGATACGTTCGAAAGGTTTTTTTCCTTGTCCTCGATAAACGTCCGCGCGCTGCGGTATGCGTTCATATCGTCTTGGCGTGCTTTCCAATCGGGTTCTGTTTTTTGCAGCACTGTGTCGAATTCGTCACGAATGACCTTAAGGCCTTTGCCGGTGATGACCTGATTGCCATTTTTGTCAAATTCCGTGGTGTTAGTCGTCCAATTGCGCTCAATCCATGCTGGTGTCGATTTGGCAAAGCTGACCAATAATTTGCTGTCTTCACCGATTGGCACGTCTGCACCGGCAGCGCGAGCTTTGCCGGACAAGTCCTCAATGAGCTGCACGTCATTGAACATTTCTGCATAGAACGGTTTCCAAACTTTGGCCTTAAAATTCTCAAACATCTGATTAAAGCCACTTTGTTCATCCGATATGGGCGTGGGGCTCGCGTTGTTAACGGCTGCGGTCTGCCCGCGCGCAATATCGGTTGCTGGATCGCCGGATGGTGGTGGCTCATCGGGAAGCAACTGCGCTTTAACGTGGTCTGGGATATTGGCAGGCTCAACTGTTTCGGCCAAGGTTGGAACTGTTGAACGTGGCAAAACCTCATTGGTTGCCACAAAATTATCTTTTTCCTGCGCCGTCATATTGGCCACGGTTTCCTGTGCTTGGTCTGGCAATAATCCCTTTTGTGTAAGAATTTGTTCTGCTGCCATTGTCGCGTTGCTTTTGGCACCCTCAACCGATACGACGCCAGAATTGACCAGAGCTTGGTCTTTGGAGGGCGTCAGGGCGCCCATATAATCGTCAACCGTGGGTGCTGGAGTATTGATTGGGGCTTGGGTAGCCGATGGAGCCTCTGACGCACTGGTGGCCTTTCCAGAGGCTTTGGCCGCACCAGCGCGATTACCAAACTCCATCATGGCCATATTGGTGGCAAAATCTCGGCCTGTTTCTTCAATTTGTTCAGGCGGGATATTCCCAGCAGCAACGTCACCAGGCTGCATAAGTGGGGCAATTAAACCAGCGCGCGGGTCAAAACGAGTGCGGCCTTGTTCATCAGTCGATAACGGAAGCATTTGACCTTGGTATTGCGCGTTTTGGTGTTCCGCAAAACTCATAGGCGAATACCAATGAATAATATCTGCAACCTTTTGCTCACCTAGGGCGTCAATGGCTTTGGTGTATCCTTGCTGCGTCATTAAATCCGTAATTTTGGCATTGGGGTCATGCAAAACCATGCTGTCGTACAGCGCTGATTTTACCTCTGCCGGCAACTGGTCATAAGGCACCGTTTTAAGCGCCGTTGATGCGGGGGCCGTTTGCGCCTGCTGCATCATCTGCTGACCTTTATCGGTCACGGCCGCATAATCGTTTATCGGCTTTTCCCCCACTTTTGGAGCGTATGGCGGCGGCACGATATTGCTGCCATTCACGTATGGGATAGGTGGGTTTTCGTCGCTCTGGGGTAATTTGCCGGTGCTTGCTGATTGAACGTATTGGATTAAGGATGCAGGCAGCTTCGGGTCAATAAGCGCTTTGTTTCCGTCCCAACTCACGCCGCGCAGCGCCGCCTTGAGCGTGGTGTCAACGTAATCGCTTAGCCGGTTATTTTGCGCTTCGGTCAGCGGTTCACCTGCCTGATATTTTTGCACAAGAGCGGCGGCATCGGGAAATTGGTCTTGGTTCTGGATTGCCTCTGCCAAACTCGTTGGGCTGTTGACGTAATCTTTTATTTGCTGGGGCGTAAATCGCAGCGCGGCCAAGGATTGGGTTTGCGCATTAACCTGATTGGCGTAGTCAACAACCGGCTGAGCTTCTGGGCTTGCGGGTTGACCGTTACCGAATGTGACGCCGCGCGCCAAGGGATTGGCAGGCGTTGCGCCGTTGGGCGGTGTGATACCTTCATTTGCGAATATATCCTTTCCTTGGCCAGATTGCGCAGGTTGGGCTGGCGGCTGGGGAGGAGCTGCCCCAGCCGCTGCCGACACCCCAGGATTGCCGTTACCCGCCAAGTTGGCGGCAATCTGATTGGGGGCAGGTGGAGGTGGCATGGCGCCACTTGTCTGCAATGTTTTGCCTGGTTGCAGGTCGGAGGCGTTGACCTGCGGGATTACATCGCTGCCAGGTGCGTTGCCCATGTCGATTTTGGGCGCGGTAATCGGCGCGGGGTTGGCGCTTGGCGCCGTGCTGGCCATTTGCGAACTCATAAAGTTTATGCCGTTCTGGGCAAAAATATCGGTCATTGCTGGCTCTCGGTATCGTTTTCATCTTCATTGATGGTGATATTCGGCATTTTGGTCTTTGTGCTGCCGATGTCCTCGCTATCGTCGACTGAGGGCTGCATACGGCCAACCGGCGCGCTGGCGGGGCGGCGCGCGGCGAAATTGTCGCGCATAGCCCTAATCACCGCGTCTGGCGTCGTGTTGTATTTGGTGGCCGTTTCTTGAACGTCCTGACGGGTGTACCCCGCCGCTTGCAACAGCGCATCATCGCTGCCTATGCGCGAAACGGTCGTAAGAGCCTGCTGGCGGCGTTGGGCGTTGATTTGGTCAATGACCTGCCCAGCCTGTGTTTTAAGCTGCTGTGGGGTCAAATTCTGGCCGTGGGAGGCATAGAATAGCGCACGCGTGGCCTGACCGCGATATTCTGGCGGCAAAACGCTGAAAGATTGGTTGGCATCATAGAATTCGTTTCCAGCCGTATTGGTGGCGCTGGCCAGTTTGGCGCTGGTGAGGTCATTGATTTCTTTATTGAGTTTACCAGCGTCGCGCGCGGTCAGCTGATTATTGGCCTGCAACGCCAAAACTTGCTGCTGAATGTCGCGCACGCCCGCCAGATAATCATCGGGCTTGGACGCTGCCTGCGCATTGAGGTCATAAACCTTGTTTATCACGTCAGCCATTTGCGGCGTATCGGTCTGGCTGTCGAGGTCATTCTGCGAATTAAGCACACGCATGGCCTTCTCTGCGGCACTAGGCGTAACTGCGCCGGACATGTTGAGCTTATCAATGGCCACGCGCTTGTCGTAATAACCGCTGTTGGGGTCATTGACGATATCGACGAGCTGGCCGTCATTTTTGGTGGTTTGAAGGCTTTGTGCCAGCTGCTGCTGTTTCTGGGTTTTTTGAATGAGCTGCACCATGTCGCCAACGTCCTGCGTGGTGAAATGCTGGGCGATAGCGGGCTGTTGCAGCAGGGCGGCCGCTTGCTGTGGGTTGGTTTCCGCAACACCAGCAACAAACGATTTTGCATAATTTGCGTTAAAGTCTTTCAGAAACTCGCCGGTACGGTCGGCGCCGATAACCGGATTGGCAAATTGATGCAGCGTCTGATTGGCCTGCGCATATTGCAGCACTTGGTCGATATCGCCGCCATTTTGGGCAAAATCCTTCCCTGCTTGATTGGCCTGGTCATAATAGCTCTGCGCGCCGGTTTGCAGGTTGTTGGTGGCGTTTCGCACCAACTGCTTTGTGGTCCACAGCTGGTTGCTCGTATCGCTCGCCTGCCCCAGCTCAATGGTCTTTGAGAAATAATCGCGCTGGGCAATGTTGGGGACGGTCTGGCCGATTTGCTGCACAATGTCCTGACGCGAGGCGCGGTAATCGGCAAGCGCGGCAGGGTCATTGGGGTTATCGGCATTTTGCAAACGAAATTGCGTATCGAGTTGACGGAACGCTTGACTTGTTTGCGCTGTGGCCGCGAGCGCTTTTGACTGCGCGCTCATATTGGCAACTTGGTCACCGATATCAGCCGCCAGATTGGTCACGTTGCCGGTATCTGGGTCAAGCGGCGTGACGTTGGTTACTGTAGGTGTTGCATTTAAATCACGATTGGCCACGGTTCACCCCTTAAAACGGCGATTGGTAAGGCCCAACAGGGCTTGGGTCGAGAGCGCCACCGATGGTCTGGCCTAAACCATTTAACGAGCCGGTGCCAAACGATACGCTATTTAGGCCGCTGGTGATGCCAGACGTGCCGCCTGTCGAGCGCATGAACTGCTGCGCAATGCTGTTAAGAGCGTTGGTGCGCGCCGCGTTGACGATGTTGCTGGCTTGATTATTAGAATTTGTGGCCGTGCGCGCGATATCGGTGTTGCCCTTGGCATAAATTTGCTGGAGTACCTGCTGCGGACCGCCTTGAAGCGATATGCCACCCTGTAAGAATGAACTCTGAACAGTCCCCGCTTGCCGCACGGTATTGTCGGCAATGTTCTGCACCTGATAATCACCAGACGTGGTGACGGCATTCGCATTCGCCTCAGCTGTTTTAAGCTGATTATTGGTCTGAAAAGCGTTAAAGGCAGACGATACTGCGGTTTCCCAACCCATTATTCCCCCTCGCGCAAGAGCGCCCACATGTCGTAATCGCGATTAAACATCATTTTTTTGCGCGTCCCTTCAAGCGTAAAACCCAGATATTCATGCCATTTGCGCAGGCAGTCGCACGATACGCTGTCGGTTTGAAAGCGCAAAGCGTTCTTGAGCGCCATTGTGCCGTGCAGGTGGGCCCGTAGTGCGCGCGCGGCCGGAAACGGGAAACGCTCGGCAATGAGCAAAAAACCCTGCCAGCAGTTTCCCCAATAATTTTTATAGGCCACAATTGCCTGCACGGCGTCGTCTGGCGCGACCATTGACTGAACTTCAAAGCTCGGGCTCACCAGCGCAGGAAAAACCACGTCAGGGTTGCTGTATTCGTTTGGCAAAAAGGCGCCTAAATCTTGGAGCTGGAAAGGCCTAATCATGTGGACACCGCATAGTTGGCTTCAACGATAAATGACGTGATGCAGGCGGGTAGGGGTTTGTCCTGAATGATATAGAAAAACTTGTCCTCCTCACTGTCGTCATCATACTCAACATCCTGCGTGCCGTCGATTGGTTGTGGAGGCAAATACGTGATGTCGCCTTGGCTGCGCAGTTGGACTTCTTCGAGGTAATACGGCGAGTTTCCGCATTTCAAACCCATAGAATTTACACAGCGCAGCGACATGCGGCTGATTTCTTTCATGGTGATTTGAGTTTGGTGGCCCTGTATGGAGAACCCGAGGCACATAGATTTGATGATGCCGGTGTAAAGCAACCCTACCGTGATGCTCGTGGTCTGCTCGGGCATCGTTATTGAGCCGCCAGACACAGCCACAGTGCCAAAATAGCCGCCGTCCGCCACGACACCAACCGTAAGGCCGTTATACTGGCTAAGGCCGTTTAATACGGTAAAGCTCATGTACCACGATGACCAGACGTACAAATTGGTCGCTGTGGGGCCAGCCGAATTAATGACCGGCGTTTGGAGCACAGTCACATTGACCTGCGTGGCGCTCACATAGCCTGTGATAATAAAGCGGCCACTTTCATAGCCGGTAGCCGTCTGGTAGACGACATGGCGCCCCACATCGCCCACCACAAAGTCACTGCCGGTTGAGGTCAGCGTGCCGCTGGGCGTTTTATAATACGGGTCTGTGCCGGTTGGGTTAAACGTGATGGTGGTGCTGCGCAGGTCGCTGTATTGAATGGCATTATCCGCAAAGACGCAGTTACGCAGCTGTTCGGACACATAGCGAATGTAGGCCTGCGTATCAATCGCCTCATTTTGCTGCTGATTGCTTGGGTCAGTCGAGGGCGTCCAGAAGTCCGCGCGCTTTTTAAACTCAACGTAGGCGGCTTTTTGCTCGATGTAATACGTGCCATTGCGGTTGACGAGCACAAAGAGCTGTGGGTTGCCGTTATTGTCTCCAATGACAGCAATATCTTGGAATGAGCCCTGCGTGGTGCGCAGGTGCCAGCCGTTGATATTTTCGGGTTCATTGAACACCGTCGAGACAAGGTTACCGTCCCCACGGCAGGTGTAAATCAACCTGTAACGGTCATCGACCCAGCGCATTTTGTTTAACAGCCCACGGCTCATGTCATAGGAGGCCAGATTGGCGTCTTTGGCAATAAACAGCTCTGTGAGGATGTCATACCGGAAATAATAGATATTACGGCTCATGCGGCCTGTGTAAAACATGAGGCCGTCGCGCTTGAACGGGTAATAGCCGTTTGTCGGTTCTGCCGAGGTCAGCGTTGTTTGCACCGTTGACGCGGTAATGGCCGTGTTCACCGCGCCGCCGTTGCACGCGAGGATACCGTCAGTGGCGCCAAACACCAGCGAGTTATCGGCAGGAAATATCCACTCGATTTGCTGAGTGATATCAGTGCAGGTAAACTGAAACCCTGAGGCATCCGTTATCGGACTTTGTATCGTAAAATCGTCATACGAGGCGTCATTGGAAAACCAGACGCCTGTGAGGTTGTTGTTGGTCGAGGCCATGTACAGCCTGCCCTGATAGAAACAACACGCCCCAGGCCAGTTTCCGGCGCCTGTGAAGGGGTCTGAGGTGCGGCTGTAGGTTGCAAGGGTAAAAGCGTTTGCGCTCGTTCTGGTCAATTTGTAGGGCGCGTATGACCGATGCACGATGTACATCACATCGGCGTTTTGGGTATAGCTCTGCCGGTTGCTGATAAATTGCGCGTCAGCAAGGCTATACGGGCTGGCCACGACGAGATTGCCGCCGCCCGATGCTTGCACCCAGCCAAACGTGCCATTGGTGGAAAATGCCAGAAACTGGACATAGCCTGTGTAAAAGCAGCAGAGATAGCTTTGCGTTGGCGAGAACTTGAATTCGACAAAAGCGCAGTCCTGAAACGCCACTTGGCTGATAAACCCGGCCGCAAACACGGCGTTGCCCTGATAATTGGATATGAAGTTTTGAAAAATATCCATGCCGGTGTTGTAAATTGGCAGGTCAAAACGCCCATTCATCGTATGGTCGATTTGGCCTTTGGCAAAGTTTCCGTATGCGGTGACGACTTTCATGTGTCGTTATTCCTTGTCATTATTGCCGCCGCCCCAGCGGCTATACCGCGCGCGCCGGAAACGAGAGTGTGACTTACGGATTGGTTTGTTTTCCTGAGCATTCTGCGCCGTGCTGTTAATGAATTCCATTGTGGCGTCTTTGAGCAGGCTGGCCTTTTTGCCAGGGTCCTGCGTTGACGATAGTGCCGTGCATTTGCCCAAAATGGCCGCAAAAGCCATGATGAAGTCAGGCGTGAAGCTGGCCACGTCCGTCACGTCATTGATAAACCGGATATCGCAGCCGCTGGGCGTCACAGTGCCGTAATTGGCGGTAGGAGCCACGTTGGTGTAAATAACGCCTCCCTCGACCGTTGGTGGGTCATCAATGCAGTCTATGGCGCCGATGCCGAGCAATTTGAGGCAATACGAAGGATATTCCCACGCATACTGGTAATAATTTGAATAGGGAGGCACAAGCGTGACGGCCGACACCGTCGCGCGCGCCAGCGCAAAATTGGGCATGAGCATTTTGAGGCAGTGCTGGCGCGTGATGTCATACCACAGGCTGTAAATCAGTTCTTTGTCGCTGGTCGGCGTGTCAATGTTGTTGATGCTGTTACGCAGGCCAAGCGAACCATTGGCGAGATTGCAAATTTGTACTTTTGAATTAAACGCTGCCATGCCAGCCCCCGTTAAGAAAAAGGGCGGCGGTGTTTAAGCCGCCGCCCTTGATATTCAATCAACCACAGGCGGTTTAGCGCGTGGTTGCTTCTTCGATTTCGATATCCAAGTCAACCACGCCGCCAGCGGTGTTAGCCGTGGTGGTGTTGGTCAGCACAAGATAGATACCGCCGACAGGTTCATGGTCAGGGCCTACGTTGAGCAAGTCTCGGATAGCCTTGGTATTGTCGAGCGACGTATTTTTGCTCGTCAATAGGTCAAGACCAGCCGAGGGTGCGGTTGCCAAGCTTACGCCAGACCACAGCTCATTACCGCCGCCAGACGCGACAGGAACGAGGTTGGCTTGGGTGGCCAGACTGTCCTTGGTGTAATAGAAACCAAGGTTCCATGTGGTCGCGCTGGTCAGAGCTGCAAACTGAGCAACCCAGATACGGGCAACGCGGTCATCAATGGACAGAGGGCCAGCCAACACATACTGGTCACCAATTTGGCCGGTGGTTGGTACGTTGAACTTAGCGCCTACTGTACGCAAATCCTTGCCAACCTGATAGAACGGGTTGAGAGGAAATGCGGCTTTGCCGATGGAAGTGTAAAGTGAAGAAGCCATTTTTGTTTACCTCATAGAGTTAAAGGGTTGACCAGAGCTTAGCTGAACGGCGTGGCGGTTGTGCCAGAACCACACAGCAACGCATTAACGCGCCACACACCAGGTGCGACATCTTCGAGCTCCAGATAAGAGCCCGCAATGCCGCCTTGTGTGGTTCCGTTCATGGTAATCGTGTGGCTGTTGTTAGCTGCAAACTGGCCAATTGCCGAACCAGTAAGCTGTGCCTGCCCATAGAAACCGTCACGAGCACCCGTTTTAGGGTTGTTGCCCGATTGGGTCACAATGGTTGTGCTGCCGGTAATCGTGGTTTGCACGAATACGCGGTAGCAGCTGCCTTTGCCGGTGGCAAACGGTAATGTCCCTGCCTGCCCTGCGGCGAGGTTGAGGGGGAATAACCGCCTGTCGCCTTCAGTCAGCTCGCGGAAAGTGAACGTGGCAGCAGTCTCAAGCGAGCTCGTGCTTACGTTCTTCTTGCCTTGAAGCTGGTCTAAGCGGCTTTTTTTCGGACGTGACATTGTGTTTTTCCTTTCTGGGTTAAACCCAATGCTTACATGGTTGTCGTGACAGCGATGACACGGACACCTTCTGTGCGCATTGCGTTAATCCAAAGGTCGATGGTGATGTCGAGGGAGTTCACCTTCTCAGACGAACGCTCAACGCTCATGTCAC
>Ga0116229_10011926_pt1 | contig 12670 bp, 12 predicted proteins | sample S1TSphgellanicum_3_FD_87313 | JGI IMG/M metagenome (GOLD analysis project Ga0116229, IMG submission 87313) | Host-associated microbial communities from peat moss isolated from Minnesota, USA - S1T2_Fc - Sphagnum magellanicum MG | ecosystem: Host-associated > Plants > Peat moss > Unclassified...
AGAGAATACTATATGGGGGAAGGTGGTGGCTTCCCCCGAGTCCGGGCCGTGGTGAGTCTTGTGTGTCCAAGTGCCCGTGGCAAGTCCCAACACCAAAGGGTGTCCCGAATGCTAAACTAACCCCGATTTGGGTGGTTTTTGGATGCAGATTCACACGAGCTAAGTTAGTCCCTCTTCCTAGTCTAATCCCGGGGCTCCCAACTCGACCTTCTACCCCTTTCTAGAGTTGGAAGCCGGGAGTGTGCTACCAAGTTTAACTTTCCGCAACTTGACTTTATGAAACCCTCAAGTGGGTTTCACCCCGTGACTTGGGAGCGCGTTAGACAAGGTGCTTTACCACGTAAATTCACGAATTTTAAAGTGCAAAATGACGAATGTCATTACTATGATAGTAACCATATCCCTTTAGGGGACTAGATTACCTCAATGCCTTGGAAGTAATGCAATTTTCCCAAATCCTTCATTTCAAACTTTTGCTTCAAAAGGTTCTTCAAATCAGAAATGTCTACATCACTATCTCCTATGATAATCAAGTCATCAACATAGATGACTATGATTACAATCCCATGATTTATCTTTTTCACATGTAGTGAAAATTCAGCATTAAATGTTTGAAATCTTCTTATGACAATATATCGACCTATCTTATCTAACCAAGCTCTAGGTGCTTGCTTCAAGCCATACAAAACTTTCTTCAACATACAAACCAAATTAAGATGTGTTTGGTCCACATAACCTAGTGGTTGTTCCATGTACACTTCTTCTTATAAATCTCCATGAAGAGAAACATTTTTTACATCCATTTGATGTAAAAACCATCCTTTTGTTGTTACCGTAACAATGATTGTTCTTATAGTTGTCATTTTTGCTATTGGACTATAGGTCTATGCCATAAATTTGGGCATAACCTTTGGCAACCAATCTTGTTTTGTATTTATTCACAAATCCATCTACATTGTGTTTGACTTTGTACACCCATTTGAACCCAATTACTTTCTTGTTCTTTAGTAAAGCTACCAATTCCTAAGTAGCATTAGCATCCAACACCACCATCTCTTCATCCATGGCATTGTCCCACTTAGGGTTTCCAATTGCTTGTTCAAAACAAGTGGGTTCAACCTCCTATATAACTTTCACCATGTATGTGTAATGATGAGCTATAAAGCCATCATATGTGAGTTTTTATATAAGGTACTTGACTCGTGTGGATCTTTGTACTCCATTGTTGTTGTCAGGTGTTTTCAAAGTTTTCTTGGCCATCCAAACTCCAAAAGTAGTAATTGAGAGAACTTTTGATTTTCACCCACAGTATTCTTTGAGTCACTTGGCTCACCATCTACATGAGAATTTCTAGATGATGTTTGAAAACTACCATGTATAATGTTTGAATATCTTAATATTCCTTTCCATGAAGTGCTACTAGACCCAATAATTGATCATGTGGTCCATTAATTAATTATGATTCTTGTTTTACATTTGATGAAACATCACCATTTCTAGTCTCTCCATTTTTTTTAATCTTCAATGGTGAGTACCAATTAACCATCTCATCAAACACAACATTTCTACTCATTTGAAACATATATATCTTTTTTTTTCTAATGAATATCCAATGAAGATACACTTCTTAGCTTTTGGGTCTAGTTTTGATCTTTTCTTGTCAAGAACATACACGTATGCAATGTAACCAAACATTATAAGGTGTGAAACATCTGGTTTTCGCTCGTGAATTTTTCTTTGGGTGTCATGCCATGAACTGCCATTGTGGGTGTTCGATTCATGATATAATTTGTAGTTGTTACCGCTTCAGCCCAAAAGTAATTTCACAAATTCTTTTCATTCAGCATGGCACGTGCTATTTTTGCAATGTGTTTGTTCTTCCTTTTAGTAACTCCATTTTTCCATGGGGAATAATTACATGAGTATTTCTTTTGAATTCCATGTTCCTTCAAGTATTCATTGAATTCATTTGAAAAATATTATCCCTCTCCATTGGACCTTAAGCATTTGATGTTCACACCCTTTTCCTTCATCATTGTTTTGTTGGGAAAACTGGTTAAGTTATAAGCCAAACACATGCCCCTGGGCCAAAACATGACAAATTCAAGCATGATGGGCGTTAAATGTCTCGTTGGAGAGCATGTTGGAAAGGGTATGATGGTGCAAACATTCTAAAATGGAATTTTCAAATTGAAACATTTGTTGCTTAATGAATTGTTCAAATGGAGGAAAACACGCATGGGCTGGGGTGGTAGAAGATCACATGCCACCTTGAAATGTTGTTAAAATAGAAATGTGTTATTGTTGACTCATGCTAAGGCTTCAAGAAGAAAGAGACATTGATCAATCATAAACCTAGTAGTTATGACTAAAACGATAAAGGCCCAATTCTTTAAATAGGCTGTTGGGGTGATGGTGGATGTTGATATGAGCCTGACACCACCAAAAATTATTGGGAGGGAACTTTGTTTACAAGTTAGAAGTCTTTTTAGGCTATTAAAAAATCCTAGACCCAAAAGACATCCAAACATTATATGGGGGGATGTCAAAAAAATAAAGGACTCTATGAAGGTGGAAAATGGAGGTGTGCATTGTAAAATACATGATGGAGGTTGCATGAAATAATGAATTAGAATTCCAAAAGACACTTGAACATCATCCATTTTAAGGAAAAAATCCACTATCGAACATCCTCTTGCAAAGCATCTTTAATGAAGGATGATATGAAAGTTAAGGTGCCCAATGGAACCCCCAAGACTCTAATTCCTTCAAATGGGGTGGTAAACTGGGATGGGGTGTTGAAGTCTGGTGGCAAGCCAGAGGTGACCATGCAATGCATTTCTAAGGTTGGATGAAAAGACCTATCACATGGAGTTCGGTCTGGAAATGTTCATTAATAGATGATATGAATGAAAGGGGACCTATGATGTGAGTGTCATCTGTAATGGATGGAAATAGATCAAATGGGAAATGACTATGGAATGTGATGCTCTAAAATGGGCTAAAACAAATAGTGGCCCCCCCAAAAGATCACCTTGACGAGTCCCCATGGTAAATGGGATGATTGTGACATCACGTTCACAATTACGATGATTATAAAATAGAAGAGACTCAAATGCATATAATGCATGAACAAAGGGGATGAATTGTATGGTCCTCACGTGCTGCATGAAATTCTTGAAATACGACCCCTTTTAACACTGAATTGAAGGCGTTTGCCACGTCCAATTGGAGAACAACCCAATTGGGGTGAAGGTTTAAGGTGCACCTAATGCCATGGATTATTACATCACAACCACCCTTAGTTGTAACTCCAAATTGGTGTGGGGAAAAGTGTGTGGCAAAAGCTTCACAAAATTGAAGACATAAATTGCGGCATGTGGGTCAATATAATGGGACGAACTCCACATGAAGGTTTGGTCACGGTTAAAAGGCGAGTTGTTGCAAGGACATGTGCAATTTGGGGTGGAATGTGACCTTGTGCAATATGAAAACAAAGTTGGAACAACAAAGGGAATCCATTCGTTGAATCTATAAAGTGAAAATAGTCCCAAAGGTGTTCAAAAATCATCCTAGAAGGACCACTTGCTAATAAATGTAGCATGTTTTGGAATGCCAACTTGAAGGAATCGAAAGAAAGTTCGAAAACTTAGTTTAGCTTGTAGTCTTTGAAGAAAAATGAAAAATAGCCATCTAATTCGAGGTGTATTGTAATGAGAATTGAGGTGGTGTTAATGGACGTGGGTTTGAGAGAAAATGGTGCCAAAACGGAAGCTACTTGAAAATATTCTTCTACACAACCAAAGGCTAAATTGTAAAACAAACGTTTGTGAGTTAGAAGGTCATGTTGGGGAAAAAGGATTGAACTTAAATTGGCCGACAAAGTTTAGGCTCGCAAAAGAAACTCCTCTTGTAATTTTTTCCAATTGCCTGGGAGAAAGTGCTTGAGTTGAATCTGCATTTCCCTATGCCTTGTTTCCCGCCACAAGGGGCAAAATGAAACACCATTGGGGTAACTAGAGGAACAAATGCCAAACTGCCACATTGTATGGGTCATGCACTAGCTTATCCAACACAAAGCCACTTGTACATCACGTTGTAAAGTGGTGGGGATATGATTATACATATAAAGATGACAAAGGCTTAAATGAAAAGACTCAATGACATTTAATGTTGAAACCCAAGTCCAAGTTGATATAGGTGGAATGGGAGTAAGGGAAGGTATTAGGCTAGGATGATCACAAGGGTTTAAATTGGATGGATTAAATGTTTAATAGGAATGTTAATGACGAACTAACCTTCAAAACTAAATTGGCGCCCATAGGTGGGACACAAGACTTTAGGTGGAGGTTGAAGGCATGTTGAAGAAATGGGGGTAGGTTGGGGGGTATGGTCATGGCCAACTATAGGGACCAATAGAATGGTAAGGGGAAAATGTCCTAGTTGTGCATGATCGAAGGGGTTCAGGAAAGTGTAAGGTTAGGACCCTTCATTCACATGAAAGGTTGGGGGCTGGTAAAGGGCACTAGTAATTGGTGTGTGATTTGATAAAATCGGAGGGGTAACTAGTGGGTGGTTTGTGGTTTGCATGGGGGATGAAATGGAAGATAAGTTGGTGGTGGTGCATGATGAAATGAATAAGTGATGGGAACTACGAGGTTTGATGAGATGTGATGAGTTAGGGGACATGGGACATTTGGTGCCCATAAGATAGGAGGTCTATTATGAACACGAGCCCCACTTTCTAAAAGTTGCTTACCATTACAAAACAATCTTAAATCTACAAAACTAATCACACAATATTAAACAAAGAAAAAAAAAAGGTAAGAAACTTTCCAATGAATCCTTTGCTAAGGCATTATGCCAAGCCCAAACTCTAATTCTATTGTAGGCTTATGTGTCATGATCACTAAACTATTAGATTTAACAAAACCTAAACATTCTAATACCAAAATATTAAATTGGGACTTATTTGCACAATTGCAAATAGGTCCCACATTTTAAAGATGGCCTATTTCAACATGGTAATCTTAAACCTATAGAGCTAACCACATAAGACTAGATAAATCAAATGGAAAAAGATAATGAACTATTATAAACAAGCAAGTCTTATTTCAAAAGATAATTGAACTTTAATTTTGACATAACCTTTGACATCATCATCCTTATTCTACTAGGTTTGACACAATACTTTTTAAAAAATTATTGTGCAAGAATTAGGGGCCCAAAAAATTCTAATGTTTTATTCTTTGGATTACTCAACTAATGTAACATTCAACTTCAATAATAGAAAAACACCCTAGATTTAATTTCTTGTTTTAAAAAAAAATAAAAATAAAAAACATATTATTGGTGAATGGCTAACCATTAAGTATTGACACATTCACACTTAAATTGTATTTTTATTTATTTATATTCTTCTTCCTTCGTTATTTCTCTAAGACTATGACAAAAACTAAGAAAAACCAAGATTATGTCGAAGTCTTTCTCTATGTAATAGAAATTTTCTATTGTGCTTAATTTGAATATAATGATTAGATTCTTAGAAATAAAAAAATTTCTTAGCTTGATGAAAGCATAAAAATAAAGGACCCACCACAAAACAAAACTTAGAACAAAAGAAAAACAAAAAAACATAAAACCCATCTTCCCTTAACCTCTTTACCTTTGTCGTTTTGGTGTTTGTTGATGTTGGTGTTGTTGTTATCAATATCCTTTTCCATTGCTCTAGAAAGTGGTTTCTTTTATATGTCCCATCATGCTAAGAAAATGTAGAAAGTTTAAAAGACTTAAACCCTCACTGCCATTAGTTATTCTTCCTTTTTTTGGTTTTTCTTTCCAGGGAAGTGGGTGGACGTGGGTTTAAGTGTGATTGAATTTGTTGGGTGCTTTGCCAATAAACCCATATGAGCTAAAAAAAAAACACTAGATGAAAACCCTAGCTCTTTGTAGGACAATTCAAACTAACCTAATCACTAAAATGACATTACCATCAACTCAAGATCCAAACCAAAAGTGCCTCTTACATATTGGTGTGTGAAGATCAGAGGTGATTGAACAATGGTGCTAGGGCTGTCATATGAGTTATGGCCCATGGTGTCAACAAAAGTAACATGAGCAATCCAAATAAGATCTCGTCGATTGTTGTGATGGTCTTGCTGGTAGTGGTGATGGTGACAAGAAAAAGGGACAACATATTGTGGTAGCTACTACTTATGCACATTCCCACCACCTTGTTAATTCCCATGCCCTCCTCATCCCCTTGTTGTTGCTATTCCTCTTCCTATTGATCCTCCTCCGAACAACTTTGAAAAAGTCTAACTGCAATTTGAGCCCTGCCCTTAAGTAAATCACTCCCTTCATTACTACTTCCTTTCCTTGGGGATTTCACGATGTTTAGTGGAAGGAATGAAACAAATCATTTCCAATGTGCAATTGTTGATGTCTATGTTGAACTCAATTGATATTCAAGAATATTTTTGATACATGTTCACTGGTATGGACTGGGGACCCATCAAGGCTTATCTAGTAGAATCAAAGAAGGCCCATTCCTTTGGGTTAATGTTCAGCAAACCTTCAAGAAAAAAAAATGGCAAAATCCTAACTTTGAAATGAAAGGTGTTGAACATAAGTTGAGAAATTGAACTTGGATATGATTTTATGTTATGGCCCTAATAAAGTATTCAAAATTGTGGGTCATGACCAAGGTTTTTTTCCAAATTTGTGAGGTATGTGGGTCAGTGACCATCACAAGAAGACTTAACCAAATTTGGCTACAAGTGAAAGAGGAAAGTAGGAAAATTAAGATTCCACCTATTATTTGGAGACATGTTCGAAGTTGGAACATATTTTTTAATTAATGGTAATTTCATAATTATTTTTTTCATATTGTGGCAACTTGGGTCCATTTTTTCCAAAAAGGTCCTTTATATCATTCAAACTTCAACTTCTTTTGTTGTCATAATGTGAAAATTTGCCCCCAAACCAAAAAACATTCATGACAATTTGGTGGCCACTAGGTATGTTAAGTCTTGATTAACTTTCTTTTTGGTGCAAAATTGTTGCAACCTTAGCCTTGGTCTCACAACCAAGGCAAGGGCTTGCGAAGGTGCGAGCTAAGAGTGAGCCCGAGAGTCACATTTCATGCTCCTGGGAGTGCAAAAGAGTGTGAGGGAATGAACCCCCACACTCCCAAATGAACTCCCACTTTGGGAGTTCGAGTCCTAATGGACTCTTAAATTTTCATAAGGTGATTGCTGGGGTTTAAACTCATTAGATTGAAATGTTCTTCATATCATTAGAAAGATCTTTGGATGTAAATATCTGAAATGAGTTTGCATCACCCATTTGAACACTTAAAGCACAAGTTATGGTCAAAAGAAGGGTTGGGACTCAAATTGGCAATTTGACTCCCGACCATTAAAAGTCAAGAATCGCCCCGTGCCACATACAATTGAAAAGCTTTTGACAAGGGATAGAACTTTCCTTCAGACCTCATCTCCATCAGAGGTCTGCACATAAAGTTATGGGCCTCCAAAGTTGCGGAAGTTTCAATTTTGGGAATTTCAAGACTCCCACTTGGGAGTCCTGGGACAAAATGCCATTTAAATGCCGGCCTCGTGGCCAGACATAAAGTATACTATAAGGGGGAAGGTGGTGGCTTCCCCCAAGTTCGGGCCGTGGTGAGTTTTGTGAGTTTGAATTTGCCCGTGGCTCGTCCGTGCACCAAAGGTGTTCCAACTATGCACTAACCAACTTGTTTAGTTGTGCAGATCCATGTAAATGATTAAAGTGCTTGTTAATCTTCCTAGTCCCATCCCGAAACTTTAGCACGCCCCTTTACCCCCGAAGTGTTGCGAGCCAATGAATGTGCCCCCAACTTCCTACTCTTTCATTGTTTTCATCTTAGACTCACATTTGAATCTATTGAGGAGGTTGGGAGTGCGTAAAAAATTGTGTTTTTGAGAATTTTTTGAGAATTTTTGAAATTTTATTTTAAAAATTCAATGATTTTTAATTTAAAAACCTATAATTATTTTTGAAAATTTCCAAATCTCTATACATGTTTCAAATAGGTATCCAAATATATAAGGATGTTAAATTTTTTCCTTTCATATCTTTAATAACCAAATTTGATTATATAAATGAATGGATGATTGCCACTTTGTTTACATCACAAAATTGAAAAAAACCACCGATATTAATGTCCACAAGTACTTTTTGTTTTTGCATGGTCATTTGATACATTAGTTAAAATTATGAACATAGAGAAGGAACCGGTAGGATAGTAACCCAAATTCATGTGAAATTTAGGATAGATATATTTTGTTTGATCAAATTCATAAACTTATTTTATTTTTCACAATATTTCATATTCTTTTGAAATGCCCAAAGCATATAGGAAAACAATATGCAAGGGTAAATCACACAGGGTAGAATGATTCATCATCAACACTTGCTTATCATTGAACACTTTCCAACATTTCCTTAACCAAATTGAGTGATTTTTGTGTCATTGGACTTGCAAATTGAAAGGCTACAAATGTTTTTTGGATGTCAAAAGTAAAGGAGCAACCCAAGAAACACAAGAAAAAAGTGAGTGATAGTTTGCTTCAAATGTTTTTGGAAAAATAGCTCTAGACCCCTTTGTAGTTTTAACCTCATATCTTCTTCATTTTAGATCGATGTGAGTGATTTAAAACATGATGGGTGCACTTCTAGTTCTTTACAAAATTTCTTTGTATTCCAAAGACAAAGATGCAACTATAAAAAATCTTAGGCTCGAAATCCTATTTTTTATATTCACCCATCATAAAATATTAAACCCCTTTACACCAAACATTTCACATTTTGCCCATTCCTTCACCGAATTAAAAGATCTTTGTCCTAATCACATATATGATTGAGACTTGTCGCAACCCCATTTTAAGGAAGTGTGAGGTCACCATTCACACTCTCGAAAATGGGACTTGGGAGTCCTCCGGGACTTAGGAGTCCTCCGGGACTCCTGAAACGTCAGAGTTCGATTGCAGGGGTAAAAACACTTCACATTGGGGTGTTCTTTATACCATTGGAAAGGTCTTGAAGTGTAGATGTCCAAAATGGCCTTGCATGAGCCATTTGGACATCTGCAGCACAAGTTATGGTCGAAAGAAGGGTCGGGAGTCAAATTGGTAGTTTGACTCCCGACCACAAAAAGTCGGGAATCGACCCGATTCCGGTGTGTGCAGGTGGAGTGCGACACGACATTGGAAAGCTCTCAATGAAGGCTACAAGTTTGCTTTAAACCTCGTCCCAATCTGAGGTCGAGGCGAAAAGTTATGAGCGCCCAAAGTCCCGAGAATCCAAATTGGGACAATTTTGGGACTCCATTTTGGGAGTCCCGGGAAAAAGTGGCATTCGGATGCAAGTGCGACAATGAGACGCAAAGAATACTATATGGGGGAAGGTGGTAGCTTCCCCCGAGTCCGGGCCGTGGTGAGTCAAGTGAGTCCAAGGTTGCCCGTGGCTTGTCCGAATACCAAGAGTGTTCCGAATGAGTACTAACTAACTTGTTGGTTGGGTTTGGATGCAGGACCGAATAACTAAATAACTTGTCCCTTTTCCTAGTCTAATCCCGGAGCTTTCAGCACGCCCCTCTTACCCCTTTTAATGCTGGAAGCTGGGAGTGTGTCCCAAGTCCCCCATATTTCCGCAACTTGAGTGACTTAACCCCAACTTGGAGCTAACTAGGGACTTGGGAGTGCGTCAAGACTAATGTTGTGTGTCTAAGTGTCAATAGCAATATATATGGCATGTAAATCTTGTGTAAGTGTAAATGTTTACATTTACACATCTAAACTTTTTATATTTATGTTTATGCTATTGTCATGTATATTTTCCTTTTACATTTACATGTACATAACCCTATGTAAATGTTTTGAGACATGTAAATGTATATATTTAACACCTTAAGTAATGATCACATTTCTTGCAAATCCATATTAATTAGTTATGGACTAGGGTTGTTAAAATTGATGTGATGCGCCCATTTTGCGTTGGGCATGACGTTAGTGTCCGTCTTGATGCATTCGTTGCGTTTGTCAAGTCAGACGTAAGAAAATCCTTGTTCACATTGGGGCTACCCCCTTTATAATTGATGATTAAAAACAAATTTCGATCTCCATTCTTATGACAACCAAAAAAATTTGGTCACCATAGGCTTGGCAATTGAAAAACCCCACATAAAAGATGGTGACAAACATGTTTCCTCTCTAGTTGACGTATAGGGGAGACCTTAAAAGAAAAAATGAGGGGGGTGAAAAAACCTTGATTGTTGCATGTTTGGTGACCAAAAATTTGTAATTGCCATCTTTTTGTCATATTGTTGCAACCCTAGCTTTGGGTTCGCGATTAAAGCAAAGGGCTTGCAAGGGTGCGGGCCTAGACTAAGTCCGGGAGTCGCATTCTCATGCCCCAGGAGTGCAAAAGAATGTGAGGGAAAGAACCCTCACACTCCCAAGTGAACTCCCATGTTGAGAATTGGAGTCCTGGTGGACTCCCGAATGTTCAAAAAGTGATTGCAAGGGTCAAAAACCAATGGATTGAGGAGTTTTTAATATCATTGGAAAGCTATTGAAACATAAATGTCTAAATGGGCTCGCATGGCCCATTTGGACATCTGAAACACAAGTTATGGCCAAAAGAAGGGCCGGGAGTCAAATTGGCAATTTAACTCCTGAGCACTAAACCTAATTTCCTTATGTGAAAATAACATGCAACATACCATTGGAAAGCTCTTGACAAGGGCTATAACTTTGTTTTAAACATTTGAGTCCATTAAGGAGCTTGGGGGTGCATCACATACTATGGCCTTGCCATTTACCTTAAAAAATATCTTAAAGCAAAAGAAAAATTATGGAAATTCCAATATGACACAATGCAAAAATATAATTTAAAAAAAAATCCTTTAAAGGAAACCAAACTCTTTCAAGATATCATAACTTTATCATTAATCTCAAGTTTCAACACAAGCCAAAATATCATCTTAAAAAAATCCATGTATAAAAGTTGACCGACTACATGGGGGCCAAAATCCATTAAGCTACTATACTTTATAATGAATCTAAACACAATATCTTTGCCTTGGTAGGCAATGCCAAAAAACCAAAACAAAAGTCTACAAAGTGAATGCCTTGTAAAGTTTGCATTAAAAAATGTTGCTTTAAATGATTCTTTATTGATTCTTTTTCATTATTTAATGTTTATTAATTATATGGCAACATTTATTGGAACAAATTATCAATGATAAGTCCAATAATCCATAATTCAAAAATATAAAAAGAATGGGCACTTGCGTAAAATTATAAATGATCATTGTATTTTATGTTTATAAGAAACCCATCATCATTATAGAGCATAGATTTGAACACAAATTTCAAATGTGTAAAGAGGATGGATTCAAAAATTTCAAATTTGCTTACACATGACAACATTATTCATTTATAAAATTGGGTTTTATAAAATCTACAAGTCCAAGACATGTTATACATGAAAGATCATGCAAATTACACCATATTCCATATTAAGTGATTACAAACTATTTATGGTTGCCTTCAATGACACTATTTAGGTGTAGTCCAATTATACGGGGCCCCCATCAATGTGCGCACAACATGTTGAATAGTTCTTCGTGCTTTTGGATTTGAGTCATACATGTCGTGAATGTCCTTAATGACATCTTTGTTGAATTGTCCACAAAATATTCTACATCCCAATCATCACCTTATATGACATTTGCCAACTTGCCCACCAAATATGTTTTAGACTTTAAAGTTGTGGTGTGTTGCTTGGCCATTCATCAAAGGGAATTTGTTGTTCCTAACTAAACTATAAACAAAAAAACAATTTTGGGGCAACCCATTAAAACATTTTTTTGTGTTGGTGGCATTTTGCTCCTTTGCAAACCCATACAATGATGGTGTCACCTTTTGCACTTGCACCCCGCTTCACCTTAATCGCACATGCTTATGTACATAACATCTGGTTTATTTGCCAGAAAATGCAACATAGTGTTGTCCTTGGACAAGTTGTGAAAATTTCTAGAATGATGTATTGCATTCATAATGTTTATGAAGGCCTATGCCAACTTCACACAATTTCACTTAAAGGCGACAAGTCATGTTCACCCTTCCATATCTGGACCCCCTGGCCACAATAAGGTATGATTATCCATAATGGGGGAATACTTTGTGTTGTAATCCAACATTTCTCAAACAATTCTCCTATTCCACCACAATGTGTATGGCTCCATGGCCTTTGTTTGGATGGCAAGGAATTTGATAACACTTGGATGTTTGCATGGGCATGCCAAGGCTTCCAATGATCATTGCTTATGTGCTTTTCACTTGCCATTTTTCTTCACTGTCTTCCCCATTAAATCAATTCACTACTAGAAATCTTGTCATTTGCAACTAGTCACTATGCAACTAGCATGGAACTGGTTGTCGTTTGTAACTATCTTGGTCATGTTTGCAACTACAAATATGGTATTGTATAATTTTTGGGCCATACGGTTGTGTGTGCAACTAACATGCAACTAAATGTGTATAACATGGACATGTGTCATAAAAATAATGGCCTAAACTTATACATACTTAAATACTATACTTAATATATCTATATAAGCTAT
>Ga0116229_10011927_pt1 | contig 12669 bp, 8 predicted proteins | sample S1TSphgellanicum_3_FD_87313 | JGI IMG/M metagenome (GOLD analysis project Ga0116229, IMG submission 87313) | Host-associated microbial communities from peat moss isolated from Minnesota, USA - S1T2_Fc - Sphagnum magellanicum MG | ecosystem: Host-associated > Plants > Peat moss > Unclassified...
CAGGACGGCCAGCATCGCCAGCTTGATCTCCTTCGCCTGCACCTTCTTGCCCAGATATTCCGGCGTGCGCCCAACCATCAGCCCGGCGACAAACACGGAAAGCAGCGCAAAGACGATGATGGTGTAGAAGCCGGAGCCGACACCGCCTGGCGTAACCTCACCCAGCTGCATCAGGAATAGCGGAATGGCGCCGCCCAGCGGGGTGTAGCTGTCGGTGAAGCTGTCGACAGCGCCGGTGGATGTGCCGGTGGCGGAAACGTTGAAGGTGGCGGAGGCAGGAATGCCGAACCGAACCTCCTTGCCTTCCCAGTTGCCGTCATGCGCGGCGACACCGGCAGCGACATGCAGCGGATTACCGCCGGCTTCCGCCGCATAGGTGCCGACGCAGCCCAGGGCGAGAATAATCGCCATGGCGGCCATCAAGGCGCGGCCCTGCTTCGGGTCCTTAATCATGAAACCGAAGCTGATGGGCAGCGCAAAGCCGATGACGAGGTCCAGCCAATTTTCCAGAAGATTGGTCCAGGCATTCGGATTTTCGAACGGATGCGCGGAGTTGGCGTTGAAGAAGCCGCCGCCATTGGTGCCGAATTCCTTGATCGCCTCCTGAAACGCGACCGGGCCGATGGCGATGGTCTGCGATCCGGCATTCAGCGTATGCGCGGTGACATCGGCGCCGAAGGTCTGCGGCATGCCGGCGATGACGAACAAGGTGGCGGCGATGATCGAAATCGGCAGCAGCAGATACAGGGTGATGCGGGTCAGATCGACATAGAAATTGCCGATGGATTTCAGCCCGCCGGCGGTGAACGCCCGCATGACCGCCGCCGCCGCCGCAATACCCGCCGCGGCTGAGACGAACATATGCACGACCAGGCCGAACACCTGCGCGCCATTGGAAATCTGCGCCTCCGGCACATAGGCCTGCCAGTTGGTATTGGTCGCAAAACTGGCCGCCGTATTAAACGCCAGCCGCGGCGACATGCCGGCAATATGCTGCGGATTCATCGGCAGATAGAATTGCAAACGCAGAATGGCGTAAAGCAAAAGGAAGTGAATCACGCTCAGCAGCAGCAGCGTCACGGCATATTCCACCCAGTGCATCTGCCGTTTTTCATCGACACCCGCGAGCCGGTAGAACCCCCGCTCCAACGGGCCGAGATAGGCCACGCGGCCCTCGAAAATTGCCGCCATATAGCGCCCCAGCGGAAAGGCGCAACCCAGCACCAACGCGAATGTAATCGCGATGTAAAGCAGTCCCTGAATTGTCATTGAAATTTGCCTTTAAAAATCTTCAGGGCGCAGCAGCGCCCAAACGAGGTAAACCAGCACGCCGGCAGAAATGACGCCGCCGTATATCAGGTCGAACATGATTAAACCTTTTCACAGCCTTTGACGTAGAGAATGAGGAGAACAAACACGAAAATTCCGTAGAGCACGGCGACAGCGTCACCCATGGCAGACCCACCTTTCGGCTGCTCATCTGCGCCTGTCCGCGTAAAGCCGCGACAGGGAACCATGCGTCAGCGCATAAAGGGGGCGTAAAGAAAGCGCTTCTTTTTCTGTAGAAAAAGAAGCAAAAAGACTTTTTGATGCTGGGCCTGGGGGGTTCGTAGGCCAACGTCTCAAGCCCAGCGAAAAGACGTTTTGGGGCGGCTTTTTTTAAAAAAGCCGCTTCTTTAGAAAGGCAACATGATGAAAATTGGATTTCTGGGGCTCGGGCAAATGGGTGCCGGCATGGCCGCGAACCTGCTCAAGGCCGGGCATGAGGTCACGGTCTATAACCGCAGCTTGGCAAAGACGGAACCGCTTGCGCAGCAAGGCGCGAAAGTCGCCGGCACGGTGGCGGATGCCTGCACCGGCGCGGCCGTGTACAGCATGGTGGCGGATGACAAGGCGCTGGAAGCCATGGCCTTCGGCGCGGATGGAATCCTCGCCAGCCTGCCGAAAAACGCCATCCATATCTCCGCCAGCACCATCAGCGTCGCCCTTTCGGAGAAACTGACGCAAGCCCATGCCAAAGCCGGGCAGCGTTTTGTCGCAGCCCCGGTGTTCGGCCGCCCGGAAGCCGCCGCCGCCGCCAAATTATTCGTGGTCGCCGCCGGCGCGCCCGCGGCGCTGGCCGAATGCGCCCCATTATTCGAGGCGATCGGGCAGCGCAGCTTCATCTTCAGCGAAACCCCGTCGGTCGCCAATATCGTCAAGCTCAGCGGCAATTTCCTCATCGGCTCGGTGATCGAGGCGCTCGGCGAGGCTTTCGCTTTGACCGGCAAGGCCGGGGTCGATGCCCATGCCTACCTGGACCTGCTCACCTCCACCTTGTTCAACGCGCCGGTTTACAAGACCTATGGCGGCCTGATCGCCGGCGGCGTGTTCGAACCGGCCGGGTTTGCGGCACCTTTGGGCCAGAAGGATATCCGGCTGACGCTCGCCGCGGCCGAGGCGCTGAACGTGCCGATGCCGATCGCCAGCCTGTTGCGGGACCGGTTTCTCACCCTGATCGCACAAGGCGGGGAAACGCTGGACTGGTCTGCAATCGGCAAGCTTGCCGCCAAGGATTCCGGACAATAACACTGCCCCATCGCGGCGCTGCCAATACGCAACGCCGCGATGACCGAATTCAAGCCCGGGGCCTCGCCTGGATGAACCCTGCGGAGCAGATTGTCCGTGTCTGAGCCTATCACTGCCGGCGATGCCGCGCCGGCGCCGGTTCCAACCCCCGCCATGATATTCTTCCTGGCGGCATCCTGCGGCATGATTGTCGCCAATATCTATTATTCGCAGCCGCTGGTCGGGATGATCGCCCCCGCCGTGGGGTTGAGCGCCGGCATGGCGAGCCTGATGGTGACGCTGACGCAGCTTGGCTATGCCGCCGGGCTGCTGGCGCTGGTCCCGCTGGGCGACATTATCGAAAACCGGCGGCTGTTGAGCCTTACCGTGCTCACCTCCGTGCCGGCTTTGCTGATTGCCGGCTTGGCCCATAGCAAGGCGGTGTTTCTGGCCGCCGGCGCCTTGGTCGGCGTCACCTCGGTTTCAGTGCAGATGCTGGTGCCGCTGGCCGCCAATCTGGCGCCGGACCATCTGCGGGGCCGGATTGTCGGCAATGTCATGAGCGGGCTGCTGCTGGGCATATTGCTGGCCCGGCCGGCCGCCAGCCTGATCGCCAGCTTTTTCGGCTGGCGCACGGTTTTCTTCGCCTCCGCCGTGGCGATGGCGATTCTGGCCCTGGTCATGCGGCTGATCCTGCCGCGCCGGCAGCCGGCGGCCAGTCATCATTATTTCGAGCTGCTGCAAACCTTGCTGGCATTGCCCTTCAACACGCCGCCCTTGCGCCGCCGGGCCGCCTATCAGGCGGCCGCGTTCGGCGCCTTCAGCCTGTTCTGGACCGCGACCCCCTTGCTGCTGGCCCAGCAATTCGGCTTCTCCCAACGCGGCATCGCGGCCTTTGCCCTGGTGGGCGCGGCCGGCGCATTGGCGGCGCCGATCGCCGGCAGGCTGGCGGACCGGGAGCACGGCCAGCCCGGCACCATCGCGGCATTGCTGTCCATCGCCCTGGCTTTCCTGCTGGCCGGCTGGGGCGGGCTGGCCGGTCATTCGGTGCCGGCGCTGGCGGCCGCGGGCGTGCTGCTGGATGCCGGGGTGCAGGCCAATCTGGTGTTCGGCCAGCGCGAAATCTACGCTTTGGCGCCGGATATGCGCTCGCGCATGAACGGCATTTTCATGGCGATCTTTTTCACCGGCGGCGCCGTTGCCTCCGCCTTGGTCAGCCCGGTGCTGGCGCATTTCGGCTGGCCCGGCATCTGCGCCGTCGGCGTGCTGCTGCCGGCGTTGGCACTGCTCTATTTCGGCCTGCATCGCCTGACGAACCGGCAATGTCCGGCCTAGAAGACGGCCTGCCCCCCGGCCGGCGCGGCCTGGCCGCGGCCGCGCAATTGCTGGCGGTGGCCATGTCGACGCTGGATCTCGCCATCGCCAATACCGCCTTGCCGACCATCGCCGCCGATCTGCATACCAATGCCGAGGCCTCGATCTGGATCGTCAACGCCTACCAGCTGGCTTTGATCGCCACCGCCTTGCCGTTTGCGGCTTTGGGTGAAATCGCCGGTCATAAGCGGGTGTTTCTCTGCGGTCTGGTGCTGTTCACCCTGGCCTCGCTTGGCTGCACTTTGGCCTGGTCGCTGGACAGCCTGACCCTGGCGCGGGTGTTCCAGGGCATCGGCGGCAGCGCGATCATGAGTGTGAACGCCGCCCTGATCCGGTTCATCTACCCGCGGCAGAAAATGGGCCAGGGCATGGGCCTGAACGTGCTGGTGGTCGCGGTCTCCTTCGCCGTGGGTCCCACCGCGGCTTCGCTGATCCTCTCCGTGGGGCGCTGGCCGCTGCTGTTCGGCATCAACATCCCGCTCGGGATCATCGCGCTGACCCTGGGCGCCAAAACGCTGCCGGTGACCCCACGCTCGGCCTGCCGGTTCGATTTCGTGCTGGCGGCGCTGAATGCCGGCACATTCGGATGGTTGATCCTGGGCCTGACCGGCGCCGCGCATGGCGTGGGCTTAAGGGTCAGCCTGCCGGAGATTGCCGCGGGCCTGGTATTGGGCGCGCTGATGCTGCGGCGCCAGGCGCATCACGCGGCACCGATGCTGCCGGTCGACCTGTTCCGGGTTCCGGTCTTCGCCCTCTCCACCGTCACCGCGGTCTGCGCCTTCACCACGCAAAGTCTCGGCTTCGTGGCGTTGCCCTTCTTTTTCGAGCAGGTGCTCGGCCGCAGCCAGATCGAGACGGGGTTCCTGATCACCCCCTGGCCGATCATGGTGGCACTCACCGCCAATCTGGCGGGCCGGCTGACCGACCGCTTCCCGGCCGCGATCCTGGGCGCTGCCGGGCTGGCGGCGCTCGGGGACGGCATGACGCTGCTCGCCCTGCTGCCGCCGCATCCGTCGAGCTGGCAAATTATCTGGCGCATGGCGATTTGCGGCGCCGGATTTGGGTTTTTCCAGGCGCCGAATTTGAGCATGCTGATGGCAAGCGCGCCGGCCGGCCGCGCCGGCGGCGCCAGCGGCGTCATCACCATCGCGCGGCTGCTGGGACAGACCCTCGGCGCTGGCTTGGTGGCTTTATCCTTCTACCTATATGGCGCGCAAGGCGGGGTGATCGCACTGGCCCTGGGTGCGGGTTTTGCAAGTGCGGCGGCGGCCGCCAGCCTGGCGCGGCGCTGGGTGCCGATGCGGGCCGCGGCGGCCGGAGAATAGCACGCAATCCGGCGCGCTTGCATTCGCGTGACGGATTCATGTTATTAATCCGGAATGAGATTTCGGCGTTGCGGCGTAAAGATCGACGGCAACATCGCGCTGCACACAAGCAAGGTACAAATACCTATAACTAACGCTGATTCTGCCTAACACTACCTAGAATTGATCTTCTTCTTTACAGATTGCGGAAAAAAGCTATAGGTTCGTGATGATTAACGGAAGGTAACAATCGCATGTTCAACCCGGGCGCCAGGCGCAGAATAGATCGTTACCCGCTGCTTTTACTGGCACCGTGTTAGCCACCGGAGATTTGGCGATTGAAGTTGCGACAGATGCGGATCTTCCCTCACTGCAGGCGGCAATCGATATCATCACGGTTGCACAGGGCCGGCATAATGCTCAGCCAGGCGACGACAATAACGAATAGTTCAAGGAAGAAACCATGAAAAAGGTTCTGATCGCGGAGGATGATCTTCTGATCGCCGATATGCTCGAAGAGGTTCTTGCCGATAACGGCTATCACGTTTGCGGCATTGCCCGGAACGTCGATGAAGGGGTCAGACTTGTCGAACAGCATCAGCCGGACCTTATGCTGCTGGATTTGCGCCTGGCGGATGGCAGTTTTGGCAGCGACATCGTTGCCCGCAGCAAAAAACGCGACGATTTCGGCATCATTTACCTATCGGGCAATGCAAACCGCACAAAACTGACAAGGGAGCATGGCCACGCCTTCTTGCGCAAACCTTGCCACCCGAAAGAGATTCTCGAAGCCCTGAAAATCGCCGAAAACGCCCTGCAACGGCAAACCGCGGCGGCAGCGGCGCCGGGCAGGTTGCAGCTGCCGAAGACAGCGGGTTTTCCGGCGATATCGGCGAACGATTCCGGGCCTATCGAAGCGCTGTTGCGCCGCCAGGCCGCCCTTACGAAATTCGGCGCCTATGCGCTTGGGGAGCCGAATTTTTCCAGAATATTGCAGCAAGCCGCGAGAGTCGCCGCGGAATGCATGAACGTTCCGTTCTCCAAGATCTACCGATACCGGATGGAGGCGAGCGATCTTGTGGTCGAGGCCCGCTTCGGCTGGTCCTCCGGCGTGGCCGGGCATGTTGTCGCCGTCGCCGATAAAAACGCCCCGCAGGCCAAGGCGTTCATCACCGGGGATGCCATCATATGCGAAAATATCGGCGCCGAGACCGGCTATACGCTGCCCGCCTTCTACATCACGCATCGAATCGTATCGACGGTGGATGTTGTGATCAGAACGCCGGACGGTACAGCCTGGGGCATATTGGAAATCGATAATCCCGGCGCAAACCGGTTCGACCAAAACGATGTCGCCTGCCTGAACGGGCTTGCAAATATCGTGGCGCTGGCGGCGGAAACGGCCAAACGGCATCATGCGGCCAAAGCCGCCATCGGCCTGCTGAACGATGTGCTGGCCGAACGCGACAGGCTGCGCGCGGCACAGGCAAAACTGCTGGAGACGAAAGACGAACTCGTCCAGGAATTGCAGCACCGGGTCCGGAACAATCTGCAACTCGTCTATGGGATGCTGAACCGGGAAATCGAACGGCAGGGCAACGATGATGGTTCCGGACTCGAATCTATTTCCAGGCGGGTGATGACGCTGGCGAAGGTCTATGATCACCTGCTCGGCGCCGGGCTGGAAAAGACCACCGATTTCGCCAGCTATCTGTCCTCGCTTTGCGACGATTTCCGGGCTCGGCAAAACCACGCTGCCGCCGGGATCGAGCTGGTCTGCCATGTCGATCCGCTCATGCTGGATCTGGATATGGCGACCGCCTTGGGTCTGGTCGTGGCCGAGCTGATATCGAATAGTTACCGGCATGCGTTTCCGAAACGCACCGGCACGGTGAAGGTCTCGCTCCGCTACAGCCACGCCGCCGGCATCGGCTGGCTTGATTTCGCGGATGACGGCGTCGGGTTTTCACCGCAGGTGGAGCGCAAAAGGCACGGCATCGGCCTGGTGAAGCGGCTGATGGCGCAGATCAACGGCGAGGCGACATTCCAATCGGACCGCGGCACAACCTGGACATTGAAATTCCCGGTCCCGGAATTCATGGCCGACGCGGCATAACCGGCCGAAAAACACCTCGCTTGCTGACCGGCGGTGTTGCGCGGATGATCCGGCATGCGAATCCCGCACCTTCTGGCCATGTTCGGTCTGGTTTTCGTGGCCTGGTCCGCCGGTCCGCCGGCGCGGGCGGCCGATCCGCAAGGCTGCGGTGTGGTGGTGGTGCCGCCCGGAATCGGCATTGCGCCGAGCGAGGATATCACCTCGCTCAATCCGCTCTTCGTGGATTCCATCTACAATGAGCAGGCCGCCTGGCTGCTATATCCGGAGCTGGTCTGGGTAAACCGGTTTCATCGGATCGATTGGCCGCGCAGCCTGGCCAGCGCGATCACCTCGCCCGATGGCGGCCGGACCTATCGGATCACGCTGCGGCCCTGGCACTGGTCCGATGGCGTTCCGCTGAGCAGCAATGACGTGGCGTACACGCTGCGCCTGATCCGGCAATTGGGTGAAACCTGGCCGGGCTATGGCAGCGGCGGCATTCCCTATATCATCCAGAGCCTGCAGGTGACCGATGCCACGCATTTCACGGTGGTGCTGACGCATCGGGCAAATGCCGAATGGTTCATCTATAACGGCCTCACCCAGTTGATTCCGCTGCCGGCGCATGCCTGGGGCAAATACACTATCGATCAGCTGGAGCAGCTGCAAAGCACCCCGGGATTTTTCAATATCGTCGACGGGCCATTGAAGATCGCCAGGCTGCAGGTGGGGCAGGATGCGGTTTTCGTCCCCAACCCAGCCTATGAAGGGCCGAAAATGCATTTCAACCGGCTGGTCTTCCGCTTTCTGGAAAGCGACGGGATCGGGCTGCAGGATGTGGAATCCGGCGATCTGGACATGACCAATCTGCCGTTCTCGCTCTGGGGCGCGGCGGCGCATCTGCCGGGGATCCATAAGGTCGTCATGGACCCGCAGGAAAACTGGTATTTCATATCGATCAATTTTCGAAACCCGGCGGTCGCCTTCTTCCGCGATGTGCGGGTGCGCCAGGCCATGGCGGATGCGATCGATCAGCGGCAATTGAGCACGCTGGTCTACCACAACCAAGGCATCCAGATTTACGGTCCGGTGCCGCCGGACCCGCCGGATTTCCTCTCGCCGGCGATGAAGGCAGGCCATTACCCGGTGGGCTACGACGTTGCAAAGGCAAGGGCCTTGCTGATGACGGCGGGGTTCCGGCCCGGCGCGGATGGCATCATGGTGAAGGACGGCAAAAAACTGGCCTTCGATTTTCTGATCCAGAGCGGGGATACCGAATCCGAGCTGGTCACCAACATGCTCGCCGATGAGTTCCGGGCCGCCGGGATCGAGCTCAAGGTCCAGGAAATGGAGTTCAACCAGCTGATCGCCCGGATCGACGGCCCGCCCGATGGCTGGGAGAGCGCCTATATCTACATGAATCTCAGCCCCTACCCTTCCGGCGAAGGCCTGTTCCAGACCGGCGCGTTTCAGAACAACGGCGCCTATTCCGACCAGACCATGGACCGGCTGATCGATGCCAGCGTCAACCAGCCGGGTCTTGCCGGCCTGTATGCGTATGAGGATTATACCGCCGCGCAGCAGCCGGTGGTGTTCGTCGGCGGCCAGAAAATCACCGTGCTGGCGCGCAACCGCATCCACGGCATCAAGGCGTTTCTGGACCCGGTGGGCCAATACGCGCCCGAGCAGCTCTATTGCACGCCAGCGGTGAAGTAAGGCGAGACGCCTGACATTGCGGCCAGGATCAGCGAAACGACCATCGCAGCACCTCCGCCACGCCGAGCGCGCCGGCCCGGATCAAGGGCCGCGCCAGCAATGGCGTTTGCAAGCCGTGCATCCGGCGCGCCCAGTCCGGCAGCAGGTCGATGCCGGCCTGCATGGTCAACGTCTTCAGGGGCCCGGCCAGCGGATTTTCCGCCGGCTGCGACAAGATGAAGCGGGCGACCTGCCGCGTCCGCGCATCGCAGCACAGCCTTGGCCGCATCGCCCGGATCAGCTGCTGGGCGCCCGCGAGCGAGGCCGGCACCGGGCTGGCGCCCAACGCCCGCGCCACCTGCGCCATTTCGGCGAAATAGCGGTTCTTGTCGGCCATGGACATTCCGGGCTCCGCATAGCGGGTCCAGCCGGCCAGGAAGCTGGTCGCCTCGGTGACATGCACCCAGGCCAGCGCCGCCGGATCATTGGCGTGATAGGGCGTCCCGTCCGGCAGCGTGCCGGAGACATGGCCATGAATATTCCGGACCCGCGTGATCACCGCCTCTGCCGCGGCCTGGTCCCCATAGGTCGTGGTCGCGATAAACCGGGCGGTGCGCCGCAATCTGCCATGCATGTCGGCGCGGAAGTTGGAATGATCCCACACGCCCCCCAGCACCGCCGGATGCAACATCTGCAGCAGCAGCCCGGCAATGCCGCCCACCATCATGGAGGTAACATCCCCATGCACCCGCCAGGCGACGGAGCGGGGACCGAACATGTCATTGCCCCGCCGCGCCACCGGTTTCTCACCGGCCGTCTTATCGTTGAACAACGCCACAACCTGACCCGCCACAAAGCTTTTAAGGGGCGAGGTCATGGGCGTCGTAAGCCCTTGACGCTGTCAGCTGGGGCGGGTGGAATACCGGACATGCACAAGATATGCTTCGATTGAGGCGTAAGATAAGCCGCTTTTTGAAAAAAGCGGCGCAAAAACTTTTGTGACTACGGAGCCGGGCGTTTCAGACCCCCGTGGCCCAGTTTTTGCTCCTTCCTTGGCATCGCCGGTTTACAGCTTTTCAAGCCCGGCGCCAGGATGTTGCCTATGAACATCCAAGGGCGGCGCGGATGGAATTCCGTCAGGGGGTGCGCATCCAACTTCTCGCTAATTGTTCGGGATGTCGAACTGAAACTTTATAGGTAGGACCTGCCGTGGAAAACAGGCGGGCGGCGGCCCGAAATCCGTGCGTTTGACAGCGCTTAATACCAGCGTGTCCAGCCCCGGCGAACCGGTAGATTTTTGAATTTTTGCATCCATCACGTGACCATCCGGTCCAATGCCAAAAACCACCACCCCGTTATGATCCCGGCCATCATTGGCGAGCCGCATGAAAAGTATGCCTTGAAATTGCAGAGCGGCAGCCGCTCGTTGTTGCAGGGTCGTCTGCAAATGCGCCTCATACGGTGCCATGTCGCACGCGGTTTGCGCCGTTGCCGCTCCGGACCCGGTATCATCCGCAACCGCCGGTTCCGGCGCGAAAATTATCCTTATCACCGTCAGCGCCAGCAGAGCAGCACAACCATATTCCTGCAATTTGCGGCGGTGCCTGCGCGCACCAAGCGGTGCAACATTGCTCATCTACGGCACCAAATTCCACCAATTATTCCCATGGCAAAATTATAACAGTTTTGTTTATCTGCCAAGCGCGTCTCCACCCGGCAGGTATTGGATGGGTAAGCGAAGCGCATCCCATCGGATCGGACGTGCTAGCTTCCTCACATCAACCCCGCGATGCCGGTGAAAACGGCGCCGACGCAGGCTGCGGCCGGGATGGTGATCAGCCAGGCGATCACGATCCGGTAGGCGACGCTCCAGCGCACCGCGGAGGCGCGGCGCGCCGCCCCCACGCCCACCACGCAGCCGGCGATCGTATGGGTGGTGGAAACCGGAATGCCCAGATAGGTGGCGGCAAACAGCATGATCGAGCCGCCTGCCGAGGCGCAGAAGCCCTGGTGATGCGAGAGCTTGGTGATGCGCGAGCCCATGGTCTGGATGATTTTCCACCCGCCGGAGAGCGTGCCGAGACCCATGGCCGTATAGCATCCCAGCACCACCCATCCGGGCACGTGGAAATGCCCGCCCAGGCGCCCCTGGGAATACAGCAGCACGGCGATGACGCCCATCGTCTTCTGCGCGTCATTGGCGCCGTGGCCCAGCGAATAGGCCGCCGCGGAAAGCAGATGGAGGCGCTTGAAGACCGTTTCCGCCGTCGCGGCCCGGGCCCGTACGAACAGCCAGGATGTGATCAGGATCAGCAGCATGGAGACGACCAGCCCGAGCACCGGTGAGAGCACGATCGCGACGGTGGTTTTGGTCAGGCCCTGCCAGACGATCGCCTTGAACCCGCCATGCACGACGCCGGCGCCGACCAGGCCGCCGATCAGGGCGTGGCTGGAGGAGGAGGGGATACCTTTCCACCAAGTGATGACGTTCCAGGTCATGGCGCCCATCAGCGCGCCGAATACCACTGCCGGAGTCACCACATCCTTGTTGATGATCCCCTTGCCGACGGTTTCGGCCACTTTGAGGCCGAAGACGAAATAGGCGGCGAAATTGAAGAACGCCGCGAACGCGACCGCCTGCACCGGGCTCAGCAGCCGGGTGGAGACCGCCGTTGCGATCGAATTGGCGGCATCGTGCAGGCCGTTGAGGAAATCGAAGGCCAGCGCCATCACCACCAGGCCGATGACCAGCGGCAGCGCAATCATCGCATGTTGCATGTTCAGGCGGGCTTCAAGCGTTATCGATCACGAGACCGTCGATCTCGTTGGCGACATCCTCGAACTTGTCGACCACGCGCTCCAGATGGTCGTATAATTCCAGCTTGATGATGAAGGCCATGGCATTGCCGCCGCCATGCGCCTTGAAGGCCTTTTTCAGGCCGGCGCCATGGATGTCATCGGCCTGGCCCTCCAGCCGGACCAGGCGGCCGGTCAGCTCATGCAGCCGCGCCGCGTTGGCGTGGACATTGCGCAGCAGCGGCAATGCCTCGGCCAATAGCCTGGCGGCATCGATGATGATGGCGGCAATGTCGCGCATTTCCGGCTCGAATTCGGTCACCTCATACAAGGTAATGGCGCGCGCGGTCTTCTGCATCTCATCGATGGCGTCATCCATCGAGGAGATCAGGCTGGTGATCGCGCCGCGATCGAACGGGGTCAGGAAGGTGCGCCGCACCGTGCGCAGCACCTCGCGGGTCACCTTATCCGCCTCTTCCTCGCGCTCATGGATTTCGCGGATATGCTGCTGCATGGCCGGGCCGCCTTGCAGCAGCCGCGCCAGCGCGCCGCCGCCATTGACCAGCGTTTTGCCATGCGCCTCGAACAGGGCAAAGAAATTGCCCTGCTGCGGCAGGAGCGCCTGGAACCAGTGAAACATGCGCAACCCTTCCTTTACGGATTTGACGCCGCCGCGCAGCGCCCTGTTCCCGGTCAAAGAGGTGAATTCCGAGGCATTGAAGCCGCGGATCAGCTCCTTCAGATCAGCCTCATCGACCGCGGCACTTGCTTCGGCCACCGGGAACCAGCGCCGGGTGCGCTGCGCCCGTTCGGGCCAGTCCTCCAGCTCATCGGTGACCGCGAACGGGAAGACCTCGA
>Ga0116229_10011928_pt1 | contig 12668 bp, 10 predicted proteins | sample S1TSphgellanicum_3_FD_87313 | JGI IMG/M metagenome (GOLD analysis project Ga0116229, IMG submission 87313) | Host-associated microbial communities from peat moss isolated from Minnesota, USA - S1T2_Fc - Sphagnum magellanicum MG | ecosystem: Host-associated > Plants > Peat moss > Unclassified...
AGGCCGGTGATTGACTCGGCACGGTTCCTCGACTGCGCGGCCAGGGCAAGCTGGTAGAGATCGAGGGAGGAAAGCGGATTTACGGCCCGGCTGCGATACACCAGTTTCGACAATAATAATCCGCCACCGACGCCGGCAGCGAGCGGATCGGCCTGGGCGGGTAGAGTTGAAGAAAGCGCGAAAGGCACCGCAGACTCCCTACCGTTTCTTGGTTCGGGAGAGGTGTCCGAGATACAAGCATGTTGAACACGGAAGTATTAAAGACCCCGCCAACACGCCCGCATCCTGTCGGTGCGCCCCGCCCGAGGATTTATGCTGTTACGGCAGGTCTCCTGGCTTGCGGGTTCTCGCCTCGATCCAGTCTTCCCGGGATCGCTTGATCCCAGTGACATGATTTGGACCTAGGCTCGCCGCTCACAGTTGCGGGGGCAGCCTCGGTTTTGGCTTTCGCCGCACCGAATTCCCTCTTAGCTCCACACCTTGTCGGGCACAGAGAACCATAACGAGTCAAACTGTTGAACATAGCGGGTCGGCTGTCAAGATGTGTTGACACTGTTCGGCACATGCCCGGCGGATTGATTAGGCAGCTTGATGGCGATGGGCGGAGGCGAGATCGATGAACGCCCGAATATAATCGATCCCTGCATCGGATTCCCGCACGCCGAGGAAAATCTGCTTGGCAATGCCGTCGCGTCCAAGACGCACGGGCCTCACATTGAAATTCTGGGCATACTCGTCGATAAGCCAGCGCGGCAGAGCGGCGACGCCGCGGCCATGGGCGACCATCAGCAGCATAATATCGGTGGTCTCGATCGGTTTGTGCTGCCGGGGGCTGATCCCTGCCGGCGTCAGAAACTGGGTGTAGATATCCAGCCGGTCGGTCTCGACCGGATAGGTAATGAGAGTTTCTTCGGCGAGTTGCTGGGGCAGCACAAAGTCGGCATCGCCGAGCGGATGGTCAGGCCCGATCACCAGAACCTGCTCGTAATCGAAAACCGGCACGAAACTGAGGCCCGGCTTGAAGAGCGGATCCGGTGTCACCAGCATATCGATCTCATAGCCAAACAGCGCCCCAATGCCGCCGAACTGGAATTTCTGCCTGACATCGACATCGACCCTGGGCCACGCATCCAGATAGGGCGCCACGATCTTCAACAGCCATTGGTAACAAGGATGGCACTCCATCCCGATGCGCAGCGTGCCTCTTTCACCTTTGGCGAATTGCCGTAGCCGATGCTCCGCATGCGACAGCTGTGGCAACAGACGGTTGGCGACCGCCAGTAACCACGCGCCAGCCTGAGTGGGCCGCAAATGACGGCCTTCACGGCGCCAGATATCCACGCCGATCTGGTCTTCGAGCTTGCGGATGGCATGACTAAGGGCCGACTGCGTCAGGTTGAGCTGGCTCGCGGCAGCCGTCAACGATCCCAGACGATCGACCTCGCTGATAATGACCAGGTGAATGCGCTCCAGGACAGCCATGCAATCTGCTCCAACTGTGCATAAAATTCATCGAATTATGAATTCATACCAATTTTGCTCATGGGAGCAAATCCGTATGGTCCGGTTCCCTTCAGGTTCAGGACAACATCCATGGCAACCACGCACAATCTCGGTTTCCCCCGCATCGGCGCCAAACGCGACCTTAAATTCGCGCTCGAATCCTATTGGAAGGGGCAATTGTCGTCCGAAGAGCTGCAGCATGTCGGCGCCGAGCTACGCGCCCGCCATTGGCGCGATCAGGCCGCGCTGGATCTGGCGCCGGTCGGGGATTTCTCGTTCTATGACCAGATGCTGGATATGAGCTTCACGCTCGGCAATCTGCCCGCACGGGTGCGCGGCTTTCATGGCGATGTGCTGGACAATTATTTCCGGGTCGCGCGGGGCCAATCGTTCTTGGCGGCCGAGGATCACGCCGCCTGCTGCGGCGGGGTTGCCGCTGGCGAGATGACCAAGTGGTTCGACACGAACTATCATTATATCGTGCCGGAATTCGACGCCGACACAGCGTTCAAGCTCGACGCGTCGCGCCTGCTGGCCCAGCTTGCCGAGGCCAAGGCTGCGGGCGTTGCGGCCAAGCCGGTTATGATCGGCCCCATCACCTATCTTGCGCTCGGCAAGGCCAAGGATGGTTCGGACAAGCTCGCCTTGCTGCCCCGCCTGTTACAGGTCTATGCCGAATTGCTGGCGACATTGGCGGCGCAGCCCGTCGAATGGGTCCAGATCGATGAGCCGATCCTGGTGACCGAGCTTGATGCCCCCTGACGGGACGCTGTCGCGCGCGCCTATCAAGCGCTCAACACCGGCACGGTGAAGCTGCTATTGGCGACCTATTTCGGTTCGTTGCAGGAGAATCTGCCGCTGGTCGCTGCCTTGCCGGTGCAGGGTATCCATCTGGATGCGATCAATGCCCGGCACGAGGTGGACAAGCTGATCCGGAACAGCCCGGCTGATCGCATCATCTCCCTCGGCGTGGTCAATGGCCGCAATATCTGGAAGACCGACATCGAGGCGACCTTGGACTGGCTGGAGCCGCTGGCGAAAACTCTCGGTGAGCGCCTGTGGATCGCGCCCTCCTGCTCGCTGCTGCATGTGCCGGTCGATCTTGCCAGCGAACGCAACCTCGATCCGGAGATCCGGTCCTGGCTGGCGTTTGCTGTGCAAAAGCTCTCAGAAATCAGCCTCCTCGCAAAGGCGATTACTAACGGCCGCGCCGCGGTACAAGATGAGCTTGCCGCCAATCGCGCGGCGATTGTCTCCCGCTGTCTGTCAGAGCGGGTGAACAATCCCGCGGTGAAGACGGCACTTGCCGCGATCACGCCGGAGTTAGGGCGTCGCCGGAGTCCATTCGCTGACCGTGTGGTGAAGCAGGCTGCCCATCTCAATTTGCCGCTCTATCCCACCACCACGATCGGCTCGTTCCCACAGACCCAGGAAATCCGGCGTGCCCGCAGCGCGTTCAAGGCGAAGTCCATCGATTCAGCCGCTTATATCGACGCCATGCATCGCGAAATCGATCGCTGCGTGCAGGAGCAGGAGGCGTTGGGGCTCGACGTCCTGGTGCATGGCGAGGCCGAACGCAACGACATGGTGGAATATTTCGGCGAGCAGCTCGATGGCTATGTGTTCAGCCAGTCCGGTTGGGTTCAGTCTTATGGCTCGCGCTGTGTGAAGCCACCGATCCTGTTTGGCGATATCAGCCGTCCCAAAGCCATGACCGTCGCGTGGAGCCGATACGCGGCCTCACGCACCGATAAGCCGATGAAGGGCATGCTGACCGGCCCCGTGACCATGCTGAACTGGTCCTTCGTGCGTGACGATCAGCCTCGCTCCGCGTCCTGCTATCAACTGGCGCTCGCGATCCGCCAGGAGGTGTTGGATCTCGAACAAGCGGGGCTCAGCATCATCCAGATCGACGAAGCGGCGCTGCGCGAAGGGCTGCCGCTCCGCAAAAGCCAATGGACGGCATATTTGGACTGGGCGGTGGACTCGTTCCGGATCACGGCCAATGGGGTCAGCGACGAAACCCAGATCCACACCCATATGTGCTATTCCGAATTTAATGACATCATCGCCGCGATCGCCGAGATGGACGCGGATGTGATCACGATTGAAACCTCGCGGTCGGATATGGAACTGCTCGACGTGTTCGACAGCTTCAATTATTCGAGCCAGATTGGTCCCGGCGTTTACGATATTCACTCGCCGAACATTCCAAGCGAGGCGCATATCGTCACGCTGATGAATAAGGCGGCGGAGCGTATTCCGCGGGAGCGGCTATGGGTCAATCCGGATTGCGGCCTAAAGACCCGTCAATGGAATGAGGTGATCCCGGCGCTGACCAATATGGTCAATGCTGCCCGGACCCTGCGCAAGAACAACGTGATGAACTGAGTCAAAGTTGGCGATTGGCACCCGCCACCCTGCGGCGTTTCACGCGTGCGCCGCGCCTATGCTGCCGCCGCGCTTGATCGTCGCGACGTCACACTCTAAGACACAAGCCCGAGGCAGTGGGCCGGTGCCGGCTGTTTTTTGCCCAGGGGGGTTCATGGCTATACGAGTAGGGTTTCGCCCAGAGGCTGCGTCGAGGATTGCGCTTGGCGCCGGGGCGGCCTTGGGTCTCCTGGTTTTGTCCGGTTGTGCAGCGGACGAGGTGTTGCATGATGTCAATCCGGTCAACTGGTACAAGGGCCTGACCGGATCGGATAAAGGCACGCCGCCGGCCGATGCGCCGAACACCGCGAATCTTGAATCGGGCTCAAACGGCGATTATCCGAATCTGGCCTCGGTGCCGAAGGAACCGGTCCGGGGTCTCACCGATGAGCAGAAGGAAGCGCTGGCCCAAGGGCTGATCGCCGACCGGGAGCATGCGCATTATACCGATGAGGCGCAGCGGGCCGGCAATGCCAGTGCGGTGATGCCGGCTCAGGCGGCGATCCCCGCTGAACAAACAAAAAGCGCCCTGCCGCCGGTGGCGCCGGTGCCATCCGCTGCGCCGGCGGTGCCACCGAAAACCCAGCCTGCACCGGCGTCACCTGGCGCGCTGCCACCCCCGCCCAGCGCGCCGGTTGCGGCGACCCGGGAATCGAGCCTCGCCACGCCGACGCCCCGCGCTTTGCCGACGCCTGAGACGCCGAACGCGCCGCCGGCCTCGCCAGATCTGAAGCCGCTACCGCCGCCCACGCCCGAAGCACCGGTTCCGGGCGCGCCGGCCGCGCATCCGGCGCCCCCGCCCGGTCCCAGCGAAATCGCCGGTGTCGCCGTGCCATCGGCGCCGCCCGTGCGGCCAGAGACGGCGCCGGCTGCGGCTGTCGTGCCGCCGGTCCCGGCGCCCGCCTCCGCACCGCCGCCGGCAAAGCGGAGTCATTCGACGGAAATCGGCGAACTGGCGTTTGCCGGCAATTCGAGCGATTTACCCGCCGATGCGCCGACGATTTTGGCCAAGGTTCCGCCGCTGCATCAGCAATATGGCGGGATCGTCCGGGTCGTCACCTACACGATCACGCCGCAGACCGGCGCTGATCCCGCTGGGCAGCAGATGAAGGCCTATCAGGCCGCGGTCGGCAGGGCCGAATCGGTGAAGCAGGCCTTGATCAAGGCGGGTATCCCAGCCACCTCGATCGTGACCCAGGCCTCACCGGTCCAGAGTGCTGGCCCGGCACTCGATCGCGCCGATATTTTCGTCGAGTATTGAGCGCGTGGCCGATCGATCGGTGCTTCGGGTTGGGCTGGCAGGACTTGGCACGGTCGGCGGCGGTGTCCTGACGCTGTTGCGGCAGCAGCACGATACGGTGCTGCGCCGCGCCGGACGGGCGATCGAGGTGGTTGCGGTCAGCGCGCGCGATCGAACGCGTGATCGCGGCGTTTCGATTGATGGGCTTGCGTGGCATGATGACCCGGTCGCGCTGGCGCAGGACCCATCGGTCGATGTCGTCGTCGAATTGATCGGTGGCTCGAATGGGCCCGCCTTGGCCGTGGTCGAGACGGCGCTCGGTCTCGGTAAGAAGGTCGTGACGGCCAATAAGGCGCTGCTCGCGCAGCATGGCGGCACGCTCGGCGGGCTGGCCCGTGATCGCGGCACCGTGCTGGCGTTCGAGGCGGCGGTGGCGGGCGGCATCCCGGTCGTCAAGGCGCTGCGCGAGGGCTTGGCCGCCAACCGGTTCGATCGCGTCTCAGGGATCCTCAACGGCACCTGTAATTTCATCCTCAGCACAATGCGCACCACCGGCCGGGCGTTTGATGACGTGCTGGCCGAGGCGCAGCGTTTGGGATATGCCGAAGCCGATCCGACGCTCGATATTGATGGGCACGATACCGCGCACAAGCTGGCGCTGCTGGCGACCATCGCATTCGATATCCCGATCGATTTGCAATCGGTCTATGTCGAAGGCATTCGCCATATTTCGCCACTCGATATCGAATATGCCGATGAACTCGGCTTCCGGATAAAATTGCTCGGCACGGCGGCGCGCACGGGGCGCGGCATTGAGCAGCGGGTTCACCCGACCATGGTGGCGAGCACCGATCCGCTGGCCTCGGTCGAGGGCGCCGATAATGCTATGGTGGTCGAAGGCGATTTCGTCGGCCGGATCATGTTGCAGGGCCGTGGCGCCGGGGCCGGGCCGACCGCCTCTGCGGTGGTCGCCGACCTGATCGATATCGCCCGCGGTCACAACGTCCCCAGCTTTGTGACCGCACCGGAACCGGGCCTTGCCGCCGTATCGATCGCCGAGCATGACGGTCCGTGCTATGTCCGCCTGATGGTGTTGGACCAGCCGGGTGTCATCGCCGATATCGGTGCCGAATTGCGTAACGAGAAAGTCTCGGTCGAGGCGCTGATCCAGCGCCGCCATCAACCTGGCAGTCTCGTGCCGGTCGTCCTCACCACCCATCCGAGCCAGGAGGCGCCTTTGCTGCGCGCGCTGGCCCGGATTGCAGCACTGGGCAGCATTGCCGAGCCGCCGCGGATGATTCGAATAGACGCTTGAGTTTGCCTGACCAGGACTTCTAACGAGGACGCTCATGACCGATACGACGATGGACCGGAATCTGGCGCTTGAAGCCGTGCGTGTCACGGAAGCGGCCGCCCTCGCCGCCACCAAGCTGATGGGGCGCGGCGACGAGAAAGCGGCCGATCAGGCGGCGGTCGATGCCATGCGGACCGCGCTCAACGGGCTCGATATTGACGGTACCGTGGTCATTGGCGAGGGCGAGCGCGACGAGGCGCCGATGCTCTATATCGGCGAAAAGGTCGGCAGCGGCAGCGGCCCCAAGATCGATATCGCGCTCGATCCCCTCGAAGGCACCACGATCACCGCCAAGGGCGGCATGAATGCGCTGGCCGTGATGGCGATGGCCGATCAGGGCGGGTTCCTGAATGCGCCGGACGTCTATATGGACAAGATCGCGGTCGGGGCCGGCCTGCCGGACGGAATCGTCGATCTGGACGCGACCCCGCTGCAAAACCTGACTGAACTCGCCAAGGCCAAGAAGGTCCCGCTCGAGGATCTGGTCGTGTGCATCCTCGACCGGCCGCGCCATGCTGATCTCATCCGCACGGTGCGCGAGACCGGGGCGCGGATCATGCTGATTTCCGACGGCGACGTGTCGGGTGTGATCGCGACCAGCCGCGAGAATGCCGGCGTCGATATCTATATGGGCTCGGGCGGCGCGCCGGAAGGCGTGCTGGCGGCGGCGGCACTGCGCTGCATCGGCGGCCAGATGCAAGGCCGCCTGCTGTTCCGCAATGCCGATGAGCGGGAGCGCGCGGTGCGCTGGGGCATCGCCGATTTCGATCGGAAATATGGCTTGCTGGATCTTGCCGCGGGAAATGTCATGTTCGCCGCGACCGGCGTCACTAACGGCTCAATGCTGAACGGCGTTCGCCGGATTCCCTCCGGTGCGGTGACCCAATCGATCGTGATGCGCTCCAAAAGCGGCACGGTGCGCATCGTCGAGGGGTTCCATAATTTCGATCGCAAGCCGGCCTGGAGCGCTTTCGCACCGTGAGCCTGCCGGCCGCGGCCGGTTCGGCATTTCTGGGCGTCACCCACTCGCTGGGTGGCCGACGCTGGCGGCAGCGTGGCGGCGACGATCTGCGCGGGCTGGCGCTCGCTCAGCAGCTCGGTGTGCCCGAAGTGATCGGGCGCGTGATGGCAGCGCGCGGCGTCGATCCCGAACGCGCGCCGCAATTTCTGGCCCCCACACTGCGCGACTGGCTGCCGGATCCGAGCCGCCTCAAGGATATGGACAAGGCCGTCGCCCGGCTGGTCCAGGCGGTGGAGCGGCGCGAGATCATCGCGATCTTCGGCGATTACGATGTCGATGGCGCAACCGCCTCGGCGCTGATGCGGCGGTTCCTGACCGAACTCGGCGTCAGCGTGCTGGTCCATATCCCGGATCGCAAGATTGAGGGCTATGGCCCGAATATCGCGGCGCTGAAGCAGTTACAGCGCGACGGCGCGACGCTGGTCATCACGGTCGATTGCGGCACGCTGGCCCATGGGCCGCTCGGCGAAGCCGCCGAATTAGGCCTCGATATCATCGTGATCGATCATCACGCGGCCGAACCGGTGCTGCCGCAGGCGGTTGCGGTGGTCAACCCCAATCGGCTTGATGATGACAGTGGCGAAGGTGCGCTGGCGGCGGTTGGCGTGACCTTCCTTGTCGCGGTCGGCCTCCATCGGGCGCTGCGCCAGAGCGGATTCTTCGGCAGCGAACGCCCGCCGGATCTGTTGCACCTCCTCGATCTGGTCGCGCTCGGCACGGTCTGCGATGTCGTCCCGCTGACCGGGCTCAACCGTGCCCTCGTCACCCAAGGTCTGAAGGTGCTGGCGCAGCGCCGGACGCCGGGTCTGGTGGCGCTGTCGGATCGCGCATCGGTGTCCGAACGGCTCGACGCTTATCATCTGGGCTATGTGCTGGGCCCGCGCGTTAATGCCGGCGGCCGGGTCGGGCGCAGCGATCTGGGCAGTCGCTTGCTCTCGACCGACGATCCGGCCGAGGCGCGGCAGATCGCCGAGCAGCTGGAACAGCATAATGCCGACCGCAAAGCGGTCGAAGCCGCCGTGCTCGCCGCCGCGATCGAGCAGGTCGAGGCCGCGGGCACAAGCGGCCCGCTGGTGCTGGCGCATGGCGAGGGCTGGCATGAAGGCGTGATCGGCATTGTCGCCGGCCGCCTGAAAGAACGCTATGGCCGCCCGGCCTGTGTGATTGCGTGGGACGGTCCGCTTGGCAAGGGCTCCGGCCGCTCGGTCGCGGGGATTGATCTTGGCGCCGCGGTGATCGCCGCGCGGCAGGCGGGTCTGATCGCGGCCGGCGGAGGCCATCGCATGGCGGCGGGATTCAGCCTGACCGCCGACCGGCTCGCTGCGTTCGAGGCGTTCTTGTTGGAGCGGATCGGCCAAGGCGCGGAAACGCTCGATCTCACCCCCGAACTCGGCATTGACGGGGCGCTGCAGCTCGGCGCCTGCACCGGCGCGCTGTGTCAGACCCTGGGCCAGCTCGGTCCGTTCGGCACCGGCAATGCCGAGCCGCGCTTCGTGCTGCCGATGGTCCGCGTGGTCAAGGCCGACCCGGTGGGCGCGAGCCATGTCCGCTGTATCCTGTCAGCGCCCGGCGGCACCGAACGGCTAAAAGCGATCGCGTTCCGCGCCCTGGAATCGCCGCTCGGACTCGGGCTTTTGCAATCAGGCGGCGCTGCGCTGCATATCGCGGGGCATCTCCGTGCCGACACGTGGCAGGGCCGCAATGACGTTCAATTCATGATCGATGATGCAGCACCAGCGCATGGCTGACCGGTTTTGTCATGGAACCGCTTGCCAGATGCGGCCCGCCCCTGTATTTCCGACGCCGTTCCGCGCTCGCGGTCCCCATCGTCTAGAGGCCTAGGACATCGCCCTTTCACGGCGGTAACAGGGGTTCGAATCCCCTTGGGGACGCCAATTCGGCATGGGGCAGCGAACGCCGACCGTGGGCGCTGGGCGACACCGCTCATATGTCATGCGGCGAATGCATGGCCTCCCGGAGATCGCTGCGCCGCTGCACACGGCCCCAAGCTTGCCGGCCAGCTTTTCAACGTGGTTGCAGAGCGGCACGCGCAAATTCTAATCGGTCGCCGCATCGTCGATCATCCGGATTTTGCGAAGCAAACGGTCCTTCAGGTCTGGCGGAATTTTCTTCGATCGAACGTCCTCGACAAAGAATTCTATTCGTCCAACTCGGGCGGAAGCCGATTTCGCGGCTGGGTTCGATGTTCGCTGTTATGCCCGCGGTCGACAATACCAGCAGGCCGCTTCCGGCCACCGGGGCCTGTAATGTATCCGAACGCCCGGTCATCGAGCGATCCGCCTACTGGAGGATTATAGCGTAGCGTTCCCCAATCGCAGCCATTGAAATGGTTGCGATGCCTTGCAATATGACCATCATACATCCATTATGATGGATATTATGGTATCTCAGATCCACATACAAACTTATCTCGCCGGGCGATGGCATGATGCCGCTGTTGTGACATTTGCAGCGGAACCTCTCGGTCATCGCAGTCCGACGACACTTGATTACGAGATCAACTACTGCCTTGCCCAGGATCCCGCGATGACCGGCTCACGCTGCGGCGTGCAGGCGCTCAGCGTTGCATTCCCGATCAGCCTGGAATGGAAGAAACAGCCCCACTGGCCCGCTTTTCTCCTGGATATGCTGCCGCAGGGCCACGCCCGACTGAAGCTCGCTGAGGTGCTCCAGCTCAATCCCGATAGCGACGCTTGCGAGCTCCCGTTGCTCTTGCGTGCCGGCGGCAGCCCGATCGGCAATCTCCGCGTCGGAGAAGCCTGGCAACGCGAGCAGGAACGCATTGCCAACGTCCGCCATCCCGGCCTGACCATGGACGAGATCGTCAGCCTGGATGAGCGCTTCCTCACCTTGGCTGCCGAGTTCACGGCACTGGCCTCTGGATCGTCCGGTGTCCAAGGCGCTTGGCCGAAAGTTTTGCTCACCCAGTCGCTCGACGGACGCTGGTATCCAGACCCGATGGTGGCCGACCAGGACGCGACCGACCATGTTATCGTAAAATGGGCAGGCGACGCCGCACCCTCGACGCAGCTCATTCTCGCATCCGAGGCGCCCTATCTGGAACTGGCACGAGAGTTCGGCCTGCGCTGTGGCCGGCCGTTGATCTATAGAGACAAGGTGCTGGTGATGCCGCGTTTTGACCGGCGTGTCGAAAACCGACAGGTCATTCGCTACGGCCAGGAAAGCATCGTTGCGGCCGCCGGGGTGGCCGCCTTCGGCCATGACGCCGCGCACGAGGATTACCTCGCGGTCATCAAGCGCGTCTGCAGCGATCCCGCGTCTGAGGTGACGGAGTATGTGCTGCGCGATCTCCTCAATCTCGCCATGGGCAACCCCGACAATCACGGTCGGAACACGGCGCTGCGGAAATGTCCGGAGGGAACGATTGAGCTTGCCCCGCTCTATGATTTCTGTCCGATGCGACTGGATCCGACCGGCGTCAGACGATCGACCAAATGGGCTTGTATGAAGCAACCGAATAGCCGGAATCGCGATCTTGACCCGGATTGGCGGATTGTCTGTGCTGTCGCCGCCGCCGGCGTGATGGATCCGGCCACTTTACGATCGGTTGTCGCGTCAAAGGCGTCGCTGCTCGCGAGATTACCCGACCGGGCTCGCGATCTCGGCGTTGCGCCGGACGTCGTCGATCGTGCGATGGGACGCTGCCAGGAACTAGCGAAAGCGATTGCCGGTATAGATGACGGTGCTGACCATGCCCCGGCGTAAACCCCCGACGCCTGAGCAGGTTCGTGAACGCCGCTCGACGCTGCACGACGATATCGAGCAGGGCGGTCTATCCGTGGCAGAAACGGTGCGTCGGATGCGTGAGGCGATGGGTCTGACCCAACAACGCTTCGCAGCTTTCTTCAAGCTGACCGAACGGCAGGTTTGGGAACTCGAAAATGGCAAGGCCAATCCGACGACCGAAACGCTGACGCGGCTCGGTAAGCCGTTCGGATTTCGGCCGGGTTTTGTCCTAATCAGCCGGCCTTAAACCGACCGGCATTATGCCGCATTAATCAGTTCCGGGTCGCCATCTTCTTTATCGGTGAGAGGGTCTGCCGCATCCCAGGGACTCGTTTTAAGCGCCATGCGCTGCCGCCGGCTTCGCTTGCGTAAACCGAATGCGGTTCCCGAACGGGTCGGTCACACTCATTACCAGCCCCCAGGGCAAATCCTCGATAGCGGGCTTGTAGAACCTATAGTTCCGGCCCAGCAGCTCCTGCTGGTACGCGTGGATGCCCTCGATCCCGACGACGATCGTCGAGCCGGGGGTGGCGTCGCCGTGGTGGCCGCTGAGATGCAGGGTGAGGCCGGCCCGCGAGACTTGGGCGTAGAGCGGGAAATTATCGCCGAAGCGATGTTCCCACTCCAGCGTGAAGCCGAGGAAATCGAGATAGAATTCCTTGGCCTTCGCCTCATCGAAGATCCGCATGATCGGGCGGGTGCCGGTGAATTGGACGGTCTCCATAAAGCTCAGTCGGCCCGGATGGCTTGGAGAAAGGCGAGATCCACGAACCCCGACGGCGGCGCCAGACCCCCGAGGCACCGCGACGGCGCGCCCGGTTCGCCGAGATCGCTCAAGACGCTCGTGGCGAGGCTGAAATCCTCATTTGCCGTATAGGCGCTGACCGTGACGATGGTCGGCAGGCCGGCCGCTGTCGCTGCGCCAAGTCCGACATGGGAATCTTCGATCGCGACGCACTGCGCGGGCTCAAGCCCGAGCGCTTTGATCGCCCAGAGATAAATATCCGGCGCCGGCTTCTTGCGTTCCGCCGATTCATGCCCGGCGACCACCGAGAAGAGGCTGCGTAAACCCGGCGTCCCGGCGAGCAGCGCTTCGACCCCGGCCTCGGCACCGGTGGTTGCGACCGCAATTCTGATCCCGGCCGCATGTGCTTCGGTCAGCAGCCGCACGATGCCGGGTCGGAGCGGCAGGCGCGGCGCCGCGGCGGCGAAATGCTTGACCTTGATCTGATAGATCCGCGCGATCAGGTCAGAGGCCAGCGCCGCCTCAAGCTCGGCTGGCCGGTACTGCGTCAGATAATGGCGCAACCGCTCGCGACCGCCGGCCACCGCCAGCAAATCGCCATAGAGCG
>Ga0116229_10011929_pt1 | contig 12668 bp, 12 predicted proteins | sample S1TSphgellanicum_3_FD_87313 | JGI IMG/M metagenome (GOLD analysis project Ga0116229, IMG submission 87313) | Host-associated microbial communities from peat moss isolated from Minnesota, USA - S1T2_Fc - Sphagnum magellanicum MG | ecosystem: Host-associated > Plants > Peat moss > Unclassified...
ACGGCCGGGGAAGGACCGGGCAGGGAAGGACCGGGCGAGGTGGGGGGCACGGGCGGGGAAGGACCGGGCAGGGTGGGGGGCATGGGCGGGGAAGGACCAGGCGGGGGGAAGTTCGATGGGTGCATTATGCACCAGGTTCACACTAGTATTTAGGAATGCCAACAAATTCCCAAAGCTTATGCATAGGTATACAACAATGATGGATTTGAATGTCTACCAATAGAGTTTGTGTAAGGATTTGATCTTGATTGCAATGATGGAAAATTGGTGTACTCTAATGGAATCCTTTGTGAATTCAAAGAAGTCCATAAAATTATCTTACTATTTATTTACAATTTGTGGAATCATAAGGAGGAAAAAGGACCATGAAAAGACTCCTAGTTCAATAATCACCACTATTATGGACTCTAATGTTATCTACTTCTTCAAGACTCCTACTGTCAACAATCACCATGAAAAGATTCTTAATTTAATAACCACCATTATTGTGGACTCCAATGTGCATGTTATTTACTTCTTCAAGACTCCTACTGTCAATAATCACCATTATTCCATACTATTATGCCACTTATATACTTCCTAAAGAATTCAATGGAAATACCAAGGAGCCATGATGGAATAACAATGGACTATCACAAGCAATTACAAACCTGCAATGGACTTGAAAAGAATGCATACTTTTATGGACCTTATGGAAACTAAATTTGGATTCTAGCATGGATTAAAGATAATTATATGGACTGCCATGTTAGAATTATTGTTTGCTTGCAACTTGTTTATGAACATTGTGGTATTCCTTATGTAAACCTAAATAATTTCAATGGATACTTGGTAGATCTAAACAAATGAACATGATTTCCATATGCAACTTGGATTAAAATCTAAAACATAATGCATTGAATGAAAGGGACTCAAAGGGGCACCTCTATGATGAACTAGAGGTCACTCTACCTTCATGGTGTGCTTGCCTTTATCCTTGACAAGAGCTGATGAACTTGGCTTCTTGAAGCCCATAACACTCCACCAAGATTCATGCATTTCCTCTTCACATCCTTTCTAAATACATTTAGTGGAGGTCCTAAAATGGTACATAACACACCAATCATGATAGACATGTTTATAAAAAGCAAATCAAGCAGCCCACACCAGAAAAAACCTTAATCCACAAAAAGAACACTTCTTTAAAACAATCCATGTTTTTGGAGGTGGATCAAAATTTTCAAGAAAAAGAAGAGGTTATGGATGAAAACCTTTTCAAGAACCTTCTCCTTTCACACATTTCATCAAAAGATCATGAATAACATTTTCATTGTCACCTGTAAACAACATGTTCTTCCAGTGCCCCAAGATTATTGTGCACATCTATTTGGAGCTTGTTTGTGAACCCTTTCAAACTCTAAGTTACCTTCATCAACATCAAACCTCAAATACACAACAATGTTCCTTTTTTCATTCACTTGTCGAATCAAGCTCTGGATGCTTTCATTTGAAAAGCCATCAAGGTTCAAATTAGCTTGCTCTTGCTTTAACTATGAAACCACTACATCAAGCTTTGCTTGACCTAGAACAAGTTGGTTTCTCTTGTCCTCCATTTGTGAGCAAGCTCACACATTAGCAAGAACCATATCTTCTTTTCCTTTCTTCTCAACGAATAAATCTTTTTCAACAATGGCATGTAGATTCACCACAAATGTTAAGTAAGCTTGTAAGGCCAACGGTAGCAACAAGCTTTGTTCAAGTGCCTCTCTGATATCCAATTCTTCTTCATCAAAACCCTCACCCTCATCAAACAACATGTCTTGCGATCCATCTTCCCAACATAATCTTTTGCTTCTGCATGCCAAAATTGTTCCACGTTAGTCCATTCAACATGTGCAACCTAACTTTCCTTTCATTTCACAAACAATCCCTCTAGCCATCCCAAGTGTGATAATCCTAGATGCAATAACATAAAGCTTTTGATGTATAATCATCCACAACCTCTCAACTTTCGCAATAAGTTCAAAATCTAAACACTTTGTGTAACAATGCTTGTTTTTGGTCACAACATGGCTAAACAATTTTTCAATCTCCTCTCTTCTGCAATCTTTAGGTATCTTAATATGTTTGGGGCTCATACCTTTGTAGCATAAGTCATACTTTTTGCAAAATCCTTCTTAGTAAAACTATAAATGCCATTGCTACTAAACAAGTTTGGGGCTTCAATGTAAATTGGCACTACAAAACCTTGTGTACTAAGACTAGGGGCATAACTCCCACCTCCTTTCTTGATTTTCACAAAAATTGCAAACATGTGAAGCACTGAGTGTTAAGCATTAAAAGCCTTTGAGCTTCACAACCATAGATCTTGGGTCATGGGTGACGTAAGAGCAAAAAACATTGAAAATTAGTTGAAAGTAATCAACATTTATAGACAAGCCATGTTGCAAGGCGGGAAAATGAAATTTAAAATAAAAAACTAATAGAAATAAATTTATGGACTCTAAATGTGTTATTTTTGGTCCACCTTAAAGTGCAACTACCCTTTGATTAAACACTCAGGGATGTGAAAATGCATAATTGCTAAACTTGGAGTTGCTATAGGGAAATATTCTATTTATCCTACTAATTCACATGTGAAAACTAAAAAGTTTTTTATTGCTAGAGGTTTGGACATAATTGCTTCTCAACTTGAGAATGGGGCCAAGGCAGAGAAGAAAAAAAATACATCCAATTTGTGGCAATTTGGCATCTTCTCAATCAAAGCCATCCCATGACAAATTTTAAACCTAATTGAAGGTGCTTTTCAAGTTTTTGAAGGTGGAGAATTGCTCCCACAAACACTTGTTCGATTCCACTAGCTAGACCATGGTAAAAGTGATGCACAATGTTGTCTTATGGGCCACAAAAGTTGATGTGCAAAAGTCTCCTTTTATTTTTGTGAGTTGTGATGAGGTCACAACCATTGATGACCAATCATGGTTGTCTATTCATGTGTATGTGATTGAAGAATGGAAAAGGGTCCTAATTTTGTTGAACTTGTAATGTGTGGTAGATGGAACAACTTCTAACAATTTGACCTCCCTCATATTGTGAAAAGTCTAATGGAATTTGGAGGTTTGAGTGAAACAAACCTTGTAAATAAACTTGTTTGTTTTGAGGTTGAAAAAGTTATTGTTTTCCAAGGGGTGAAGAATGGTGTCATAGCCCAAATTATGCAAAAAAGTGCCTTATTTGTGAGTGGTGTGCATTACATGGCACATTGCACAAACTTGGTTGTTTAGACACTGAGTGCTTTGAGCTTGGTGTCAAAGATTAAAAGTTTTTTGGTGTTTATATGTACAATTATTTTGTTCATAACTCGAAGTGCCACCTTGAGACTATTAAGTTGGTAGAAGTCCTTGAATGAAAAGGTAATAAGATTTTGAAAAATATCAAAATTCGTTGGATTTAGATTATGTTATCACCTTCAAAGCGTGTTTTACAAGAGTACAAGCCATTAATTATGAAGATGGCTAAAGACTTTGCAATTATTACAATTGCAAAAACCAATTATGAGCTTTTATGTAATGTCAAAAGCTGGCTTGGTTTTATGTTTTACCTATATTGGAAGCAATGCAAAAGTTATCCAACTTTGTACAAGGATGCTAAACATTCATTTGTGATTTTGTGGCTACTCTCAAGCTTTGTGATGTAAACCTATAAGAAATGTATTGTGAACTTGACACCAGGTTTTCCCCCAAGCATTTTAGCCTTTTCCTTGAGCTATTTGAACACATCAATGACAAGTTATGCTTGACATGGTGGAAATAACCTACATCTCAAGTTGAATATGTTGCCTTTTTCATTAGCGGCAAATTATATATGTTCCATGTCACCAAAGACCACATGTGTTGTTCATCTTGTTTTTAAGGAAGCTTGGGTTGAAACTATTAATTTCATGGAAAAAAAATGTTCTTTTGTTATAGCAGGATTGATTGTTGAGTTGGAAAACAATTTTTAGCACAAAAGTTGTTAAATGTAACTAAAATGATTTACCTTCAATACACTACTAGAAATTTTGTCTTTTGCAACTTGTTTTATGCAACTAAAAAATCTCACATGCAACTATTTTGGAGTTGCATGCAAGATGTGTAGTTGCATGCGACATTTTTTAGTTGCATAAGACAAGTTGCAAAAGACAAAATTTCTAGTAGTGATATTGGTTTGCTTTGGAAGTTAAAACCATTTTTGACACACCCCCAAGCTCTTCGTAAGATTCAAATGCAAGTCCGAAGGTGAAAGCAATGGAAGAAGGAATTGGGATGCGCTCCCTAATTCACAACACTTTGTGGGTAAAAGGGGTGTGTTGGAGCTCTAGGATAGGGATTAGGAAGAGTGACGAGCGGGTCAATATTCGCACGGGCTTGCACAAACCAAATAACAAGTTGGTTAATGCATAGTTGCAACACTCTTGGTGCATGGATGAACCATGGGCATACACAAACTCACAAAATTCACCACAACTTGGACTTTGGGGAAGCCACCACCTTCCCCTTATAGTATTTTTTGTGCTTGGCCACAAGGTCTACACCCAAATGTCATTTTGTCTTAGGACTCCCAAATTGGGAGTCCCGAAATTTTCGAAATTGGGATTCTTGCGACTTTGGAGGCCCATAATTTTTTTCAAACCTTTTATTAAGGTGAGATCTAAAGCAAAGTTGTAGCCCTCATCAAAATTTTCCCAACAATATCTGACACGCCACCTGCATGCAAATAAGTAAGGGCGATTCCCGACTTTTAATGGTCGGGAGTCAATTGGCCCTTCTTTTGGCCATAACTTGTGTTTTAAGTACCCAAATGGGTCATGCAAGCCCATTTTAAACATTTAAATCTTAAGAACTTTCCAATGGCATAAAGGACTTTTCAATCCAATGAATTTTGACCCCTGAAATCACTCTCTGAAAATTTGGGAATCCATTGGGATTCCAACTCCCAAAGTGGGAGTCCACTTGGGAGTGTGTGGGTTCATTCCTTCACACTCTCCTACATTCCCAAGTTTCGCTTTTCGCTCACACCTTTATAAGCCCTTACCTTGGTCACGAACCTAAGGCTAGGGTTGCAACAATTTTTTCCAAGGCACATGGCCCTTCTCAAACACACCATGGGCACCTGAAGAGCTTGGGGACTTCTGGGATGTTTGTTGGGCCGCTATTAAACCTTCAAATCCTTGATCAATAATCTTCATTTTTCAAGTTAATAATGCAAAACCATTGTCAGGCTACCATGTAGCCCTTGCACGATTGCAACCCATCATCAAGATTGTGGGAGAAGCTTGGAACAAGTGAGATTTTGAACTAGAGCATTTTTGAATGGTTTAAAGTGGTGTGACTTTGCATGGTATGGTGTTAGAAAGTGTGGAGGATGAACGAACACTTTCCAACCTTGCCTTTGTGAAATCAAAGTTTTGGAATTGGCTTACTTAACATTTGGATTTAGTTGTTCGCATGTATGCCCAAGAATTTTACTCCCTAGAAACATTTCCACTTTACACTTTAATTTGTGCATGGAAGGAAGAGCAGTATTGTTATGGGATGACATAGTAGGTCCTATGTGGGTTTGCCATCTTTTTTGGGTTTGTTTATATGGGTTTACAACTTTAAAGTTATGTTTTTGGTATTAAACCAATTTTGTATGAAGTTTTAGAAACAATTTTATGAACCTTGGATGGCAATTTTTTGTTATTGGACTATGACTCATATCATGTTGGATTCCATTGACTACATTTCATCAATGTTGATGACTTAATCTTGGATGTCAATTGTCATAACTCTATTACCATTTTTATTGTGACTAAAGGGTTTTTTTTATAAAAAATTGCATGTTATTTAATTAGGGTTTGGGTGCAATTAGGGGTTTGAATTGCTATTTGGGTGAGATCATGATTGGGTTAGGGTTCAAATGCTCCTCATGTTATTGGGTTGATGGGGTTTTAGGTTGTGATTCAAAATTTGTTCAGGTTGTTAATGGAATCATACCAATGGAAGAGGACGTGGTAAGCTTCATCTTTTTATCATTTGTTGTGCATATGGGGCTTGACAAAAGCTTTTTGGATGATGATGTTATACAAAGGGACCTAAAATAAATTTTCTCCTTTGAGCTCCATAATGATGTGAGTGGTGTTGTGGTGACATGTCTTGAGAACAAGATGTGTTATTGTTTCTTATGTCTACTATCAGATCTAGGGTTCTTTTAAAAAAACTATTTCATAGACAATAATGTGGTCTTTCTTCACTTATTGTTAGAGTTTATCTACTCAAGGTCTTGAAGGCTTCTAGAGTTGCTTAATGACTTGAAATGGGGGTTTGTTGAGGTGCTATGAAGTCTTACTAATGAATTTTTCTTTACGCTAGTTTTGTAGGTTCCTAGAATTGAGTGCAATTTTGGAATCAAGAAAGCCACCAATATAAAAACAAAACAAGAATTAGTTCAAACAAAGGAATGGTTAGAAGAATTTGCAAAATTTATAACATGTGACAATAGGTAACTCATTGGTCTAAAATGGATATGGGTTGTTGATCCATGTGGCAAGCCACATTGCTAACAAGGATGGGATGAAAAGGTGGCAAGTTGAACAACAACTATTGCACATGTCTAGCCTCAAAATTCATTTTTTCCACACAACATGAGTAACATATCAAAACCTTATGTTTCCATTCTATAATCTTTTTCAACAAATTTTAAAAATATTTTTCACCATATGTTATTAGAAAATGTTTTGTTCTCTTGTAGATACATGCAAATGGGTAACATATAACAACAAGTGGCAATGGGATTTATTACGGAATGTGGAACCATTTTCAAGACCTTTCTTAGTTTTACTTGGTGTTTATACATATTTTCAAATATTTCTATGCCATTTTTATGGAGGGCAAATCATGTGCCTCATATGAAAACATAAATAACTAAGATGAGTAAACAAAATGAAGTGGTTCCTAGCAATGTTTCATTTCTTCCCAATTTTGTGGTTTCAAAACTTTGGCAGCTTCTATTACCCCCATTTTACACCTTACAAAATTTGGGAGCTAATGAACTCAAAGACCTAATAAAAATTTGTAGCCACATGAACATACAACAAGTTTTAGGTCCTCGTGACAAGTTTGTGAACATATGCTACTTAAGATGGCCAAACATGTAGAAAAAAATATTTTCTATGTAGCCAATTAGATTCACCTAACTTGAAAAAAAGAGCCACCTAAGCATACCACCACACACACATTGTAACCATTCCCCTTACCTAGAGAATTAAAAAAAAAGAAAAACCCTACCACTATCATTAATATATAGTATAGTGATTTATAACAATATATTATGATAGCATCCAATCACTCACCATATACATCAACAAATTGTTCATTGTTAATACATCATTAATCAAATTATACATCATTGGATAAAGTCCTAGCCACATTTGATGATTTCCTCACGAATGTGCAAGTTCATTTAATGGCCACCTCAAGATGATCCAAGCTACCTCATGTGTATATGTTCATATCAATGTTGGGTAGTGTTCACAAACAAGGTTAGTTCTCATGTTAGTTATCAAATTAATTTTCTCATTAAAAATTAATAGTTATAATTTTGGTGAAAGTTAACTCTTCAAGAATTGCCTAGGGTATCATTTGGCCTCAACTATGATACCTAGGGCAGTTATCAGTTGAACCACTAGGCTTGGTTCTTAACCTACTAGAAGTTTAAAATCTAGTAAATTGAGATAATAGATATAAACCTTTGTGAAATGGTAATTTGAACCCAAAAGGGAATGATATATTTTAATATCTTCATTTTTCTTGCTAATTTTGTGATAATCTTCCTACATTTTGGTGTAGCTTTATGTTGTTTATTACTATTTTTGCTTCAATCTTCTTACATTCTAATGTAATTTTATTAGATTGGAAAGTTTTTTATGTTTTAAATTATGTTTATTTTTTTTATTACTTTTATTATTATTATTATGATCTCTATAATATATTATATTTTTTCTATGAAAATTTAAATTATCAAAAAAATTGCAATTTAGAAAAAAAATGAAGCTTTAAAAATTAATTCCAAGCATAAGAATGACGTTCAATCTTCTATTCTCTTTCTAATCTCTCTTTTGTTCTTGTTTAAAAAGTCCTATGTATATTTTCCTAAACATAAACACAAATAAACTAATTCAAAATTCAAAATTTTAAATTAACATTTGATTAGTAACAAATATCAATAATGGTCTAGTATCTAATGAAAACATAAAATAAGAAATAATGATAGATCCTAAATAGAAGTAAACAATAAACTAAGGAAAACATTGTATTAACATTACCCCATTTTTACATTCATTATAATAAATCATGGTTTATTTGACAAGAAAACTAGACCAAAAACTAATCATTTTGTCATTTGGTCAATTTGACACTTGGTCATATTGGTCAAGTTGATTTGAATTAATCCAACTTGATTGGTGGTTTTTTTGACATTTTTGATTGGTCAAACCACTATTACAAAAACATGGTTTTTTTACCCCTAGCAAAATCATTGTAATAACTATATGGGGGCATTCATAGTTGGGGTTCCAAAAAAAGGAAAAAGGATATTAGGACTTTTTTTACACTAGTTTCTATGAATAACAACTAGTGCATAAAACAAATTTAAGTGAAATTTTTTGAATAGTCTAAACTAAGATAATTCATGTGGTGGTGGTGATTTATCTCATGTCTACATTGGTGTGCATTTAAATTTTGGTTCAAACCATAAATGCAGAATATGCTTAAATAAACATTTATAAACAATTTCACATTTTTTTGGAATGATTATTTCTTGCACATGTGACCCACACTTCAAGTTATAAATCTTAAGCCTAATGAATATAAAAAATCAATGAAATGGCCCAATAAAATAGTCCTTTTCCTTGTAGCCCCAATAATTGAATTAGGTTATTTTCAAAAAATTCATATGGTTTCTAATATAATCAAATGCATGTAATGAACATGGCCAAACATAGATGTAAGCATTATTTATCCATAAAAGAAAATTGATATCAATTACATTTCTTAAACCATGAGATGCAATTTAGACACTTGCTATAATTAGGTTTAAAGGAATCAAAAGGACATTTATATAATGTTCAAATTTTTTATCTTCATCTTTTTCATAAGTTTCAACTAGTTGTTGAATTTGTTGGTACACAACATCTAAACACACACATATCCCTTTGTGTGGTCAAAATGCCACATTTTCATTTCAACCTAAGTTTTTTTTGTCATCTTTCTAGGTTCATTCAATAACCCCATTATAAATTGGTTATACAAAATTGCCTTGGATTGATTTTTCACAACCATACCTTCCTAATTTGGGTTTTATAAATTTTTAGTTGTGTTGTTGGTACCACATTCTGTAAAATGGCTAATAGATTATGATCATTTTTTGGGATTTGATTATTTTGCACTCAAATATGGAAATGATTGATCATTGCATTTCATACATGTCACTCAATGAATGAATAGTCTGTAGTGAATGATCTTTTTATTTGTAAAAACTACAAGGATTGATTATGAGTCTATGGTGCCAATTTGTGTTTTAACCAAATCTACTGCATACTTGTTCACTTGGTAATAATTTGGGTTGACAACTATGTTTGATCTTAAACTCATTGGTTTACATTACATTAACTTTATTCACATGTTGTATTTTGGTATTAACCACCATCATTAGTGGAGTGTTGCATTCAATTGGGTTCTCCATCCTAGTTTAGTACATTATTTCAATTACAAAGCCTGTTCCTCCAAATCCTTAGTTTGTAGTATAGTCTTAGCATATTGTGGTAACACATGTTCAACTTCATCATTGTCTAGGTCTTGATCCCATTCTTCATGATTGTGACAGTACTTGAAGTGAAGCAAATTGCCAAGTAAAGCCTTTGTCTGTGGATCTTGTCTTCATACCTCCATGTACTTCTTAATGCATATGTAATATTTCCTTAAATCTATATACATTACCATGTTTTTGGGTTGATAGATTCATATTTGTTCTTTTCCATTCCCTTTGTCAAGTAAAGCCTTTGTTTGTGGATCTTGTCTTTGTACCTCCATGTACTCTTAATGCATATATAGTATTTCCTTAGATTTGTACACATTACCATGTCTTTGGGTTGATAGATTCATATTTGTTCTTTCCCATTCCCTTTTTTTTAAAAATTTGCAAGGGCAACCTTAATTGCATTGTCTCCCCATCCTTTTGGTTTGACTTCCAAAGGTTCTACCCTCATTGGTAGCTTCACTTGGACATTGGGTCATTTCATTGTTCTATTAGTGACTACTTCTCAAGGTTCCATAATTATTACAGACAATGTTTTATATCTTATAGGCCACTCTTTTATCTAGGGTACTCTTGGCATAATATACTATACTCTTTCTAAAATATGAAACTATGTTACATCATTTGCAAATTATAGTTTTTCCTCTACTACTTTTTCTTTTTCATTTTATTGCATGGCTACTTGATCTAATTGTTTTTGCAAATTTCAGATCATTATTCGATTTATCTTTGTTGCCATTCTAACATTCTTCCTTGTTTTTGCCACAAATTTAAATCCTTACAATAGTTGTTTATTCATATCTAATTCCACGTTTTGTTTTCTCACTAATTTTTAATTTGTAGTTCGAGGAATATAAAAATTCTTCGTAATAACCTTTTTGTACCTATTGCCAAACAATAAAACCGACATAATTCATACAACCCAAAATTATGACCCCAAATTCATCCTAAGGATGGTCACCAAATGGTTTACTAACAATAACATTTTTTGTTTTCGTAACATGTTCAATTTTAGTCATAAAGTCCTTATATAATCCAGAATGTTCTTCAACAACATTTTTCCCACATCTAAGGTATCTGCATAGTTATAAATCTATCATAATTCTACCACAATTTTACTTCTCATACTAATATAAAAGAAAAACAACAAATCATGAAAAAAACATAGAAAAAAAAAAAAAAAAAAATCTTGTAACTTTGTGTTCATCATCCAAAACTTGTTTTATATCTTTGAAAAAGAAAAAGAGAAAATAAAAAATATATATTTACAAGACTATTTTTTAATTCATCTAGTCTTGTACTTTTCCTACCTACTAACTTACCTACCTATGTAAGTAAGTAGGTCATAGTTTTCTACCTACTTACATAGGTAGGTATGTAGTGTAGGTATGTCGGTCCTAGGACCTACCAACCAACCTACCTATGGCTATGTATCGACCTACCTAGCTATTAAAATGCATTATTTATTTTATTTTTAATTTTTAATTAATATGTCATGTGGCAATGTATCTATTAGGCCACGTGTCATAATAAATCATAATAAACGATGAAGATCAACATTTTAAAAATAATTTAATCCAAAAATCTTCATAATGCCACATGTCAAGTTTTAATGGATGGATGAAAATTACTAACATTAACATGATGTTATGGTTATAGTTGTTGTGGAGTTGCATTGTAGTTGAAAATGAGTGGTTTTAGCATAGTTGCAATTGAATTGCAATGAATTGCACCGTATATACGATGAGTTGCAACTCTATAACTCATGCAACTTGTCTTATAGCACTCATAGTTTAGAAATACGATGAATTGCAAATGGTCATTGTAACCCAAAAATTGAGTTGTAATGCCAATTGTAAAACACCTTTTTTTTGTCATAGTGTGATCATATATTGAATCCCTATTAAAAATATTGAGATGAAATCATAACAAAAAATGCATTTGAATGCTAATGTAAAACCCAAATTATAGTCCATATGTCCATTACTATATGATTAATGTATGTTTATTGAAATTTTCCCTTTAATAAATATTCTTATTCAAGTTGGCAATCTTAATCCATAAATATTTTTGTCAAATTGATGATTTTGCAATGTGTTTGTGGCATTTGAATAAAGTACACTCTATAGAAAACACTACAAGAAAAGTTGACTTCCGACTAGGTTGTTAATCATGGAAGACATTTATGATTACATGACTATGTAGTCAAATTAGACATGTCACTTATGACACCTAGACATTAGTGTGGCTCAATCGCAAGATAATTTGCAACTATGAAGTCATGGAGGTCATCAATGCTTGATGAAATCCATAAATTATGGTCATTGCATATAACTCATTAAATATGAAATAAATATGTTTTCCACCCATGCCATGGAGACACTTGGCATGTAGACACATGGTATAAAAGCCAAAAACCTAACCTATATGTTAGGAATGCAGGCTAACTTAGTTAGCAAGTTACATTAGTTAAACTAGTTCACTAAGTTGCAAGTGTGAAGACTTGAACCGCTCACCTTCATATTGAGGGAAAAACTCCTTAACCCCCCCACTTAACCATTGTACCACATGATTTTTATATGACAAAAACTATCACCATATTATTATAAACAATTTTTAAAACTTATTTTATAAGTTAGGTACTTAAGTACTTACATAACAACTTAGAACCTACCTAGTAACCTAATAGTACTTAGCTTGGTAGGTAATAGGTAAATATTACTTAGAGGTAGTAGCTAGTAAGTAACTAAGTAGGTAGGTGCTAGTTAGTGGGTACATATACATACTACCTATCTAATATGTAGGTAGGTACCTAGGTAGTAAATAGTAGGTAATTAGGTAGGTAGTACAACCTA
>Ga0116229_10011931_pt1 | contig 12667 bp, 6 predicted proteins | sample S1TSphgellanicum_3_FD_87313 | JGI IMG/M metagenome (GOLD analysis project Ga0116229, IMG submission 87313) | Host-associated microbial communities from peat moss isolated from Minnesota, USA - S1T2_Fc - Sphagnum magellanicum MG | ecosystem: Host-associated > Plants > Peat moss > Unclassified...
GCCCCTCGGAGTGCTCGGCACGCTCATCGGGGCGATCCTCACCTGGAAAATGAATGACGTGTACTTTCAGGTGGGTCTGCTGACCACCATCGGACTGTCTGCCAAGAACGCGATCCTCATCGTCGAGTTCGCCCGCGAACTGCAGTCCGCCGGTCATGGGCTCATCGAGGCGACGCTCGAGGCGGCCCATCGGCGGTTGCGACCCATCCTCATGACCTCGCTCGCCTTCATGCTCGGCGTTCTGCCGCTCTTGCTGGCCGACGGAGCGGGCTCCGGCGCGGAGAATGCACTCGGCACCGCGGTCTTCGGCGGCATGGCGTCGGCCACCGTGCTGGCCCTGCTGTTCGTGCCGCTCTTTTTTGTCGTCGTCATGCGGCTGTTCCGGATCGGGAACGCCGCGGCGGCGGTCACGGCGCGCGAGTTACCCGACGTGCTCGTCACGCCATCATCGCCGTTGCGCGGTCTTTGAGATGGACGGCGTCCGACGGTCTGCCGCTTCCTCCTTGCGTGTCCTGTGCGCCGCCGCGTTGCTCGACGTGCTGACGGGGTGTGCGATGATCCCGAATTATCGGCGACCTCCCCTGCCGGTGCCGCAGATGTATCCGACGTCGGCGTCTGCAGCGGCGCCCGAACCGCAGAGAATTGACCCAGACGCCGCCGCTGCTGCGGACATCGGCTGGCGCGATTTCTTCACGGATGACAAGCTCAGGGACGTCATCGCGCTCGCACTCGACCACAACCGTGATTTGCGTGTCGCGGTACTCGCCATCGAGCAGTCTCGCGCGCAATTGCGAATTCAACGGGGAGCGCTCCTTCCGGACATCGAGGCGAGCGCCGGCGGGAATAGCATCCGCACCCCGAAGTCGGTCGCCGCGCCGGGTTTGCCGCGCGTGACACGCGATGACAGCGTGAGTATCGGCGTCTCCGCGTACGAACTCGATCTCTTCGGCCAACTGCGCAGCCTCACGGAACAGGCTCGGCAGACCTTACTCGCCACCGAGGAGGCGCGTCGCAATGTGCAGATCAGTCTCGTGGCGGAGGTCGCCGATGATTATCTGACGCTGGCCACCGATCGGCAGCGGCTCGCTCTCGCGGAGCGGACCTTGCGCAGCCAAAGCGAGTCCCTCGAACTCATACGGCGCGAGGCCGACGTCGGCTCGGCTTCCGACTTGTCACTGCGGGAGGCCGAGACGACCGTGGACAGTGCGCGGGTGGACGTGGCGCGTTACTCCGGGCAGATCGCGACGGATGCGAATGCACTCGATCTCGTGGTCGGTACGCCCGTCCCCGGTGTGCTAGAGCCCCTCGGACTCGACGATGAGTGGCAGGCGCTCGACGTGGGAATCGAGCCGCCGGCGGGTCTGCCCTCGGATCTGCTCGAACGGCGTCCGGACGTGCTCGAAGCCGAGCGGACTCTGCGGGCGGCGAACGCCAACATCGGCGCGGCGCGTGCCGCCTTTTTCCCGAGCATCACACTCACCGCTTCGCAAGGGACCGCCAGCAGCTCGCTTTCCGGTCTGTTTGCCTCCGGCTCGGGTGCCTGGGTCTTCGCGCCCCAATTGACGCTGCCGATCTTCACCGGCGGTCGCAATCGCGCGAATCTGACCAGCGCCCGAGTGGCTCGCGACATCGACGTGGCGAAGTACGAAAGCACCGTTGAGACCGCCTTCCGTGAAGTGGCCGACGGACTCGCGCGGCGCGAATCGCTCCTGCAACAGCTCTCCGCGCAGCAGGCCCTCGTCGCTGCCGCGAGCGATGCCTACCGCTTGTCGGACGCACGTTTCCGGCGCGGGGTGGATAGTTATCTGAATGCGCTCGACGCGCAGCGTTCGCTGTACGCCGCGCAGCAGAATCTCATCGACATCGAACTGGCCCGCCGATCGAACTCGGTTGCGTTGTACCAGGCGCTCGGCGGCGGCTGGCGGGAGCATAGCGCCGCCCCCGGCCTCGCAAAAACGGCGGAATGATCGACGGGCTCACGAGCGGGATTGCAGGCTCTCGAGGGGACCCAAGAAGGCGCGGTAATTTTTCCATCGAGCCGTCGAGGACGAGTGAATCTTCTGGCGCACCTGCCACTTGCTCGTCGTCGTGACGCTGCGCTGCGTCTCGTGAAACTGCAGGCAGCGCGAATCCCACGGCAGGCCAACGAAGTCCAATAGACGTCGCGTCCATCCCTGCTGATCCTGCACCAGACCCTCATACGGAATCTCGAGCAGGGTCGTCGCCGGCAGGATGCTGCGCCAGTGCTGCATGAGCCGGGCGTATTCGCCGTAGTAATGCACGAGATCGTCGAGGTCGTTGGCATACGGCAGGGTATTCGCAAAGTACTGGAAATAAATCGACAGGCAGGTGTCGGCGGGGTGGCGCGTCAAGTGGATGATCCGGGCCCGTGGAAACGCCGCGTGAATGAGGCCGGCGTGGATGAAGTTCCAGGGCAGCTTGTCGACGATCCGCGTGGCACCCGGCGCCAGGCTGTCGAGCTGCTGCAGATACTCCTTGGCCAATGTCGATATCAGGCCGTCAGCACCATGACCCTCGGCACCGCGCATGGCGGCCGCTTCGAACCGCGCGAAGGCTGCCTCCCAGTAGGTGAGTTCCCCGGCGCCGAACGCCTGTGCGTGCGAGGCCAGGATCTGCTCGGTCAGCGAGGTGCCGGACCGCGGCATGCCGATGATGAAGAGTGGCCGCTCCGAGGAATTTCCCTTCCCGGCCTCCCGGCGCAGCCAGTCGGCATCGAGGTTGGCGATGATCGAGTCGATCCGCCGGCTGAATTTCTCGCGATCATAGCGGGCGCCATAGCGCTTCGTGAGTTCGTTGGCGCACCGATAATTCTCGAAGGCTTGATCGAACCGGCCGACGTCGTCGTAGTACTTGCCGAGCGCATGGCGTAAACCGATTTCGTGCCGCAATGCCGGCCGCCGGGCGAGTGCCGCCTCCGCGCCCGCGAGCCACGCAAGGTCCTCGGTCGTCATTTTCCGATGCGCGGCAATTCCAGCCCAGGCCGTGGACAGAGTCGGATCGATCGAGAGCGCGCGTTCGAACAGACGCTGCGCCTCGCCGAAATCGCCCTGGTCGGCGCGCAGTTCACCCAAGAATGCGAGCGTGTCGGCAGAGGTCGGCTTCAGGGCCAGCGCGGCACGGCAGCACCGCTCGGCGTCGGCGGCGCGCCCCAGCCGGCGCAGGACCATGCTCAGCGTCAAGCGAGCGGCGGCGTCGCCTGGGTTCAACTCGAGCGCCCGGGCGTAGCTGCGGCCCGCCTCGTCTATGCGACCCATGTCGAGCAGCACATTACCGAGATTCAAGTGTGCAGCGCCGCGGTCCGGCCGCAGCGCGATGGCGGCGCGGAAACATCCCGCTGCCTGGGTGAGCTCGCCGCGATCACGCAGCGCATTACCCAGATTATCGAGGACGTGCGGGTCCCCAGAGTTCAGCGACAAGGCACGCCGATAGGCCTCGATCGCCTCGTCGCGGCGCCCAAGCTGCGCGAGCGCGAGTCCGAGATTGTTGTGGGCGGCACTCAAGCGCGGGTCGAGCTCAAGTGCCCGTCGGCAGGCCAGCAGCGAGGCCTCGTGGCGTCCTTGCAGGCGCAGTGCATTGCCGAGGTTGCTCGCGATGTCGGCATCGGTCGGTGCGCTGGCCTGTGCTTGCTCGAAGGCGAGCACCGACTCCTCGTAGCGTCCGAGTTCGAGCTCGGCATTGCCGAGATTGTTGAGCACCGCCGCCCAGCGGGGCTCCCACGTCAAAGCCCGACGATACGCGGCGGCGGCCTCGCGGAACTGGCCCTGGGTCTGCAGGCTCTCGCCCAGGGCCGCCTGTGCCTGTGCGTGTTCGTTCCGACCGGTCAGAACTTGTAGCCGAACTGCAGCGTCAGCACACGCGGGCGCAGCGGCACTTCCTCCTTGATGAATTGCGCCGAGGTGGTGAACGTGCTCGCCGCCGAATTGGTCAAGTTGTTGCCGATGATCTCCGCGGTCCAGTTGTCCTTGGCCACGCCGATCTGCGCATCGTAGGTCGTGTAGCCCGGCTGGTCGTAGCGCAGCAGCGTCGTCGTCGGCTGGGCAACCTCGTTCTGCGGGCTCGTCTCACTGCCCGACTGGTAGGTCGCCGGTTCGTTGTACATGTGGGCGATATGGCTGGCACCGACTGAATAGAACGTCTTGTACTCGTTGAAGGCCCAGTCGTAGCGCGCCCGGATGTTGAACTCCAAGGGCGGCGAGAACGCGGGTCGCGTGTCGAGGGCACCGAACGGGTTTTCGAACGCGATGCCCTTGACCTGTGAGATGCACTGGCCGAAAGTCGGACTGCTCGCGATGTTGCTGATCAAGCACGGTGAGGTGGTCTGGTTTGCGCTGTTCCAGGAACTCGATCCCTGGACCGTGAGTCCCTCGGTGACCTTGGCAACGAGCTGCAGCTCCACGCCTTTGATCTTGTAGTCAGGGCCATTGACGCCGAACGTGGTATTGCCGAGGGCGGTCGGATTGAAGAAGGAGAGTTGGACATCCTTCCAGTCCATGATGTAGGCCGACAGATTGACCTGCAGGCGGTGGTCGAGCCACTCGCTCTTCAAGCCGATCTCGTTGTTGATCAGCGTGTCGGGCTGGTAGCCCGACGGCTTCTCGTATTGCGGCTCCTTGCTGCCGGCCGCATTGGCCGTCGCGAGGAAGTCGGCGACGCCGCCTTCCGTGCGATTGAAGGCGCCGGGACGGAAGCCCTGTGACCACGTGTAGTAGGCGAGGATGTCGGGCGTGGCATGCCAGGTCAGATTGCCGCGGCTGCGCCAGCCGCTGTAGCTGATGCGCTTGTTGATGCCGGTACCCGTACAGGCGCCGTTCGGTACGTCGACACAGCCCGCGGACGTGTAGAACTCCGAGCCGGTTTCGAACTCGCTGTAGTCGTAGTGGCGCGTGCCGCCCGTCAGGGTCAGCACCTTCGGGATGATGTCGTAGTCGAACGAACCGAAGAAGGCGATCTGCGAGTAGCCGCGCTGTGCGTCTTCGCCGAAGGCCGTGCTCGAGCCGCGCAGGCCCGGATCGACGGCCGGCGTGCCGGGCACGGGGCCGACGGCGGACACGCAGGCCGGACCGCCCGCGTCCGCGATCGCGAGATTTGCGGCCGTACATTGCGGGATGTCCAGATAATTGAAGTTCATCTGGTCGTCGATCTCGTACTTCTCGTAGAACACGCCGACGATGCCGCGCAGGAACTTATCCTCGGGGGTCTGCAAGCGGATTTCATGGCTCTGGTGCGTGTTTTCCACGGTGTCGAGCCAGGAGCCGTTCGGCGAATAACAGGTGAGCGCCTGGCTGCTCGGATACGTGGTGCTCTTTGAATTGGCACCCAGGTTTCCGCTGCCGAACGCACCGCCCGTGCAGGCGTAATAAAGACCACCGCCGCTCTTCAGGTAATTCGTGTAGTCGTTTTGCTGCTCGACGTGGCGGACCAGGTAGCTGCCGGTATAGATCGTCTTGAAGTCGTCGATGTTGCCGTTCAAGGTCCAGGACGTGCTCTCGTACTTGTCCTTGTCGTAAGCGGGGTTGAAGGCGGTGATCTGATCCTGGCCCAGCGTCTGGCCGGCCGAGCCGATCGGATATTCGGCGAAGTAGCCGTCCGCCTCCATGTTCTGATAGCTCTGCGAGACCAACGCGCTCCAGTTATCGTTGATCTGCCAGAGTGCGCCCAGCCGGAAGCCGGTGTAGGTCACCGGGTTCGTGTTGTTCGCGACGAGCGCGTTGTTGTTCGTCGCGGGCGCGGCGCCGTTCGGCAGCGACACGGTGCTCGGCACGTTCGCGATGTAGCCGCCCCGGTGGTCGTCGAAGATCGTCGCGCGCACGGCGAGGGTGTCGGCGATCAGCGGGATGTTGATCGTCGCGTTGCCGCTCGCGTTCGGATCCCCGCCCGCGGTCGTGCCGTAGCTCACCTCGGTGTTGCCCTCGGTCACGTTCAATTTCGGCTTGTTCGTGATGTAGCGGATCGCGCCGGCTTCGGCGCCGCCGCCGAACAAGGTCCCCTGGGGGCCTTCCAGCACTTCCACGCGTTCCATGTCGACCATGTAGACGTCGAGATTGCGCGCCGGGAACTGCATCGATTCGTCGTCGAGATACACGGCGACGTTCGGGAACGGCGCCGTCGTGGCGCTCGATTGGTTGCCCGCGTTGGTGGCGGACAGGCCGCGCATGTAAATGTTGCCCGCGCCGGGACCGTTGCTCGCAAACGTGACGTTCGGCGTGTACTTGAGCAGGTCGTCGAAGGTCTGGACGTTCAACTGGGTCAGCTGTTCGCCCGTCAAGGCCTGGATCGTGATGGGCACGTTTTGGATGGACTCGTCGCGGCGCTGGGCGGTGACGACGATTTCCTCGATGCCGGCGGAATCGGCCGGAGCGGGCGCGGGATCCGCCGCCTGCGCGGCGCCTGCGTAGCCGCTCAACACCGCGCTGATCGCTAGGCTAAGCTTGTGGTGAGTGTTCAAGCGGTTCTCCCTCAATTTTTCCGTGGTAAAAATGCCAAGCTTCGGTCGAGGAGTCGGACCCGAGCGCCGTCCGGCCTCAGATCCAACTCTCGTAAATCCTTCAAAAACAATCAGTTGCCTCGTAAACAGCGTGCCAAACGGCGGCCGCCAGGCGATTCCTGCAGCATCCGCGGGCTTTTCTGGCTTCGCAAATTAACAACAACATGATGACAGGATTATGAACTCAGGCAAACCCCCGGTGCCCAGCCGCTGGTCCTCCAACGTTCTGTTCCTGATCATCGCGATCGGTACCGAAGCCGGTATCGCGAATGTCTGGAAATTCAGCTACCTCGCGGGGGAGAACGGGGGCGGCTTGTTCGTGGCCCTGTATTTTCTCGCCTTGATCGTCGTCGCCGTGCCCGCTCTGATGGCGGAAATGCTGATCGGCCGCTTGGGTGGCCGCAGCACCATGGGCAGCATGCGGGTCCTCGTCGCGCAGCACGCTATTTCGCCGCTGTGGAAGCTGTTCGGCGTCATGGCGACCGCCGCGGTGTTTCTGATCTTGAGCTATTACTGCGTGATCTGCGGCTGGATGCTCAAGTACTTCATGGTCGGTTTGCGCGGCGGGTTCACGGGCCTCGACGCCGCCGGGGCCGCCGCCGCGTATCACGCGATGCTCGCCGATCCGGTCGGTATGTTGCTGTATTCTGGCGTGATCTTGCTCGTTACTGCCCTCATCGTCGCCGCGGGCGTCAACCGCGGCATCGAACGGGTGGCGGGCGTACTGACGCCGCTGCGCCTCGTGATCCTGGTCGGCCTGCTCGGCTATTCGGCGCGCTATGCGAACCTTGAGGCCGCGGCGAATTTTCTGTTCACGGTGGACTTGACGCGGCTCACGCCCGCCGTGGTCGTCACGGCACTCGGCCAGGCCTTCTTCTCGCTCGGCATCGGCGTCGGCGTGATGTTGACGATGGGCGCCTACATGAAGCCGGAATACTCGATTCCGCGCGCCGTGTTGACGGTCGCGATCGCCCAAGGGCTGGTCGCTCTGATCGCCGGTTTGGCAATCTTCCCGCTCGTGTTCACCTATGGTCTCGAGCCCGCTCAGGGCCCGGGACTCCTGTTCGTGACCCTGCCGGTGGCGTTCGGGCGCATGCCCTACGGGGCGCTGTTCGGGACGGCGCTGTTCCTGACCTTATCCTTCGCGGCGATCACGGCGACGAGCGTGATCCTGGAGACCGTGGTGTCCGTGCTCGGGGATTACACGCGGCGCACGCGCCGCACGCTGGCATGGTCGAGCGCCGCCTTGATCTGGCTGAGCGGCATCCTGACCGTCCTGTCCTTCGGACGCTGGCGCGAGTTCTATCCGCTGACCGCCCTCGGCATCTCCTCGACCAAGACGCCCTTTGAGCTGCTCGATTACCTGACCTCGAACCTCATGATGCCGGCGGGTGGACTCATGGTCGCGCTGATGGCGGGCTGGGCCTTGTCGCGGACCGCCACGCGCCAGGAATTGGGGTTCGGCGACGGACTCGCCTATGGCCTGTGGCGCGGCCTCGTGCGCTACGTCGTGCCGCTCGCGATCGTCATCATCTTTCTGTCGATTCGCTGAGCCGCGCGTCCTGCGGACCCGATCGCGAGGCTGCGCCACGCGCCTGTGGGAAAAATCCAACATTCGTTGCGCTGCGGGCAACGAAGCAGTCTTGCAATGTCATTATCAGACGCGCGATTGTCACGAGCGTGGTGGAAACGAAACGACTGTGCAGGAGACCCTCATGAGAATCAGCCGGGCGGGCGGCTTGCTGATTGCGGCCTTCGTGCTGGCCGGTGGCGGGTGGGCCGCGACGGCTTCGGGCGCACCGGCTGCGGCGGAACCCACGACGGCGCCCGACCCCTTGGTCGCGATGTTCATATGGTGGAATGCGGCCTATAAACAACACGACGGGTTCACGGCGGAGTCGTTCGGCCGCTACTTCACGCCCGATGCCGTCATGCGCATCAATGGCAAGGATCGCAGTGTCGGACTCGCGGATCTCGCCCAGCATTTCCGCAAGATTCAGGCCGAGACCGAGATGGTGGTGATCGATCTGCCGTTCATCGACGAGTTCTCCTCGCCGACCGGTGACCGGATCTTCACCCATCATTTCGTCCGGGCACGCGAGCACGGCAAGGACAGCCGCGAGCGCGTCATGGGCTATGCGTCGATCCGCGACGGCAAGATTTCACTGATCAACTTCGTGAGCGTGCCCGACCCCGTACCGGCGCCGGGCAGCGCGAACACACCATGAACTAGACCGCCCCGAAGGGTTTGGTTCCAGGCGTCGCCGCGCAGGTCGCGGCGGCGACAGATCGAACAATGGATCAAGGGAGATTGTCATGACGAATGCACCCGACTCGCGCCTGCGACGTCGCATCAGATGCCTGCTTTACGGGGCGACGGTTCTCGCCGCCGCTGCGCATGGCGCGCCGGCCGTTGCCGAGGACGCGGCCCCTGCGGATGCGTTGGAGGAGGTCACCGTCACGGCGCAACGGCGCCCCGAGCTCGAGCGCGACGTGCCGATCAGCATGACCGTGTTCTCCGCGGCGCAGATCGAAAATCAGAATTTTCTCGGCGTCGAGAGCTACTTCGCCGACACCCCGAACGTGAGCTTCACGTCCGAGGGCACGCGCGACCGCAAGGAACTGTCGCTGCGCGGCATCAGCGACCAGCTCTCGCCCGACAACAACATCCGCGAAGGCAGCTTCGGCTTCTACATCGACGACTTCAACGTCGCGCAGGGCACGTCGAATCCTGAAATCGTCGACATCGACCGGATCGAGATCCTGCGCGGACCGCAGGGCACCTACTTCGGCCGCAACTCCGTGGGCGGTGCCATCAACATCACCACGAAACAGCCGACCAACGACTTCTTCGCCGAGGCCGGCGTGCAGTATTCGAGCTTCAACACGGTCGATTCGCATGCGATCGTGAACCTGCCTCTCGTCGACGACCTCCTCGCGCTGCGCATCGTCGGCCGCGACGAGACGAGCGACGGCAACATCAAGAACATCAACCCGATCGGCGGCGGCAACAACAACAAGTACACCTACGGCAAGATCATCCTGCGTTTCACGCCGAACGAGAACCTGACGATCGACACGACCGGCGTGGCGACGCGCGAAGTCGTCGGCATGCGCGACGGCGTCCCCTCGGGCGTGCTCGGGGATTTCTCCGCGAGCGCGCTGTATCCGGGCCAGAACGGGCTCGGCATTCCGGACGGCGTCGGGTTCTATCCCAACAACGTGACGAACGTGAACTTCAACCGACCCCAGGAAGACGGCACGCAGTTCAACTACGTCTCGAACCGCATCAAGTGGAACGCGGATGCCTTCACGGTCACGAACGTGATCGGCTATCTCTATTCGAACGAATTCGAGGGCGGCGACATCGATGGATCGAGCTACGATTATTTCTACGAGACCGAGTCGATCCAGCGTACCTCGCTCAGCGAAGAGCTGCGCGTCCAGTCGAATCCCGGCAAGCTCATCGACTGGACGGGCGGGTTCTATTACGCGCATGACCTCGGCAACACGAGCCAGTTCACCTATGCCGGTGCCGACGCCGCGGCACTGTTCGGCGTACCGTCTGCCGACCTACCCTCGGGTTCGCTGTTGACGTCCTCCCCGTCGAACTCCTCCGACTTGAGCACGGCCCTGTTCGGCGAGGCCGTCTACCACTTCGATCCGAAGACCTCTTTCACGCTCGGTGCGCGCGTCACGCGGGAAACGGTCGGCAACATCGGCTACAACACGACGGCCGGCGGCATCGCCTATTCCGCGTTCAACGGCAAGAGCACGTACACGAACCTGTCGCCGCATTTCGCGGCAACCTATGCGGCAAGCGATCAGGTGAATCTCTACGCGACGATCGCGCGCGGCTTCAAGGCCGGCGGCATCGAGGCTGCACCGCCGCCGTCCACGAACGACTATTACTCGCCCGAGACCTTGTGGAACTACGAGGTCGGCATGAAGGCCGACCTCTGGGACCGCCGCCTGCGCTTGGACGCCGACGTGTTCTACATGGATTGGAAGGACATTCAGGCTGACTATGCGATTGGCGAGACCGTCAACGGCGCCGTCTCTTTCATCTCCGGCGTCGCGAACGCGGCCTCCGCAAAGAGCTACGGCTTCGAAACGGAGGCGACCGCACTCGTGCTGCCGAAGCTCACGGTCGGTGGAGGCGCCGGTTACGACCGCGCCTACTACGTGAGTTACCCCGATGCAGAGACGGGTATCGGCACGCAGGGCAACCTGAGCGGCGCCACGCTGCCGAATTCCCCGAAATGGACGCTGCATGCCGACTCGCAGTACAACGAGAAATTCGCATCGGGGGATACGGGTTTCCTGCGGCTCGAGTGGTATTACCGCGGCGGCATCGTGCCGGATCAGAACTCGGAGTTCCACACCGGGTTCCCGTGGGACGTGCCGTCTTACAACATCTGGAATCTGCGCGCCGGGTATACCCGCCAGAACTGGACGGTCACCGTGTTCGACGAGAATTTCCTCAACACGAGGTACTACACGAATGCCTATGAGAAGGCGTTCGCGACCGGGATGTTCGTCGAGCCGGGCTATCGAAACATCGGCGTCAGGTTGACCGTCAAGACGAAGTAAGTGTCCGCCTCGACGCCGCGCCGGCGGCCTTTGGATCGCGGACTCCTGAAGGTCGCCGTGGCAACCCTCGCCTTGGCGGCCGCGGGCATCGCATCGGCCAAGGCCGGTGCGGCTCCGGCCGCCGGTGATGACACGCGCCGCTTCGCGGCGTTCCTCGCGAGCGTGTACGAGCACGAGCTCGCCGAGCGCCCGCGCCTCGCCACGGAGTTTGGGTCGAAGCGCGGCGACGATGCCTGGGACGACCTATCCGAGGCGGCGCAGGCGGCGCGCGCCGCGCGCGTCAGGCGCGACCTTGCGTTCGCGGTGAGGCATTTCGAACACGCCGCGCTCGATCCGGCCAGCCGGCTCCAGTATCGGGTGTTCGTCGACGAGCAGACATTGCTGCTCGAGCGCTACCGCTGGCGCGACCATTTCTATGCCTTGAACCAGATCGTCGGCCTGCATATAGACGTGCCGGGGACGCTGACCGGGCTGCAGCCGCTCGAGTCCGAAGCCGATGCGCTCGCCTACATTCGCCGGATTCATGCCGTACGCCGGGCGTTTCGTGAGCTCGAGCAGACCATAGACGCCCAGGCCTTGCGCGGCATTTACATGCCGAAGAGCGTGTATCCGCTGCTCATCGAGGGTGCGCAAAACGTCATCCAGGGCGCGCCTCATACCGCAGGCGCCGACAGCCCGATCTACGCCGACTTCACGCGCCGCGTGGCGCTGCTCGATCTGCCGGACGGGCGCAAACAGGCGCTGATCGCCGACGCACGGCAGGCCCTGCTCGAGGATCTCGAGCCGGCATACACCGGACTGATCGCCTACCTGAAGGCCCAGGAGGGGCGCACGCCCATCACCGGCGGCGTCTGGCAATTGCCGGACGGCGCCGCGTTCTACGCGTTCCTGATCCGCCAGTTCACGACGACCGACATGACGCCGGCCGACATCCATGCCATGGGGCTCGAGGAGGTGGCGCGCTCGCAGTCGGACATGGCGGCGCTGTTGGCGAGACTGGGGTTTCAGGGGTCGGTGCGTGAGTTCATGCAGAAGATCAAATCCGATCCGCACAACTACGAGACCGACGATGATGCGGGTCGCGCCGCCTATCTCGACAAGGCGCGCGCGATCGTCGGCGCGATGCAAGCGCGCATCACGGAACAATTCGAGGCGCCGGCGCCGCTGCCGCTGCGAATCGTGCGCACCGAGGCTTATAAGGAGGCCTCCTCGCCGGCCGGTTTCTACGAGCCGGGTTCCGTCGACGGCGCCCGGCCCGGCACGGTCTATTTGAACCTCGCCGACATGAAGCTGGCGCCGCTCGATGAGCTCGAGGACCTGCTCTATCACGAGGGCGTGCCGGGCCATCACCTGCAGATTTCGACGATCCTCGTGGACGCCAGGATTCCGCAGCTGCGCAAGGTCAACGAATGGTGGCAGGACAGCGCCTTCGTCGAGGGCTGGGGTTTGTATGCCGAGAGGCTCGGCAAGGACATGGGGTTCTACCAGGATCCGTATTCCGAATTCGGCCTGTTGTCGGGCGAGCTGTGGCGGGCGAGCCGCCTGGTCGTCGACAGCGGGCTGCACTAC
>Ga0116229_10011933_pt1 | contig 12666 bp, 7 predicted proteins | sample S1TSphgellanicum_3_FD_87313 | JGI IMG/M metagenome (GOLD analysis project Ga0116229, IMG submission 87313) | Host-associated microbial communities from peat moss isolated from Minnesota, USA - S1T2_Fc - Sphagnum magellanicum MG | ecosystem: Host-associated > Plants > Peat moss > Unclassified...
ATGATTAAATGAAAATCTTAAAATGTCTTTTTGGAGTTGTTAATTAGTGATTTTGTTTTGATGAAAAATTGTCAAAATGTGATGAATTTTTTTTTAATGGAATATTTAGTCACAAATGTTTTTTGGAAAAAAGTTGTTTAAAAAGCGCAAGAAACTTCTTTTGGGGGAGGGCATCATCACATTTATCCTTATTGGCTACAATTTTAAAAGTTCCTTGAAATAATGTCACTAATTGAATCAAAATTTACCTAGGGATGTTCACCACCCTAGCTCCATCAAGAAATTGAAAAAAACACTAATATTATTAATGTGACATAATAGATTTGCACACAAACATTCAAGTTTCAACCTAGTTATGTCAAACTTTGATTCATTTTATGTTGACCATTTGATATTATGTGGAATAACGACACAATGTAAACAATTAGAAATTTTTGAAAAATGACATAAAAGTAGCATGGAAAGCAACCTTGACTAATATCTATTGAATTCAATATTATATGTCAAAACATGAATGAAATGATAAACTAAAAAAATCTACATTTAATGATTAGTACGTAATATTATTCCTATCTTGGATAATATGGAAATGATATTTATAAATGTTGGTAACCATTTGAAAACAATTTGATAGCTTTCAATTATTCTAATGTTTTATTATGTGGTGTAAAATATGAAATATAATTCAATTTGCTTATTTCCTTAGGAGTTGAAATTATGATATGTGGGTATATATACAGATATTGAACTAGATGTTGTATTTTGAACCATTTTGACTTTGTGGAGTGCATATAATTGTAAAGGTTTAAGTGTTCAAACCATATGGATTTGTTTTTGAAAATTGAAAGTTACTAATTTGAATTCAAAAAATGTAAAACTGTAACATTACATTTTTAAATGAACTTTATAATTGTATGATCAATGGAATTTTGTAATTATAAAATAATCTTGGCATGCACATGAGGAGAATACACCTTTTCTCCTAACATTGCACTAATCATAAAAAGAGATTAATATATGTCAACCTTGTTAAAGGAAAAATTACCAAACCTTTGCCTAGTTTTTTAAATTTATTGCAATAGTACAATAACTTAAATTTGGGTGAAAACACATTAAAGTCCTTCAAAATTATTGTCATAGAATAATTCTTCTACATTTCAAAAATTTTGACAAAATATGTCTACCAAACTTAATTGCAATATTGTGAATTTTAAATAGATTTGAAAATTTTAGATTTTGATTTAGTTAACTCAAAAAAATGAAAATTTATATGTGATGAGTTATTTGAATCAAAATAATACTTGTCAAACTACGCCAAAATGTGGTTTCTATGACTAAAACATGTTGCAACTATTGCCCAAAATAGTCATGCAGTTGTAAGTGGACTTGAGTCATAATCATTTTGACAATCATAGTCATAATTGTGAGTCTGCAATTACAAATATGACTACATGATTAATGTAACCATATTAAAATAATTACTTGACCTTGTTTCAGCAAGTTTTAAAAAAACCTAAAATACATTTCAACATGATCAAATTTGTATTAGAGCTTGACTAGCTTAATTTACTTTAATTTAACCTAATTTTAAAAATTCTTAGTTTAATATATTTTAACCTATTTTAGTATGGATTAATCTAAACCTAGTTTAATTTAAATTAATTTATTTTAACTTAATCCAATAATAATTTAACCCATTTAAAGCTAATTCACCTTAAGTACCCTATATAGTTTATTCTGATTTATTATACATAATCTTATATATTAACTTAATGTAACATATTTAAACATATGTAACTTAATTTAATTTAGCCAAATGTGACCAACTTTAACAACATTTAAATTTTGCCAAGTTTAGCCAAATTTAAATTCATTAACTCAATTTAACCTAGTTGGCCTCAGTTCCAACAAAATACATTTAAAAACCTTATTTGCCAAAAAATTTCAAATTTAACCAAGTTTAATGGACCATGTTTAGCAAAGTGCTTTCATGTAACTTGATTTCACCAATTTTAGTCAGATTTAATTTCAATATCGAAGCTTAACCTAAATGTTTTAATTTATCTGAATTTAACCTAATTTATTAAAGTTAGCCAAATACACAACCAAATTTAACTTAATTTTTTAAAGGTTTAACCAAATTTAGCCAAATTCATTTAGTTTAGAAAAAATTATTTTCATTTAACCAAGCATAACCAAGTTTTAACCAAGTTTTTCAAAATATTAAAACATTTATCCTATTTTAGCAAAAATAACCTACTTTAGCCTCATTTATATTACTTTAACCAAAATTAAACTAACTTTAGCTTTAGTCCAACCAAGTTTAATCTAAATATCTTATTTTAATAACAAAAATAACATAATTCAAGCAATTTCATGCTATTTAACAAAGTTTTACCAAATTTATTTATGGGTTTAGGATTCATAAATTTACAACATATTAAATTTATATATTAAATGACCTTTTACAAAAATATGATTAAATATAATTTACACATTTTTTAATTTTAATTTTATTACAATTTTTTTTGGTATTATGTACATGTTTTAAAAATATTTCAGTAAATATTTATATACATATAACATTGCATATGTATGTGTATATATTGCATTAAATATTTAGATTTTAATAAATTTAAAATTATAAAAATTTGAAATGATGAAAAACTAGTACAATTATAATGTTATGTTAAGTGGTTGGATAGGCCATAAAAATATTAGTAAATATTTTTATGAAATAAACATGTCAAATGAAAGAAAGGAAGGTCCTTGAAGTTGGTATTTTTTCTTTTTGTTTTCCTTTATTTTTGTTTCATGCCACCCCAAGTATATGGGTCCTTGCTAAGTGTGAATGGTTGGCAAATTGTATGTTACATACATTACTTACATTGCATACCTAGTCCTCTTTACATGTAGACCATTGGATCAAGAAATTAAAGTTTTTATTAACTTGACGCTTCAAATTAATGAGTAGCTCCAATTTTCGAGCATCTTCATGGCACCACCACTTGACAAGCCAGATGTTGGATCATTAGTTGTGTTGCCACTTTATGTGTTCCACTATTAGGTTGATTCAAACTTAGTGTTTTATGTTCTTTCAAATTTTTCACTTCCACCTTGTGCAATCCTTTGCTAGCTCAATTCAAGTAGCTTGGATTTTTTTCCCAACTTTTGAAATCTCTTGCCATCAAATTTTGCAATCTATAGGTATTGGGGCTTTTTGACAATTTTTTGAGTTTCTTGCTACCACCCTTTTGCAATCCCCTTAGCCCAATTCAAGTTCAAACATTTTGGTAGATTTTCAAGTATTTGGTAGTAATTGGGAGATCAAACCTAGGGATTGATTGCCTATTAGCATGGTTCAAGTTCAAACTTTGATAGTTTCGATCAAGTATATTTGTTAACTCCACCATTGGCTTGACTCAAATTCACCATTTGAACTTTTCAATAGTTTTTCAAAATTTTCAAGTAATTTTTGTCCTCATAATAACTTTTGGATTTTTGTTTGTTTTTGTGAACTTAATTACCATCTTTAAGAATTTAATTTCATGTTTTAATGGCAACATGTTCAAAAGTATTTGAAATTGGTGGGTAGATTACTATGCACATGCTAGATCATTTGTAGAGTTTTTTTTCCTCATTCTTATTTGATTATTGTGACCAACTACAAAGAGTGGAATGTAGTTGAAAACAATGGGTCCATCAAATGATTAAGGTGTAACAATTGTTTTGTGTGTCTAGGTCTTCAACTTCCATTTAAGCTTTTACACAAGCATGTAAGTTTTGGTTTAATCATTGAAAGTTGTGCAGGACAACCATTAGTGTATGGAATGCTTGCATTTGTGCATACTTTGAAAAAAAGGAAGAGCAATGTGTTTGGAAATTCGTCCATTTCCTCAATTTGTTTTGTTATCTTCATGTAAAAAAATTCTTATGTAGCACATAAAATCTCTTGACGTCACTTCTAATCTTGACATATTGACCAAAATTATAATTTGGTGCAATATGTGCTTCAAAGCTAAGATGTGAACTTATAGATATTAATTCCAAAATATTTGTTCAAAAACATTGTGTGTTTTTTTAAGTTCTTCAGTGTGTTTCTTTTCTTTTTGTCTTTTTCTAGGTAAACCTTCAATTTTTCTTGGTTGATAATGTCTTATCTACAAATGAGAGATGCTTCATTTTCATGCTCAATGAATTCATGCACATTTTTTCTTATCATGGTTCTTTGAAAATTATTCTCAAAATGTGACTTTTCTCTTTATATTCAAATGGGTATGTTTAAAATGATGATTTTTTCCTCCAGATTAAAAAAGATATGCTTTTCAAACCTCTTATTTTCGTCTAGGTTTAGTGAGGCCACTACTCAAGTGGCCTTGATGATAAACCCTTGTGTGTTGATGATTAACAAACTTTAGGGTAAGTAATATTTAAATATGTTAATCAAGTTATGTAGAAAAATGAAAAGGGTAAACATGATCAATTTATGATAACTCTATCATTTTTGGGAACTTTGATTGCATTTCGTTTGTGGGAAATCACAAGGCTATTTATTGTATAGTTTTAAAAACATATAGAATTCATTTACATTTACCTAAATTGCTACAATGTGTTATTTAAAATGTTGGCACAATTGACTATTAATCAAAATTTAATGTTCTAATTTTGACAAAAACTCAAGATGTTAATTTTGTAAGTTTTGTTTCTATGAATTTTGTGAGTGGCTAATTATAGACATATCTCCTTCTACTATTAGGACTTGATAAAGTTCGTGAATAGTAATGGCAACTAGCCGCTTGTTGTTTTTAATGAAGGTGATGGTCTATTAATCACCATTGTTTCATTATTGTTTTGTTGATGTTTTTAAGCAAGCAAATAGCTCCTAAGGTTGTCAATCTTTCATTGACAAAATGTAGTCTAGTAGAAGGTTCAAACTATGGTCTAGGTTAGAACTATAATATTACCAAATTGGTTCACCCATTAATGGCCTAATGATGTTACTATTTTTTTTAACTTTTGATTATTTTTCCAATTTGTTGAGGAGATTGAACTCCTTCCTATTCATGGTCTTTTTTCGAAGTTTGGATATTGAAATTGTTTTGCGCCAACTCATATCATTAATATTGTTTTTGTATTGGTCACAAAACCAATATCTAAAGTTCAAATTTGACAAGGTATATGGCCATTATTAGGAACTAAACTAGATGGCAAGCAAATGCACTTGAAATAATTATTTTTGCACACACCATTGTCTTAATCTTTTTTTATTTATTTAATTGTTATTCAGTTTCTTTTTATCTTACTGTCCTTGTGTAGTTCATTGTATAGCTTAATATTATTTGTACTCTTGTTGTTTGGCCTGTAAAGTCATTGACATTATTATCAATCTAATCCACCATTTTTGTTTAAATTGATTTAAGTGCATGACAAAATCTCCATATGTATGTGGGTATCATAATTCTAGTGTAGCTTTAGATGTTAAAGATGTTGGTATAGTAAACCCCTTTTATAATCACACCTTTGGTGACCACTTTTTTTGTGACACTAACTAATTGTGAATTATATGTGTATAGTCACATTCCATATAAACCCTTACAAGATTGTGACCATAGGCAAAAACAATTACAAAACGAACTTTTTATGCTAGAATAAAAGTGCCAGGGTTTAGGGTTTAGGCCATGTAGAAAATTGATTAAATATTTTACATGGCTTATTTTAAACTCTTACATGCATTATTAGACTTGAAGAAGGTTGTGATTTCTACCATTTTTTAATGTTACAATTTTCATTAGATCTGAGTTCTTTAATTATTAACTTGTGTATCTTGTCAATTAGATTCTTTAAATTCAAAGTTTTTGCTTTTTTGGCAAGTTCGTATATCTTTTGCTTGTCTAAATTAGAAAGTTGTTTTTTTCTCTTTTGAACTAGATTCTTCTGATTAGTTTGCACAAATTGAACACAATGCAACATTAACATCGCCAAACTATAATTTACAAAACCCTAATATTTCCCTTAGATTTTCCTGATTATAGTCACATTTACAAAGAAAGCTTTATAAATATTTTATGTTACTAACAAGTGTGATAGTGATTTTAAAGAATGATGTTTCTTACTAAAATGGATGGTTACCAAAAATTATGTGACACAAACAAGAATATGACTAAAATGGGAGTGATTATAGAAGGGGTTTATTGCATAATGCTTGTAAATCATGTTTATTGGGTGTAATCAAACTAACATGTACTAAAAGTAGTCATAACCAATGCTTAATTTTTTGAATTTTGGATTATAATATATATATATATAATAAAGAAAAATATGTATAAAGATTTTCAACCTCTTGTAACCACTATTTAAAAGTTGCATAAAAGTAGCTTTAAAGCAATTTTGACATTAAAAGCACAATTTGAAAATATTTTTTAATGACATATTTTGGGATTTTAAAAATATACACCTTAACATAATAGTATTAAGAAAAATTTAAATATTTTTCATTTTTTTTGAAAGATGTATTAAAAATATTCTAAGAATAAAATAGTGGTCTAAAGGGGCATGTGTGGCTCCTAATAACGTGGTTGGACCCCATTATTGTTTCCTTTCCTAATTTTAAATGTTGATTGGTTTTTTATTATGAAATATTGTATTGGAACTTAGATTAAGCCATATTTATTGCAAAGAAAATGGTAGTATAATGTTGTGAATCACCCCCCATCAATACCAATGGTTGGCTAATCACAATTCTTTGTGCAATTTTTCATTTTCTTTGCTTACAATTGGTTCTTAGGGAGTTATGTACAATCAAAAGCATTGATGATGCTCTTGGAAAAAATGTGATGATTTTCAAACTTGAATGATGTTCTTCACAAGGAGCAACCCCAAATAACAACACATTTTCCCATTCTAGATGGTCAATGCAATAGCACGTGAAAGGTTAAAAAATGAAAACATTTTACATTAACCTACTATCAAGACTAAACATAGCAAATGAAAAAGTGGTGGTAGGTAACATTGACCCCCATAAACCTCCTCCAAGTTGTCTTGTAACAAAATTAGCATGTTCACAAACAATGAAGCTTGGTTAACAAAATGGTAAACGACAGGATAACAAACACTTGAAATGCTCATGATAACTCTATAGGTTGACAAAGTTATTTGCATTTGAACATGATGTGCAACCTACATGTAATTGAACATTACTAAAAAATGCATGGACAAACCACTACAACCAACCACCCAAATTGACTTTGGATGGTCTTCACATGACACAAATCATTCATGATTTTGTTGAGTGGGAAAATCCCACTAAAAACTCATCAAAGTGGTCATGTAGTGGGAGGCAATGGTGGTTTTAATTTTTTTGCCCAAAATGCCTTCAAGCATGGTTATAAATTTTCCATTCCACTTTCAAACGGCTTGGGTGGTTTTTCCTAGTGGTCATTATAGGCATTGTGCACAAGTTTAACCACCGTACAAGGTAGGTAAGTAGGTAGTCATTATGTAAGTTAAATGCTACATGGCTTAACTTGGGTGGCCAATGTTTAAATGCCACATTTTTGTACTTAAATTTCATGTAGCCATTGGGTAACATAAAAATGAATACTAAGTAAGTATAAATAGAAGTATACCTAAGTTAAATCAAATATACTTAGGTCATGTTTTGTTAACATAACATAGGTATGACCTAGTTAAATTTAATTAATTTACACCTAGGTTAAAATAATCAATCTATACATAGGTTTGGTAAAATAGGATATGTACTTAAAGTATGTCTATTGTAACCTATAACTAAGTTAGGTATATTGTAATTTATACATGGTCTTAATATATCATATAACCTATGTACCAAGGCTATGTACTAATATATATGATTTTTTATGTACCTACCTAGGTATATAATGATTTATACTTATGTTAAGGTAGGCTAGGCCTACTTAATTACACGTAGTTAGCCTAGGTATAGTCTAACTTATATGTACAACTTGGTCTATACATACTTAGGTTATATGTACATAGCTTCTATATATACTAGAAGAGAAATGGGGTTTTACAACTAATTTTTGTATATACCTAGTGCTACATATAAGTTACATTACCTAAATACCTTACCTTACATTGCTTATATCCTACATATACCATCATGCCAAAATTTGGCATTTATGACTAGGACAAGTATGACTAGTGACCATTTTCTAGTCATACATATAATCATAAATGCCATGTTTTTGTGCTTAGTCTTATTTTTGTAACCATGGATATGACTACATGATTAAATTTTTCATGGATAAGACTATCTAGTTAAAAATCTTCTTCATGAACACCATATAATTATTTAATAATATACTTGAACACCATAAAAATATATTTTCTGAATTTTTGATATTAAATAATGAAATATATTATTATTAATGATATCCAAAGAATTTCAAAAGAAATTCAAATGCCCCAAAATGGCATTTTTTTTCATGTTTTCATGTGATGGGTAGCAAAGAATATAAAATTTGATCTTTATTCATTTATCAAAGTATTTGGTCATACAACTTGGAGTTTTTAATAATTTATAGTAAATCACATTTAATGAACTAAAATGACCATTAAAAATAAGATTAAATTTTTTTACTCATAATAAAAGTTGATAAAAATTATGAAATAAAAAAATATATGTGTATAAATTAATAATTATGACGTTACAATATTTTAAACACTTTTTATAAAATTTAAATTGAAAAAAAAAAATTAAATGTTTCATAGATAACATATTTTATTTAAAAATATTTATATATTACAAATAAATATAACACGACATTTATACAATTTTTATGGATTCATTATTTTTTTAAAAGGTGGGGAATATTACACACACACACACACACACACACACACAGATATATATTAATACCAAAAAACCATGTTGATTTTAAATGTGTTTATTTACAAATTATTTTATGAAAAAAATAAAATAAAAATTCAAGATATTATTGTTATTCAATGTATGAAATAATGAAGATTCAAATGCATTTTCGATCCAATTACTTGATATTTCGGTTTTAAATGTTTTAAATGTTTTGTAGATGTGTAGATCTTGAAAAAAAAATTAAAATGAAATTCATTTATTTTCATTTGGACAAAGTATGAAAAATATAATAATGGTCAAAGTTGGGTATTTTTGTACTAGACAAAGGATGATGTGAAATAATGTTGTATATTTATCCCATATCGTTTGTCAACAAGTTGAACTTTGTAAATTATATAAGTAGACAAAAAAATATTAGTCTACACACGATACATGCATTAAACATACTAAAAATGCAAATATTACTAATGATGAATCAATAAAAAAAGGTTGTCACCAAAAATAAATAGGACCTACTTAAACATACTTACTTACCTACCTAAATGGCCTATATCTAGGCCTAGTTTAGTGGCCTAGCTTTAAGTGCAACCTAAGGAAGCAATAATGTAAGCTCTTAAGGTAGGCCTAGGTTGCCTAAGCTTACTTTAGGTGCCAAATCCTAGGCCTAGTTGCCTAGGCTTTAGAATTGAGGTTCTTAGACCTAAGCTTAAATGCTTATGCTTAAACTTTAGGTTCATAAACCTAAGTACTTAATTTTAGGCCTAATTTAGGTTTAACCTAAGTCATTTAGGTTCTAGCCACGTGTCATCACCTCAGTGGTTAATGTTTAAATGCAATGTCGTTTAACCTATGTGGCCAAAGTTTAAATGCCACATGACATTTGACCAATCAATTAAGGTTTGACCAGTCACCTTAGCAATCATCACACGAAACCACCCATAGAACCATTAATTATACACATGCTGCCCAAGCACCTTAAAAAACCCACTAATTTTTTTTTGAACCAAACCACCCAATTGCCTATTTAGTGGTTTCTTTATCCCACTAAGACCAACCATTACTTTAAACCACCTAGAATCTAAGGAAATCCACTATAGTGGTACCATTGCAAAATGAATGGTTTGCATAGTGGTCTATCCACATGTTTTCTAGTAGCATCGAAGTTCTTGAAACATAGAAGGAAATGCAAGATTAATAAACATATAAAAAGATGAACAAACTTAAAAAGACACATGCATAACAAACTTAGAAAACTAAGTGCATAATTAACCAAAGTGCACACAAGAGGTGACAATGGGATTGTTGGTTAAAGAAACATCAAGAATGAAAACTTGTTCATTTGAAAATTGGAAGTGTGGGAGCTCCAAACCTTAAATTCACCTTCCAAGATCATGACATGTGTCCTTGGCAATATGTCATCTAATGGAGTACTAGGGGAACCAAAAACTTATTTTTTTTCCAAAGTTGATAGGCGACAAATGATAATTAGTGTGTTTTAGTCCATTTCAACAAAACATAATCTCCCAAATCTTTGATTTCAATAAATGATGGACTTTGTAAACAATTGGTAATCTTGTTTACCTTTAATAGATGAAGGTGAAACTTTCCATGGAGACGTTCATTTCAAAACAATAAAATAACATCATAACTATACTAGAATTATTTTTTTACAAATCCCATATGTAGATTGTGTAAAAAAAAATCCATAACATTTCTTATGGATAATGATTGGGTCTTTTGCATAATTTCAAAAGTTCACCATGTATAATGAAATGATGGCATTTTCTCATCAAACTTTTACATTTGACTCTAGAAGTAATCTAGACTAGTTAGATGAATCACTTCAAAAAAATTCATTAATTTCTCAATTAGCGTAACAACAAACCTACACTTATCCCCATAGAAATTGCTTCCATGACATAAAAAAATGCACTATCCAATGTGCAATCACCCATAATTAACCCAAGTTTTCAATATCTATATAATAATTGGTTAAACCAACTAGTAACCAGTGAGGTAGTACAACCCTAAGACTATTTTAATTTTTGGTTAACATGTCTTAAGTTAATTGGTCTGTTATATGAACTAATAACTGGTCTATTATAATAACTAATTGTTAACAGAACATGTTGATTTAAACTTGTGACTAGTAATTTTGTTATTTTGATTTTGAGTTTATATTGGCTAGTGACTCTTTAAATTAAAATACCACTATGAATTGGTATAACTAGGAGGACTTAGAGCTAGATTGAAGGATCTTTTTATTTTTTGTAATTCTTTGGAGAGTTTTTGAATTCTAAACCAATTTACTTTGATTATTATTTTGAAGCTTTTTTTTTTTTTGTTTTCTGGAATGGAAGACTTAAACTACTTTGTTTTTTATGAATAAATAAGAGACTTCAATGCTTCTTGTGTTTTGATATTTCAAATTTGGAGAAATTTATTGATAGTTTCAATAAACTAGAATTAGAAAATGGAAAAGAGCATGTAAAATTAAAAGGAACATAAAACACCCTAAACATCTTCCCTCATATATGTGCCTTTGGCCTAAGTGCAAATTCATTACCAGAGTAATTTCCCATTCCAATTCTCATTTTCAAAACTTGATCAATTTCTTTTGCAACAAAACTAACTAAAAAACTCAAAAGAATCAACTTCGTTAAGTTATATTTTTGGAGAGTTTATTCACAAAGCCTTGATTTTCAATTTCAATTTATGGAATTTTCAATGAAAAAATTGTTCATTATCCAAACATTAAGAAAAATTTGTTAGAATTTTAAAATACATCTCCACACCTTACACTAGAAGAAAACTGTAATTTTGTAATTGTTGTATGCAACTAATTTTAGTTGCATGTGATACATGCAACTACTAAACCCCATAGTTGCATAAAACAAATTGCACATAATAAGTAGTTGCATATGACAATATGTATGTGGATAATATATGTGGTATGAATTTATACTTTATACATTTACATTATTCTACAAGGGTTGCCCATGTTGACACGTGTTCATTTGTGAAGCTCAATTTTATTATGACATGTAGCATTTAAACATTATTTCAATATTCATCATTATTAATAAATTAATAATATCTTGACCATCCAATAAAATGTGAATTTGATTTTGACACATGTCCATTTGTGAAGGCCAATTATGTGGTGACACATGGCAAATGTAAAAGCCCATTGATTATTATAATTTTAATTAATAAGTAGATAAGTCATAGGTAGGTAGGAATTCTTGCAAAAAAAATTATAATCTATTTGAAATTGTCCTCTTGTAATCACCATTGCCTTACAAAATATTTGTTGAACCTGTACATATGTTCAGATTCTAAGCATTCAGCTTTGCCATGCAGGGATTTGTCAAATAACATGTTGTCTGGACCGCCACCTGACTTCACAACAATGCCCACACTTCAATATTTGTGAGTGGCTATTTCTTGACCTACATACTACATAGCTTTGTAACAATAATTTGGAAGTTTCATTATCTTTGGTGTTGCATCCCAAGTTTCCTTTTTGAACAAGTCATCCAACATCTAAAATTGGACAGTAAATTAAAATCTTGAAATTGTGTGTGCCTACGTATCAAAAAAAATAAGTATATGTGTTTTGCGTCTTTATAATTAGCATATAATCATTGTCTAGCTCAGGCAAAGAAATTCCAAACTTGTCAAAGTTGGCAAGACACACATTAAATGACCTAAAGGCATGATTCTTCCTAATTGCCATGCCAAATTTAAATTATGCTAGGATGTGATAGGACAACATGTCGCATGTCATAAGTATTGTTACTTTTTGTATGTTC
>Ga0116229_10011935_pt1 | contig 12663 bp, 11 predicted proteins | sample S1TSphgellanicum_3_FD_87313 | JGI IMG/M metagenome (GOLD analysis project Ga0116229, IMG submission 87313) | Host-associated microbial communities from peat moss isolated from Minnesota, USA - S1T2_Fc - Sphagnum magellanicum MG | ecosystem: Host-associated > Plants > Peat moss > Unclassified...
AAAGGGCGAGCCCGAAGGCCCGCCCTTTGCACTGACAGAAAGAGAGGAAGAAGTTAGACGGCCGCTTCGTTGCTTTCTTCTGTCCGAATCCGGTAAGCCTCGCTGACGGGCAGGACGAAGACTTTGCCGTCGCCGATTTTGCCCGTTTTCGCGGTTTCCATGATGGTTTTGACGATGGCGTCGACTTTGTCATCGCCGGCGACCACTTCGATTTTGACCTTGGGGAGAACGTCCACGGTGTATTCGCTGCCGCGGTAGATTTCCTTGTGGCCTTTCTGGCGGCCAAAACCTTTGACTTCGGTGATGGTCATGCCTTCGACCCCAGCCTGGGTCAAAGCTTCCTTCACATCATCAAATTTAAAGGGCTGGATGATGGCTTCAATTTTTTTCATAAGTTTCAAGTGTTTCCTGATTTTAGCAGCGCGCCGTATTTGTGCGACGCGCTGCCGTTATGTATAGCGGCCTCAAGCGATACTGACTAGAGGATATATCCCTCTTCGCCGTGATCGGAGAGATCGAGACCCGCTTCTTCCTGTTCCGCGGTCGGACGCAGGCCGAGCGTGAACTTCAGGGCGAAGCCGATGATCGCGGTACCGATGACCGAGAGGGCGATCGTGAAGCCGACGACCTTGAACTGCTCGATGTAGAGGTAGTGACCCTTGCTCCAGTCGCAGAGATCCTTGACGTTGGTGTCGAGGTTCGCATTGATGGTGTCAGAGGCCAGGAACCCGGTGGCGATGGCGCCGCACATTCCGCCGACGGCGTGAACGCCGAAGACATCAAGCGCGTCATCATAACCAAGGAGCGGCTTCATGTAGGTGGTGGTGATGTAGGGGATCGTGCCGGCGATCACGCCGATGATCATGCCGCCCATGGGGGTGACATAACCGCAAGCGGGCGTGATGACGACCAGACCGGCAACGGCGCCGGAGCAGAACCCGATGACCGTGGCCTTGCCCTTGAGGAAGTATTCCACGGTGGGCCAGACGAAGGAGGCGGTCGCGGTGGCGAGCGTCGTGGTGGTGAAGGCGTTGGCGGCGATGACGTCGGCGGCGCAGGCGCTACCGGCGTTGAAGCCGTACCAACCGACCCAGAGCAAGCTCGCACCGATGAAGGTGAGCACGGTGCTGTGAGGCGCGAAGTGAGTCTTGCCATAGCCCAGGCGTCGACCAACGATGAGGGCAAGAGTCAAGCCGGACCAACCCGAGGACATGTGCACCACGGTACCTCCGGCGAAGTCCATGGCTTTTACTGGCGCGGTGGCATTCCACACGCCGTTGAAGTAACCGTCAACACCCCAGACGTTGTGGGCCAGCGGGAAGTAGACGATGAACATCCAGCACCCGATGAAAATCACCAGGGAGGAGAATTTCATGCGTTCCGCGATGCCTCCAACGATGAGGGCCGGAGTGATGATGGCGAAGGTGAGCTGGAAGCACGCATAGACGTTCTGCGACATCCAGTAGCCGTAGCCACCGTTGGGGGTCGAATTGACCTGCTGAGGCTGAGGGTCGTTGTTATAGGCCTTGTTCAGCGAGGTGAATCCGAAGCACGCATAGTTGAGATCGCCGAGCAGGGAGTTACCCGCCGCGCCGGTCTTGGGATCGCAATAAGCGTGGTTGATACCGAACACCAGGCCGAATCCGCACAGCCACCAGAGGATGGTCACCAAACCGGTGATCGCAAAGCACTGGGCGCAGACGGACAGGACGTTCTTGCGGCGAACCATGCCGCCGTAGAACAGAGCCAGACCGGGGAGGGTCATCATCAACACCAACGCGGTGGAGGTGAGCATCCAGGCGTTGTGACCAGGCCCAGGTCCCGTCAAGTTCGAGGGAAGGGCGGGCGATTGATCGCCGCCGGGTTCGCCGTTGTTGACGTAGGCTTCCAGGTCGGTCAGACGTTGTTCGACGGTGGGTTTGGGTGCTGCGGGAGCAGCGGGGGCTGCCGCGGCGGGAGCGGGTGCTGCGGCGGCCGGTGCGGCCGCGGCGGGAGCGGGAGCTGCCGCTGCGGGGGCGTTGGTGGCCTGGGCAGAAGCCTGGATGGCGCCAAAGGCGAGAACCAGACCACATACCGACCATCGGGTAATGGTAGAGAGACGTTTGATCATAAATGAGTTAAGTTTGATAAAATTGGTTGATATACTGACGAGAAAATTGCTTTGCAAGAGGGCAAAGCTCCTATCCGACTAACAGAGAATAGGGGGGTCCATAAGCGGCGGGCCTCGAGTGCTTTCTCCTGAGTTGGGTTGGGGACAAAGGGCCTTGAACCAGGCGTAGGGGGAGATCAGCGAGTAACGGTAGCAATTGGAATTGTCCGAGTAGCGGGGGGTGCCGGAAACCTGTTTGCGGCAGACGAAGGCTTCGTTCAATAGCCGCACCGGGGCGAGGACGGGTGGCGTTTTTTGCTCAGGCAGGACCGGTCGCAAGAACGCGAGGGTGTTGATGGGCAAGAGTCCTCCCGAGGGCGATAGACCTATTTGCTGCGCGTCACAGACCGTGAATGTCACGGTCAGCGCCACGGCAAGTCCAGTCCATCTCCTCCTGCTGTCCTTGGTCACCCTGGGGTTCGCCAAATGCACGGACAGAGCTTTAGCATGTCTTATGCCAAGCGGATTTTACGCAAAAGTTGCCTAATTCCGAGGTGTTGGCAGAATAGGACTGATAAGACCTATACGACAAAGGGGACTTATCAATTCGAGATGAAATATCGTCCCAAAACCCCTCCCGAGGCGATGCCCTTTCGGCGGGGACGGCGCCCCGTGCGACCTTCCGAGGCGGAGGCTAAGCCTGCGGCCCTTGCCTGGATTTCTCCTGCGGTCTGGGCTGCCCTGGCGGCGGAAGGGACGGATGCGCATCGGCTGGCTTCGGGGCAAGCCGCTTGGCTGGAGCGGTTTGGACAGGATGTCCTGCTTTCGTATCAAACGGAGGCGGGCCGGGACGCGGTGCTGGCGGAGCTGGATGCGCGTTGTGCCGTCTATTCGTTTCGGCCGGTCCGCGTTTTCGGGAAGTACCTGCCGCAGCAGGCGGCGGAACGGGGTGCGCCGGTTCTTTTGCGCGGCGAGGCAGGCAGTTCGCTGGAGACCGAGGTGAGCGAGGCGGGGGTGCGTTACGGGCTCGATTTCGCGGGGGGATATTCGGCTGGCTTGTTCATCGATCAACGGGCGAACCGCGCGCGGCTGCGGGGTTGGAAACCAAAGCGGCTGCTCAATACGTTCGCCTACACGTGCTCGTTTTCGGTGGTGGCGGCGCTGGGCGGGGCCGAGACGGTGAGCGTCGATTTATCGCGGCGTTCGCTGACGCGGGGCGAGGGGAATTTCGAGCGCAACGGGCTGGACCCGAAGGCGGGGCATCGTTTTATCGCGGATGATGTGCTGGCGGTTTTGCCGCGGCTGGCGCGGCGCGGGGACGGAGGAAAATTCGATGCGATTATTTTGGATCCGCCGACCTTTTCGCGCAATCAGGCGGGCGAGGCGTTTCAAGTGCAGAAGGATTTCGACCGGCTGGTGACGTTGGCGCTGGAGGTGGCCGCGCCGGGGGCGAAGATTTTGCTTTCGGTGAATCATTCCGCGATGCGGGTGGCCGACTTGGAGTGGGCGGCGCGCGCGGCGTTGAAGCTGGCGGGGCTCGGCGGAAGGTTCAGCTCGTCGGCGCCGCTGGCCGATTTTCCCGAGGGAGCGGGTGCGAAGACGGTGTGGCTGGAGGTAGGCTAGCGGATTAGCGGTGTGCCTTGGAAGCCATTCATGGGACTGGTGAAAACGGCGTCGCAGTTGTACATCCGCGCCCAGTGGCCACCGTTGGGAAACTGATATTCATCGATGGCAACGATCTTATGGCCTTGGTCGCTGTCGAGGATGGCAATCAGAAATTTGTCGGTTTCCCCCGCATTAAGGCCCGTAGACACACTAATAGGCGCTCCTTGGGTAAACCACTTGTAAAACTTGTAGGGCATCAGTGGCAGATCAGAGAAAACATGCGGTGTGGGTATGAGCCATTGTTGGGAGAACATTTTTGGATATTTTTTGCGCAAGTAAGCATTGAATTCGGTCGGGCCGACATGCTCCTTTTTGAGAATATGCCATTGTTTGATCGGCCCCGGGATGTTGTTCAGTTGTTGGACGGAGGCGGCAATGAGGACTTCGTCCGGGGCATTTGGTTTCGCGGAAATACCCGTAACGGCGCCGTTGCGCCACATGCCATCCACGATCAAACCAACGAATCGATCAAATTCATTTTGGACTGGATCAGGCGGCTTCGGCGGCGGGGGCGCTCCGCACGCCGTGAGTAAAAGTATCGTGGCGGCAAGGACGGACCAAAGTGATACTCGATAAGAGTGCATGGATGAAGTGTTCTATGACGGCGATAAAATTTTGCGGCAATGAAATTGCGCGGACAAGTGCGTTCCCAAGTGAAACTTGGGAACGAGGGGGAAGGCGCCGGCAGCAGCCCTACGCTTTTTTCTCTGGCGGCATCCAGCGGGCGAGCATGTCCCTTAAGGCTTCGAGGCGGACGGGTTTGCTGAGGTAGTCGTCCATGCCCGCATCGAGGCATTTTTCGCTTTCGCCGCGCATGGCGTTGGCGGTCATGGCGATGATGTGGATGGAGGAGCGCTCGGGATTGGCGCGAATGCGCTGGGTGGTTTCGTAGCCGTCGAGTTCGGGCATCTGGCAGTCCATCAGGATGAGGTCGTAGGGCCTGACTTCGAGCTTGGCGAGGGCCTCGATGCCGTTGTTGGCGACGTCGGCGGTGTAGCCGATGTTGTTGAGAAGTCCCGTGGCAACCTTTTGGTTGATGATGTTGTCCTCCACGAGGAGGATGCGGACGGGTTTGCGTTCCGCGGGCGGTGGGGGCGCGGTGGCCGTGACGGTGAGGGAGGCGGTTTGGGTCTTCTTGCGGGCCAGGGGCGTGTGGCTGGCCATGAGTTCGGTGAGACGGTGAAAGAGGCGCGATTGTTTGACGGGCTTGAGGACGCAGGCTTCGATTCCGGCCTTTTTCATGTCCTCGGCATCGAGTTGATTGCCGAGGGAGGTGAGCATGACGAGCCGAGTTTCGGCGATGGCGGGATCGCCCTTGATGGCGCGGCCGAGCATGAGGCCGTCCATTTCCGGCATTTGCATGTCGAGGATGGCGAGGTCGAAGGGGTCGGTGGCGCTTTCGGCGCGTAACATTTCCAGGGCCTGTTCGCCGCTGGCGGCCAGGGCGCTGCGCATTTTCCAGTCGCGGGTGTGGTGATCGAGGATTTCGCGGTTGGTCGCGTTGTCGTCGACGATGAGGACGCGGAGGTCGACGAGGTCGTGGCGGGCGGTGGTCTTGAGGGCGACGGTTTGCTTTTCGAACTCAGCGTTGAAGGAGAAGGCGGAACCTTTGCCGATCTCGCTGACGACTTTCATTTCGCCGTTCATGAGGTTGACCAGCTTTTTGGAGATGGCGAGGCCGAGGCCGGTGCCGCCATATTTGCGGGTGGTGGAACCGTCGGCCTGGCTAAAGGCCTTGAAGAGGTTGGCCTGGGCCTTGGGCTCGATGCCGATGCCAGTGTCGCGGACCTCGAAGTTGAGGACGGCGTGGGTGGCGTTTTCGCTGACGCGGGAGACGGTGACGACGACTTCGCCGTGGGAGGTGAATTTGACGGCGTTGCCGACGAGGTTGTTGACGACCTGGCGCAGGCGGCCGGGGTCGCCGCGGAGATCGGCCGGGACTTCGGGGCGGATGAAGGCGGCGAGCTCGAGGCCCTTGCTGTGGGCCTGGGCGGCCAGCAGGTCCATGGTGTTGTCGATGACTTCGCGGAGGTCGAAGTCGATGATTTCGAGGTCGAGCTTGCCGGCTTCGATCTTGGAGAAGTCGAGGATGTCGTTGATGACGATGAGGAGGGATTCGCCGCTGATGCGGACGGTGCGGGCGAATTCACGCTGCTCGTGGGTGAGGTCGGTCATGAGCAGGAGGTCGGTCATGCCGATGACGCCGTTCATGGGGGTGCGAATTTCGTGGCTCATGTTGGCGAGGAACTCGCTTTTGAGCCGGTTGGCCGATTCGGCGGAGACCATGGCGGCCTGGAGGGCGATGTGGGCGCGCTGCCGTTCGGTGATGTCTTTGCTGAAGACGGCGACGCCGCTGACGGTAGCGTTGGCGCGGATGGGGTTGTAGGAGATTTCGTAGTAGCGCTCCTCTTCGGCGAACTGGTAGCGGCGCTCGACGATGAATTTTTCGCCGCCGAGGGCGCGATCGTAGAGGGCGATGTCCTCGGGGCGCCAGTCGGGCGGGAGGAGGTCGATGATGTTGTCGCCAACCTTGACGTTGACGCCGAACATGGTCTCGAAGTTTTGGCCGAAGGTGGCATTGAAGGTCATCAACTGGTAATTCGTGTTAATGGACCAGATGGAGTCGTCGATGTTGTTGATGACGGCGGCGAGGTTTTCGCCGGAGGCGTGGAGTTCCCTTTCGAGGCGCTTGCGTTCGGTGATGTCCTCGACCATGCCCTCGAAGTAGGCGAGATTGCCATCGGCATCGAGGACGGAGCGGGCATTTTCGGAGATCCATATCTTCGATCCGTCCTTGCGATAGATTTCGGATTCGAAGCCGTGGACGAAACCGTCCCGCGCCATCAATTCGATAAATTCATTACGGCGGTTGGGATCGACGTAGAGTTGGTTGTCGATGGCGGTGAGGCCCTTGACGAGGTCTTCGGTCGAGTCGTACCCGTACATCTTGGACAGGGCGGGGTTGACGTTGAGGTATTGGCCGCCCGGGGTGGTCTGGAAGATGCCTTCAACGGCATTCTCGAAGATGCTGCGATACATCTCTTCAGAATGAGGCACGCTCATAATCTTAATTTTGGGAGGCAAGCAGGTCACTTGTCCCTTTATCGGCAACAACGGACGCGACCTTACCCTTAATTTTTATCACCTTAATCTCAAGTCTAATGTGAGGGGGAAGTCGGCACGGGAGGGAGGCAGCGGGGGGACAAATACCTGGCCGGGGGTGTGGCCGAAGGCCCTGAAGCGGGAAAGCCGACGGCCCTCGGCTTCGTTGGCGTTGATGGGCATGGTGGTCCAGTTGCGGCCGCCGGGGCTGGAGACGTAATAGACGCAACCGCCGAGGGAGCGATTGGTCCAGGTATCGACGAGGTCGAAGGTGAGGGGGGCGTCGATGCCGATAGTGGGGTGCAGGGCCTCGGGGGGCTGCCAGGCGCGGTAGCGGACGCCGGCGACGAACTGGCCGGAGGTGCCGGTGGAATGAAGCGGGACGCGGCGACCGTTACAGGTGACGATGTGGCGGCCCTCGATGGCGTTGTCGATCTTGACCTGGAGTTTTTCCACGGAGGAATCGACGTAGCGGACGGTGCCCCCGGGGGTGCCTTCCTCTCCGAGGACGTGCCAGGGCTCCAAGGCGGTGCGGAGCTCGAGGTTGACGCCGTCGTAGTTGACTTCGCCCTGGACGGGGAAGCGGAATTCGAAGTGGGGCGTGAACCATTCGGGCTTGAAGGGGTAGCCGCTGTTTTTCATGTCGTTGAGGACGTCATGGAGATCCTGCGCGCAGTAATGGGGCAGGAGGAAGCGGTCGTGCAATTGGGTTCCCCAAGGCACCGGCTTGCCCTTGTACGGTTGCTCCCAGAACTTGGCGACGGCGGCCCGCATGAGGAGCTGCTGGGTGAGGCTCATGCGCGCGTGGGGCGGCATTTCGAAGCTGCGCAGTTCGAGCAGGCCATGGCGGCCCGAGGCGCTGCCGGGATCGAAGAGCTTGTCGATGCAGAACTCGGCGCGATGGGTGTTGCCGGTGACGTCGGTGAGAATGTTGCGGAAGATGCGGTCGACAAGCCACGGCGGGACGTGGGCCTTGTCGGGGACCTCGTTGAAGGCGAGTTCCAACTCGTAGAGGGCGTCGTTGCGCGCCTCGTCGATGCGGGGCATCTGGCTGGTGGGGCCGAGGAACATGCCGGAGAAGAGGTAGGAGAGCGCGGGATGGTTCTGCCAGTAGCCGACGAGGCTTTTCAGCAGATCGGGACGGCGCAGGAGCGGGCTGTCCAGGACGGTGGCGGCGCCGATGACGATGTGGTTGCCGCCGCCGGTGCCGACGTGGCGTCCGTCGAGGAGGAATTTTTCCGCGGTGAGCTCGCAATGGCGCGCTTCTTCATAAAGGACTTCGGTGTGATGGACCATTTCGGGCCAGTTGTCGGCGGGCTGGAGATTGACTTCGATGACGCCGGGGTCGGGCGTGATCTTGAAGTTCTTGAGGCGCGGGTCGTTCGGCGGCGCGTAGCCTTCGATGCGCACGGGCAGGCCAAGCTCGGACGAGGTGTCCTCGACGGCGCTGATAAGGTCGAGATAATCCTCGGCCGTGCCGGTGGGCGGCATGAAGATGTGGAGAATGCCGTTGCGCGGCTCGGCGCAGATGGAGGTGCGGACGACGTTGGCATCGGGCTGCCCGACGGGAACAGGGGGGTAATCGGTGCTGCTGACGAGGCGGCCATCGACCATCCGCTTGGTGCTGCGGCGGACCGGTGGCGGAAGCGGGGCGCGGCGTTCGGTCGGGTCCTGCTCGACGATCTGGACGGCCTCGCTTGGGGTGGCCCAGGGGAGAGATTCGAGCGGGAGGCGGTAACCCATGGGCGAGTCGCCGGGGATGAGCATGAGGCGCTCGGTGCGGAGCTGCCATTGCGTCGATTTCCACGGCTGACTGGGGAGCCAGTTGGCGCGGAGGATCGGGAGGGCGTGGCCGACGACGGCATCGAGGCCCCGGGCGAAGACCTTGGCGAGGCGCGCGCGTTCCTCCTCGGACTTGATCTTGGCGTCGAGGGTGGAGACGTTGTAGGGCAGGCGCGCTTCCTCGAAGAGATAGTGGTAGATGTCCTCGTAGGCGTTGCGGACGTACTTTTGATCGAGATCGAGCCGCTCCGCGAGCTTGCGCAGGAAATGGCCCGAGTCCTCCGGCGTGACCTTGTAGTTCTTGCCGGTCTCGGCGTAGAGGCTGTCGTCTTCCCAGATCGGTTCGCCGTCCTTGCGCCAGTAACAGCCGTAGGCCCAGCGCGGGAGTTGCTCGCCGGGATACCATTTGCCCTGGCCGTAGTGGAGGAGGGCGCCGCTGGCGAAGCGGTCGCGCAGGCGCTTGAGGAGCTTTTCGCCCTTCATCTGCTTTTCAGGGCTCAAGGCGGTGAAATTCCATTCGAGGCCGTCGCGGTTGGTGGTCGAGACGAAGGTCGGTTCGCCGCCCATGGTGAGGCGGACATCGAGGGCGCTGAGCTTTTCATCCACGGCGCGGCCAAGGGCCTCGATCTCGCGCCACTGGTGTTCGCGGTAGGGGAGGGTGACGCGCGGCGTTTCGACCACGCGGGTGACGGACATGTGGAAGTTGAACTCGGTCTCGACGTCTTCCAAACTTCCGCTGATGGGTGCGGCGGTTTCGGGGTCGGAGGTGGCGGCGAGCGGGATGTGGCCCTCGCCGGTGAGCAGACCGGAGGTGGCGTCAAGTCCGACCCAGCCCGCGCCGGGAAGATAAACTTCGGCCCAGGCGTGGAGATCGGTGAAGTCGGCTTCGGGTCCGGCGGCGCCGCCGTCCACCGGCTTCACGTCGGCGGTCAACTGAATGAGATAGCCGGAGACGAAACGGGCGGCGAGGCCAAGCTGGCGACAGGTCTGGACGAGCAGCCACGCGGAGTCGCGGCAGGAACCGCTTTTGAGCCCGAGCGATTCCTCAACGGATTGGACACCGGGCTCCATCCGCACGACGTACTTGATCTCGTTGTGGACGAGGCCGTTGAGGTCGACGAGAAAGTCGATGGTTTTGCGTTTGCTGCGGGGAATTTTGTGGAGGAAGGAGCGAAGGCGCGGCCCGAGGTTTTCGAGCTCGAGGTAGGGCTTGAGTTCGTGCGCGAGGATGGCGTCGTAGCTGAAGGGAAATTCGTCCGCGCTGGCTTCGACGAAGAAGTCGAAGGGATTGATCGTCGCCATGTCGGCGGTGAGTTCGACCTCGACCTTGAATTCATCGGTCTTTTCCGGGAAGACCAGCCGGGCCTGGAAGTTCCCCTGCGGATCCTGCTGCCAATTGATGAAGTGGGTGTCAGGCTTGATCTTCAGCGTGTAGTTGAGGATCGGCGTCCGGCAATGGACGGCCGGCCGCAGGCGCACCACCTGCGGCCCCAGGGAAATCGGCTTGGCGTACTTGTAATGGGTGACGTGGGAGAGAGCGGCGTGAATTGACATGAAATTGTAACTTCTTGGGGCCTGAACAGCAGGAACTATCCCCAACTTGGGGAAAAAAGCAATCAGGCGTGTCTTAAAGAGAGCACAGGGGCTACGACTTGTCACACTGTCCCGGGCTTCTTTGGCTCATGGCTCATCCGTGCCATCACCATTGTGAGGTTCGGGTGACGATCCAGCGCCCTTCGGAGACCTCTGCGAAAATCACTCGATCCGGGCCATTGGCATTCCCGAGGAATGCAACAATCCTAGCCGGTGGTTGAGCCGATAGGCGATACCACCGGATATCGCACCTCTTAGAACTCATTGCAAAAGTAGCCATGGGTCGCGTTGCATTTCCTCAAAGCGCCTGGCAAGGCGCGAGGAAGGAGCCTACCCGAAGGTCTGTGACTGACGAGCAACACAGCCAGGCGCTTTGAGGAAAGCAACCCGAAGGGCCGGGGTTCTTTTGCCTTCTGGCTTCGTCGCTCGCTCGTCACGTAGCTAGGGCTATGCTCCTCACTCGACTCCTCACCAGAAGGCAAAATTCCTCCCGGCGCGGCCCGTGTCTACTTTTGCAATGAGTTCTAGGTCCTACCCCGGTTAGGGGTAGCACAGAGAGTGATACCCCCTTCGGCGGCACATGGGCGTAACCTGTCTCGACAATCTGGCGATCAACGGCGTCCTGAAGCAGGCAATAAATTTTGCTCGCTTCGCGTTCCACGTCTTTCAGATGGAAAGATGCCTATCCCCTTTTCCTCACGAAATGAAGGTCATCGCTCACCGCGAAAAATACCGCGCCCCGCATCCCAAAACCGCCTTAAGTTAATGCCATTCATGCCTGTCCCCTTTTCCACTTTTCGAATTGGAAAGTGGCAAGGTTGGAGCCGCTGACGAGGGTAGTTACGCCATTGGGATCGTACTGGTATCGGGCCACGATGGAGCCGGAACTGTTCAACATTACTCTGACCGACCCCAAATGGTCTCTTGTGTAGTAGTAGGCCATCTTTGCACCTGTTGGTTGCGTCAGTTGCTAAGCGCCTCAAATTCGGCACGCGTTAAACGCTTCACAGTTAAATTGTCATAGCATATGGCCACTGAACCGTCCGGCCAAAGTCCAGGTTTTTCCATGGCCAAGATTCCTGGTCTCGCAGCCAATTGGTAAAACTTATCAATGATGCCTTTATTATCGAATTGTTCAGGCTCCTGTTTTTGGATTTTGCAGTAAAAAAGATAAAACGACCTCAGATCATTAAATCGGTTCTCAGAAATCAACTCATTCAAGCTTATGGGAGAATTCCCCTTATGTTCGTTCTTATAATCAAGAATCAGCTCAGAAATATTTCTTAAGTAATCATTGCTTTCGTTTTGCTCCGCCTTGATTGGCTGTGGACCGAGCGGGCCGTACGAAAACCAAATTAGCATAGCAACTCCCCCTAATAGCAAAATACCTTTGTACCGTTGCAATAGTTGAGAAGAAAAGAGAAAAGGAGAAAAGGGGACAGGCATCTTTTCATTCCAAGGAAGTGTGTTTACGTGGTCTACCACGTGACCGCACAGTCGATTCCATCCCGTGTGCGACAGTCAGGTGTTCGATCCATTGAGCTTGCCCTTGCGGAGTCCCGCGCACAACACTTTGTCGCAAGGAATCGAGACATGCGAGATTCAAGGGCTGTTGACCGTTTCGCGCCAATGTTCACCGCGATCCCAATGCGCCAGCTTGGGCCGCGTTACTTCCACCAAGCCATCGTAGACTCTGGCCTGCGACAGGCTCGACCAGGGCCAGTCCTCGGCGCGCGACACCAGCTTTGCGCGCAAGGGGTTCGCCTCGACGTAACAAAGGACGTTCCAAAGATAGCTTTCGTCCTGAATCGGGAAGCTCTTGTAGCGCCCCTGATAAATATGACCGCCGCCCAATCGCGGGTTTTGCCGGTGAAACTGACGTACATGGCGATTGCAAATTCCATGCACCCACTTGCTTAAGTCCGACATCCTGGGCGCCTCAACCACCAAATGCCAATGGTTGGGCATCAGACAATAGCCCCACACTTGGACCGCAAAATGTTCGGTGGCCGATGCCAGCAATCCCAGGAATACAGCATATTCATCCTTGGTTTGGAAGAGTTGCTGACGATGGTTTCCACGATTTAGTACATGAAAGAATCCCTGCTCGAGTGCTCCCCGATTGATTCGCGGCATTGCTCTTTGCTATCGCCAACCATTTCTCTTCTCAATGGAAAAGATGCCTGCCCCCTTTTCTCTCGCGATTTGGCTCTTGGTTTGATTGGCATTCCAGATCGTTTCAATGCGATTGGCCAGCTCCCAGCTTACCCCGGCATCTATCGACTGATACTGCGCGAGTTTATAAAGCTTTTGCCAAGCTTCCGTCGTCTTGCGCTGGTGCAGCAAATCAATCACGCTTTGCATATTATCGGAGTAAGCCTTGATTTGGTCCGTCGAGACTTCCGTCATGCCCAGGTATCGCTCGAAACGCG
>Ga0116229_10011936_pt1 | contig 12662 bp, 9 predicted proteins | sample S1TSphgellanicum_3_FD_87313 | JGI IMG/M metagenome (GOLD analysis project Ga0116229, IMG submission 87313) | Host-associated microbial communities from peat moss isolated from Minnesota, USA - S1T2_Fc - Sphagnum magellanicum MG | ecosystem: Host-associated > Plants > Peat moss > Unclassified...
CCATATGTTTTGCCCAATGTTGTGCTCTTAGAAGTTTTTTTAGGTGGGAAAATATTGGAACTTATATGTTTCTATGTTTGAAATGAATATTTTTATGTTGTAAAGTTTCCAAATTTTCAAAAAATTCATGATAGACTATTCAAAAAATTTCATTACAATATATATATATATATATACACACACACATTTCAATTTTTTGTGGGTTGCTTCATAATTTTACTACAAGTATTTAATTGTAATGTTGATTGAAGGTCTACAAGTCCAAATTTAACATTTCTTGGGTTAAATCCAACCCATGTAAAGAGCTTTTTTTTCCATTTTTTTAATGATTTCATAGAATTTTCCTTTAATGTAAATGACAAACAAACCTTTAGTTCATAAAAAAATTCATTTTCATTTTCAAATAACCTTTCATTTTCTTAAGGTTTAAATTTTGAAATGTAAAAGAAATAACTTTTTTAAAAATCTTCTAGGGTTGTTGGGTCTAACATTGAGCTACCCCCTTAAACAAGATCCTCAAACTTTGAAAGTGTAAGGTAACACCCAAGGAATGGGGCATTCTTAAAATAAGATTATGGGAATGCCCCACATCATAGGCATAACCCAATGTAAAACATTGAGCTCTCATGTGAAAATACATTATGGATCATTCCCTTATGGCAACATATTTCCATTTAGGAAAGAGACTTTAGTTCGAAAGACAAAATTGATTAATTTAAAAGATCAGGTGACAAATTCATGAATAGGTAGTAAATTGCCTTGTGGCATCACCTTACACTATAAAAAAGGCTAGACATGGATGCATGAAAGTTGGACAATTTTAAAAAGATGTCAAAAAAGAATTTATATGGGAGAGTCGAGGCACTTTTAGTAGTTTCCAAAATTGATAAGTTTCTTGTCTCTTTGAATTGGACCAAAGAGGGGGTTAGATGGAAGTTTTTGCTTTTCCATATACTTTATGAACATTCCCCTTTGATTATGACCATTTGGTTTGCTTAATGAGCTAAGGAAAACTCGAAATGTTATTTTGACATTTTTTTAATGCAAGATCATAATTTGAATGCCAAATTATTAGAAGCTTAAGAAGGTTTAGGGGTTGCTTAAAAGATAGTAAAAGACATATGTTGTTAAAATAAAAATAACAAGGGGCAAGGTTATGGGTTGATAGAGTTTATCCTTGTATCCCATACTTATACATCAAACACATAACTTCATTTGCGAATATGGAAGATTATGTGGTATCATTCATCTCCTAGGATCTATGAACTTTGATTATTAACCTTAACTTTGGTGATTGGGTTAACCAATCAAATGACAACTTTTGTTTCCTACCTTCCTAGGTTTACATGATTTGAACAATTCAGCAAAATTCAATGCAATGCATTGAATTCAAAATAATTTTGAACTATGGTCAATAACACAAATATGGTTAGCTAAAATAGATGAGGGTTATTCGTCTAATGTTTAGCAAGGATAGGCAAGAAAGGGAGGCACATGTATTTTACTAAGGCCTAGATGGACAAAATATGTTTTGTAGAATATTGGACTTTATGGAACAATAGAGTTAAAGTTCTCATGTTGAAAGGACTACCATGTGTGAATGTCAACATAACTAATGTGTATGCCCCAAATAATCCTTTAAAAATAACCATCTTGTGGGAGTAATTGAAGGAAAAACTACCATGCAACAATAAATGGATCATTTGTGGTGATTAGAACATGGTGGAGAGGAAAAAAGACGAGGCTTCTAGTTGCAAGGATATCATTTTTGATAGAAAGAAGTTGGCTCATAATTCTTTTGAGAAGTTAGCCATGGAAGTGAAAGAACTTGTGAGGTTTGTCAAGAGCCTCCAATTTTCATGGGACAACCTTAGGAGTGGGAATGAAAAAATCATGGGTAGGTTAGACATAGTCTATGTTTCCAAATGCATTAAGGATGGGCAAGAATGTTAAGTGTTTCTTTTTACACATTGAGAGGAGATGGGTTCAAGTTTGACCCTCACCCAATTTCATGTATGTTGGAAATGAAAGAGACTCAAATAACACACATTTTCTTGAAAATGAGCACAAAACATTTTGAAACTACCAAAGACCAAATTGAACCTTTATGGCAAGCCCAATAGGAAAATGCATTTTTCTTTTTTTAACTGAGGAAAATGATTAGATTTATAAAAAATTGTGCAAATAAAAGGCAACAAAATTTTGGAAAAGGGAAATTGGGTTAAGGCACAAATTGGAATATGCACAAAAAGAGGTGCAAAAATTTACAAGTAATAGGGACCTCCAACAATTAGTAGGGCGTTTGAAAAAAACAAATTCATGAATTGGAACAAGTCAAACTTACAAGACAAAAAATTTGGGCTAGGATTTGGTGGATGGACAAGGATAATGCCAATTATTAAGGAAGTTTTTGCAATTGTAAAAAACACCCAATGAAACAAATATCTTGCTCTTAGGAATGGGGAATGCATGATTGTCAATTGGAAGGATCACTTAAAGGAAATTTGCTACAACTTCTACAATAATCTATACAAGGCCCAAAAGGAGGTGCTTGGTCAAACAAAATTGAAACATAGGGTTTTGGATTCAATGCCAAAGATATTCACCAATGAATTTCAAGTTGACACAACCGATTGCTGCAAAATCCATGACAAGAGTGAAAGCTCTTGGGCCAAATGGAATAGTCTTGGATTTTATATTTTTAATGAGAAATAATAGGAAAAGATTTTAACATAATGGTTAATGTAGTAGTTGAGGTGGGTCACTTCCCCAAAGGGATGAACAAAAGGTTGATAACATTATTATTTAAGTAGGAGGTAAAAACATGGTTAGCGGCTCATGTTTGACATTTTGAAAAGTCCACATCTTACATTTGTTACAATTTCATGCATTTAAAATAATTATCAAACTATAAATCCTATAATTATCCCTTATGATTTTGGTCACAAATATTAATAGACCACCCTACAAATATCCCTAAACATGTGATTAGTTAAGAAATTTAGAAAAAAGTTAAAGATTTCAATGTGAAATGGAATATCAATTATAAAAAATGACAAAAATCACGACGAGTTAAGTTTTTAAATATGAAAACATTTATATTGGAAAATTTTCAATGCATCTTACAATTAAATTATTCATTTTATGGTGGCCTATTTTTTAATTTTAAATTTGATATTATTATGATATATTTTTTGAGTCCACATTTTTCATTTTCTATATGTGACAAACATAATGTCATCATTTCAAAAGTCCACAATGAATCCATTCTTTTCATAAAACTCATCCATAATTTTTTATGAAATTTTCACTAAAGTTTATTGTAACATGGGTAATGAAAAAATGAAAAAAATTAACGTTTGATGTGATTTTACATTTTAAGTTCATCTATAATTTAGAAAAATTACAATTATGACAATCCACTTAATTGTGCTTTCACCCATGAGATTAAAAAAATCTCAATAATTGAAGAACATATTTTCTTTTAATGTGGTTTACAAAAAATATGTTAAAGCTCTACAATTAAAGCTCCAACTAATGTTGTGGAAGTGGTAAATGTGGATTAAACAACCTTCCTGCCACATTGATACATTTTGGATAATGCATTTTTTGTCCATGAAACCATTGATGGATTGGGCCAAACACACCAACCCATCAATGGTACTTTTAAAATTAGACTTTATTAAAGCTTATGACAAAGTGAATTGTGAATTTTTATTCCTTGTTTTGGAAATGATGGAAATGGATTGCAAATTCATCAATATGGTTCAAGTGTTGTATGTTTAACAATGCGGAAACATATATTTGTCTCAATGAAATCATCACCAAACCTTCCAAGATTGAACACGGAATTAACCAAGGCTACCCGCTAGCATTTTACTTGTTCATCTTGGTTGGAGAAGTGTTCAACTTCATGGTCAAGGAGGTAATGACATTAAGAGATGTAAAAGACATGTTGTTACCAAAAAGTAAAAAATAATAAACAATATTTCAATACATTGATGACACAACATTATCAATCAAAGGGTAAGAGAGTAACATGCGTAATGTCATCAATTTACCAGAATTGTTCCTATACATTAAGGCGCTTGAACTGAATTGCGATAAGTCCATAACCTATTAGTGTTGTACAAGGAATATGTAACTATTTAGTTGGGTTATAGAAGGGAGATGGAAATGGGTTAGGGATGGTGAATTATCAAAGTTATTTAGTGTTCCATTTGGCTAATACATAAATGTTAATGACATTGATGAATTTTTGATTGAAAAATTACAATTTTTTTTTTTGGGATTATAGAGTTTTTTCCTTACGCCTTTAGGAGGAAAGACATTGATCATCAATTTTGTCCTAGCTTTTATGTTGTGGTTTTTCATTCCGATATGAAGAGGATTCACAAAAACTAACAAAAAATGTCAAACATTGTTGAGAAACCTTCTATTAAGAACACGAAGATTCACAAGAACAAAGGTTAAAGGAAAGGTTTAAGTTTAATTTTCAAACAAGGAACATAACAAAATTATGTGATTAAAAAACAAGAACATGAGATGTGTAAAACAAACGTGAAAACGAATTTTTATTATGTTAACATTTACAAATATGAACATAAAAAGAACATGACAAGGCTATCGTGCAAGATTGTGTTTAAGACTAATGGTGAACAAATTAAAAGAAATGAAAGGTCTTATTTATACCCCTTTGGGGACTTAGTTTAAGGAAGCTTCCAAAGAGGCTTTTATGTGTGCATTGAATAAAAAAGCCTCTCAAGAACCTTCCTAATTGAAAATTAACTATGATTTAACTAAAACTTAATTGGGGTTTAACTATGAGTTAACTATGAGTTAATTGTAGTCAACTACGAGTTAACTAAAGTTAATTAGGACTTAATTGAGAGTTAACTTTGAGTTAATTGGGAATTAACTTTGAGTCAACTAAAGTTAACAAGGACTTGATTGATAATTAATTATGAGTTAACTTTAAATTTATTGGGAATTAACTTTTAGTTAAATAAGATTCAACTAGGAGTTAATTAGAAATTAACTTTTAGTTAATTGGGAATTAACTTTGAGTTAATTAGGATTTAACTAGGACTTAATTTGAAATTGACTAGGAGTTAATTAGGAGTTTACTCGAACTTAACTAAAATTTAACTAAAACTTAATTAGAGTGAATTAAAAGTTAACTATAAGTGAATTATGAATTAAGTAGAATTGAATTAAAATTAAACTAAAGGTTATATACATGGATGAACATTCAAATGAATGAACTCCATAGCATTAACATCTGTGACACCTTCATGGTCAAGTGGGGAACACCCAACCCAACCCAAGGTCAACTAAGTAGATTATTATGTCCAGATGATAACATGTGATATGGGATTAATAGACCCAAAAAATGCATTAACAACATTAATGTGCAAATGGTTGTTATTAATGATGGGACCTAGTGATTTTATCTTAAAGATTTTACTAAAGTACAAGCTGATTAAATGTAGACCATTTTGACATGGGAGCTAGCTACCAAATCTTCATCGAGCCATGGTTAAAAAACATGTGTCCCCATCAAGATTTAAAATATGGGGGCACATCATGTGGGCTTGGAAGAAAATGATAGGGGAAGCTCAAATCCAACCTCCCCTAGTTTTTTAATCCATAAAAAAATCAAATTATGATGGGAGTTGACTTTTAAGGGGGTTGAATTCATAATTTCTAACCAAAGAGTTGAGATTTTACACATGGAAGGGTTAAGGGTGTTAGGTGATCTGTGGTAAACAAAAGACAATAGTTTATAGACTTGGTACGGGGCCAAAACCAAGTTTAATATGATAGATGGAAAAGAATGCATTTGGGAAAGAATTGTTGAGAATAATCTTGTAATACAAATAAAAAAGCTTATGTCCCTGATTAAAGAAACTAAGAGTAAAAAATGGCTTGAATGTATTAGAGAAATATTGTAAACCTGTTACTAGTATTTTGTGCCTCCAGAAACTTCCAACCTCCCTTGGATTTAAGTGGGCTTGTATTAAAATAATGTTACCCAAGGAAAATCAAGCCTTTGAAGTAGGCACCCACTAAGGGTTTTTATAGTTGCAACACAACTAGACAAATTTTACGAGACCTTAAAGAGGGTAAGAATTTGTTTGAAACAAAAAACAAGGGCGTAAAAAATAGGAAAATGTTATATGGACCTCTTGAAAAACTCCAATTTGACCTTACTATATGGAAATGGGTTAACAAGGAAAAATTAATGAGGTACACAACCAAACATACAAGGAAAGTGCTTAAACTTAATAGACAATTTGTCCATAACACTCAAGTTATGCAAATTTAACATTCCATCAAATTTCCAAATGTGGTGGAAGGATATTTGGACGAAATGTTGAGCTTGGAAGGAGTCTGGTTTTTTATTTTCGCTACGGTATCAAGCTCTCTAATGATTAATTCATGGAGAACCAAAATAAACCAAAATGTGTAAACAAACTACCCAATTTGTGAGTCTAGAATACCTCAAATGACTTTGAATAGGTTCCAACAATGTGTAAAAGCGAAAATGGCATGGGAGATTTCCTTTACCTTCTTCTTTCATATTAGGTCACCTCCTAATGCTAATTGCAAGTGGAAGATTTTTAATATTGAACAATGTTTGTTCAATAAAAAGTTACCTCATAGTTTAAAGAACTTTGGCCACCTTTATAGTCCATACTGAATAGTATCACCTTTTGGTACATCTAGATTGATTGTAATGATTTAGTCTTTAATAGTGTTAGGTGGCATAGGAAGAGGATTGAAAGAGCTATTTGGGAGGGTTTTTTGAATATGGATGTTTAAAATGGCAGCATACCATGAAGATGGCCAATATACATATGGAGGATGAAGGTAGAATCCTAGAAGGCTTCGACAAGGTGTGGTGTCCCCACCATGTGATGTGCTCATGAGATTGGCACAAAATAAGATGGTATTATCAACTACCCATTGGCAAGAAAATAGAGTGGTGGTGTTTTTGTCCTACTAAGTTTGTTTTGGTTGGTCCCCCAATCTTTTCTATATTGGTTCCTTTAATTTGCAATGGATTTGTCCATTTGTGCCCCCCAAAAAAAACTATAGTAGGTTGGTGAAGACTAGCAAATAGGAATTCTAGCTTGTTTTTCCAAACCTTAAACTTGTTAAAATTTTAGTTCAAGAAAAAGACAAGTTTTTTTTCCAAGTTACCTTGTCTACATGCAACTCCAATGTCAAATGTTGTAATTTGGTTGTTTGGCTTGGGTTCTTACTTACGATTGCGATATTAGACCATGGCATTGGTTTTCAATCAATTCCCTTGAAAATGTGCCAATTTTTGGATATTTTGCCAAACATGGATACTTTGTTAATCGTGGGGTAAGGCCTTGACAATTTGTTTTTGTCATATTCATTTAACAATTGGATTTGGGAGAGGAACACTCCAACTAATCATTAATTGAATATGGCCCAACTTTCACCTTGGAAAAGTTATGATTATCAATTGGTTGATTTTCAATTATGGCCTTTGTGGTAGATTTCAACCAAAATTTATGGGTTTAAATCCATATATGTCAAGTCTATCAATAGTAGGCCATTGAGACCCATCAACATTGCTTGATGGATTGTTTCATTGTGACCACTATGTGGGATCCCTTTTATAAGGTTTGAAGCAAATGGGTTGCCTTTTAAAAATTCACTAATTTATGGATTCATATTCTATTGGTTGATGTGATTGGTTCAAATGAAGAAAATTTATCACAAATTTAACATTTCATGACTTAATAATGAATATTGTACAAAATTTGTTCATTCATAATTCATACATTTCACACATTGATATCATGCATTGAAAACACATTTGACAAACAAATTTATAGGAGGATGTGAAATTTGTGTCACATCTATTCATTCATAGGTTCATATTTCATTTGTCAACACATTTATCCATGTGTCAAATGTGTTTTCAATGCATAATATTTGCATGTAAAATGTATAGACCTATGAATGAACGAATTTTGCATGATTTTCATTATTAATTTGTCACATGCTAAACTTGTGATGTCCTTCTATCTTTAGTGTACACACCAATGGTTTTTCATATGATAGCTAATTAATGTTGGTCGATTTTTGATTTTTACAAAAACTATTAGATTTGGGTTTAAAGTTTTTTATAAAAATGAAAGACCCCCCAATTCTGGGTTTAAGGAATATTTTCAAAGTTTGAAACTTGTCAATTCTAAGGCTAGGTCAAATTTTCTTGACCAATAGTTCTAAATTCGATGGATGTAACCTTTATAAAAATTTCCAATTTTGAGTTTAGGCCAAGGTTGGTTCTAACCTATTTTTGGGGATGGTTTGAAAGTTTATTTTCAAGTAATTTTGAGTATTCATTTATTTTGATGTTCCCAATGGGTGAAACCATGAATAAGGGGGACTATTTGGATTGTTACACTTGTAATTATTCTGGATTACATCCAAATGTAAAATTTAAAACCATATTCAAAATTAACATGATCAAAATTTTAATTATTCATGTTTTCATAAACTTTAATAGGAATCATCATGAAAAATTTGGATGAATTCTAAAAAGATTATGGACTCATATGGACTTTTGAAATGATAACATTATGCTTGTCACACAAAGAAAATGAAAAACGTGGACTTAAAAAAAACATCAAAATAGTGTCAAAATCAAAAATCAAAATCAAAACATCATGAAATGAAAAATTGATTAATGAAGTGCATTGAAATTTTCTTAATATCTATTTTTTAATTAATTAATTTTTAAACGACATGATTGTTATAAATTTTATCTTTGATAATCCATTTCACATTAAATTTTTAAATTTTTTGCATGGATTTTTTTATTAATCACATGTTTAGGGATATCATAGGTTGGCTTATTAATATTTATGTCTAAAAACATAAAGGATAATTATAATATTTATGGTTTGATAAATGTTAAAACTATAAAAAAAATTCTAATGTTAGATTATGGACTTTCAAATGCCACTTTTGAGACACCTAACCATGTTTTTGCCCCAATGTGTTCCCAAGTTCATGTGGGGTTCCTTTATGTTTGCAATTTGGGTTTTTAAAGTTCCCCAACATGTTTCCAAGAGCAATAATAAAAAACAATTTAATGGTTCATTCAAACCTAAAGATAACACAATTGATAAACAAACAAATAATTATCAGTATTCAAAGCATTGCAAACTTATCAATAAATAAGTGACATGGTTGATGACATGACAGTTTAATATTGACAATAATTTTTAGAGTTAGGGCAAGTTTTAGACGAATGATGTCAAGATAAAAAATCTTATATAATTATAGATTCAAATGTTTAATTAACATCAACATTAAGCTATTGTCTCAAATTTTAATGTGATACATTATCAACATGTCCTACAATTCCCACACAAAGATTGTTACAACAAGAAATTCATTGTAGTAAAACATTAGTGCATTTCATCACTACTGCAAAGCGATGCTATCACATTGGTGCATTTCCAACATTACATCTTGCATTTAGTTTCAAAATTTCAAGTTTGGTGAATCTTTAGGCTTACATGATCCATAATCTTTAAACACATCAATGGAAAATTCTTTAAACATTGGTAATTTTACAGTAACAAAAATTCAGGGGGAACATGTAAAGGGAGTGGAAGGGCATTTACTTCACGACACCACAACTCCAGTTGGAATACATAGGAGATTATTATGCTCATCAATTGTAAACACAAAGAGCACATCTATTAGAAGCGTATTGTGGATCCACAAGGGAATTTGGTTCTTACACTACAAAAATGGAACAAGATTGTAGAATATTCATAAGTAATAACAAAGTCAAAGACATTGTGAAACAAAAAAATGTGTAACGACAAATGGAACTGCATCAATGGCGACTACAAAAAAATCTTTGACTATCACAAAGGTATTGGCCACAATACTTGTTACTAGGATTTGTCGACCGAGGAGTGAGACAAACTTCATGTGCCAAGAAAACTTAATGAAGATTGCTATAAAACAATCAAAGTTTTTCAAAGAAACAAAAATGTCAACATTCCATTGCATGTTCAAAGGACTTGCAAACACTAGGAGATGGAATTTATAACTAGCCAAACCAACCAAAAAAAAAGGAAGAATAATCATTTGCACCTTGTTCAATGATGCAAAAATTACATGTGGAGACAACTTTGTTTAAGAGGAGAACCATGAAGTTGAGCAACTTGATCCAGGTATGAATCTAGGATTCAATCTTGAAAATATCATCAACCTTGATGATTTCTCACAATCATTTGGACCAAATTGTTCACAACGTTTAACAATCATCAATCTTGATGATAGTTTCAAATTTATAACATTAATTAGATGCAACAAACAACCAACAATTGGAATAGTACCAACCCCAAGGAGGATAAGAATCAAGAGAAAATGTACATTAGTTTTCATGCCAGTCATTAATGCCATAGAAAAAATAGCAAGATTCTTGTGGACATAATGGATCACATCAATTCAATTTAACTAGATATTAATAAAGCGAGGACATAATCTCAAGATAAATAATTCAAGAAGCATATGTAATACCTAAAGGAAAGGGACAAGAAAGCTCACAAAATGACCAAAAACATGGTGAATGTGTTATCAAACCTCAACATAACAATGTGCCATGCTTTCATCAAAAACCATGACTTGATGCCATTACCAATAAATCTGTCTTATTCTTTATTTGATGATCAATCAACCATGAACAACCAAAACATAGCCAAAGAATGATAATGTGTATAAAGTTCACAACAATTCAAATTTAGTCACACAACATTTATTCCAATGTCAATTGTAAACTGTTCAATTTATATCATTTCAATCATATAACATTTGATAACACTTGTTCCAATTTCAGTTGCAAATTGTTCAATTTGTATTAATGGTGAATAGTCGATATATAGTTGAAGAAGGACAATGCATTTGAAGTCCACAATTCATTTCAATCAGACAACATTTGAAAATTGATTTTTGTTCAAACAATGGTTTAGATTCACATGCAAATTGTTCAATCTCTACCTACTTTCCTATTTTTTAAAAATATTTCAAGTAGGAATCTTTGGTTATGTCTTGAAAGTTCATTACCTTCTAAAGGACGTTTTAGTTTTATAGTTTTTACATCCATTATGTTATGTTTTTTCCTTGTTGCACCTTGAGCATTATGTTGATTTCTTGCTCCAATTGATGCATAAGCGCATTCATGTCTACATCCTTGTTGTTTAAAACCAAATTGTAAAACATACAATAACACACAACATCAAGTATGAAAATAAATGAGAGGTTTTTCTTTAATAATAGTTCTTTAAATGTCTTTTTTAGAGTACAAAAAACATTTTCAACTACACTCCTACCTTTAAATAGGTGTTTGTTGTAGAAAACTTTCACTATGGTATGTTTGACATTGACATTTTGTTTGTGGGGGATCATTAGCTTGACAATAGGAGATAACCCTTATCCCTTAGGATGTAGAGGTGAATTATATCTTTTGATTCATGCTCAAGGTTGAATAGGCCACCATAAGTTGCCTTGATCCCAACAAGAATTACAAATCATACTTTATGTATTTTTTTGAATAAAAGGTTTGAGTTTGTTTTGTTAGTTGTAAAACTTCCTTTTTAGTGACTTGAAAGTGTTATGCCCACCTTTGGTTGTTATGTTGTGTCATGAGGAAGTGGGAATACCATGTTGTGCTTTTAACTTTCATTTGATTACCCACCTCCTTGTTCATCAACAATTCAAAGTTGTAAGAAATGCAATATTGACATAAAATTGCTGCATTTTTCATAGCTTCAAACATCAATCTTTGATCACATTCTTAAAAGACTCCCATGAACTCATTTATCATCTTATCTTCAAAATCATAGCACAAGTTCAAATGATCTTAGATTTGCAGCAAAACATGTACCATTAAAATCAAATGCAAATATTTTGGTGGTGTCATGGTGATGAATTACAACAAAAAGAAAAAGAAAAAAGAAACAAAACCAAAATGATCAAAAGAAACACAATTTTTTGTTTTTGAAGAAGTTGCAAAATGGTCAAGGAAAAAATAATTACTATAATTTCAATGCACTATCAAAAGCAACATGACCATAAAAAAACACAAAATGTTTGTAGCAAGGTCAAAAGCAACACAACTAGAAAAATAATGCAACAATATTTACAATACAACCTTGAAAGCAATAAGGTTAAAGAAAAGAATGTGATAACATGTGTAGCGCAACATTGAAAAAAACAAAAAGCAATGGGGAGAATGAGGTGAAGAGAAATGAGAAAGAAATACGAGAAGAAATGAGGAGAGTAAACTGAGAAGAATCGAGAAAAGAGGAAAAGAAATCAAAAAGGAAAAAACAAGAAGACAAAAGACTTGAAAAAGGCAAAATGGTGGTCCTCTAACTTTGGGCTAATCTTCGTGAACATAGGTTAATAATTAGTGCTACCTAACCTATCTACTAACAAAAGCCTAATTAGGTTTGAACATTAATTACTTATTCATCATGAATATTTATTTACAAATAGGTAGAGGGTATGTTTTATAGGTACTTACTCATTGAAAATATTATTAACCCTAACTTTTGACCGTTATCATTATTTTGCTAATTGTAGGTTTAAACGTA
>Ga0116229_10011937_pt1 | contig 12661 bp, 16 predicted proteins | sample S1TSphgellanicum_3_FD_87313 | JGI IMG/M metagenome (GOLD analysis project Ga0116229, IMG submission 87313) | Host-associated microbial communities from peat moss isolated from Minnesota, USA - S1T2_Fc - Sphagnum magellanicum MG | ecosystem: Host-associated > Plants > Peat moss > Unclassified...
ACACCCTACACCCTACACCCCTTTCTGATTTGCCAGAAACTGACGCAAACTCAGCAAACTCAGGGTTTGTCCCAAAGCCAGCGGCAGAATTGTCAATCCTTCTAGGCGGGACTGCACCCAACCTTCTCCCCAATACCATTCGTGAAAGCCGTCTATTCCTTGACTCAGTAGCAAGCGTAGGCAATTACGACCGACGACATCTACTTGATGATGAATCGGTACTGGGCCGATCTTGCTAGTGAACTCAAATCCTGGAAGCAATTCTTCTGGCATTCCAGAAGCAAGGCGACCTGAGAGAAGCCATTTTTCTAATTGCTGAGGACACACCAAACTTTCACGAATTGCAGTTGCTGATGCTTCAAGTTCTATCCGCAGTTGACTTTTTTGAAAATTACCCAGCATTTTTAATAGTTGTTAATAACAAGAATACAGGAGTCAGAATTGTTAAAGAATCGGAAGCCATCTATCGCTGTGAAGACAGATACCAAACTCTGATAAATTCTGACTTCTGACTCCTGTATTCTTACAACATATACTCGTTTCATGCCAACATTTTATACCACTCATTAGATAGATGTTTAAGTTTAGTTATACTAAGATAATTATCAATCCCATGTTTATAGTGGTTCTCAATAGCCTGAGATAAGCTCTTGCTTGAGGAATCAGAAGTCAGAAGTCGGGATATCTTGCTATTCTGACTTCTGGATCTTAGTACAGCGCGACAGAAATGACCAGACAGTTAGAAACAGGTTAAAGCCAAGTATGAATGAATGTATGTATTCTTCCCTCCTGACTCCTGACTTCTGACTCCTGACGTCAAGACTCCTTTAAGTGGAGTGTGTTTCATCTATCTAAGAATTGCTACAAAAGCAGGGGCTTTTGGTCAGACATTAACTTTTGGTAAGGTTTTTCATGGCGGATCAGTTAATTCGCGCCACAGCAGCTGAAGGTGGGATTCGTGCAGTTGGCGCGATCACCACACGCTTAACAGAAGAAGCCAAGCATCGCCATCATCTCTCGTATGTGGCGACGGCTGCGCTGGGTCGAACTATGACAGCAGGCTTGTTGATGGCTTCTAGTATGAAGCGATCTCAATCTAGGGTCAACGTCCGGGTTAAAGGTGATGGCCCTTTAGGTGGTATATTGGTAGATGCCGGTTTGGATGGAACGGTACGCGGCTATGTAGAAAACCCGGCTGTGGAATTGCCTCCAAATGCAAAAGGTAAGCTAGATGTCGGGGGTGCAGTTGGTAATGGCTATCTTTACGTAGTTCGCGATGTCGGTTATGGCTACCCTTACTCTAGTACTGTGGAACTCGTTTCTGGTGAAATTGGGGACGATGTGGCTCATTACCTGGCGAGTTCGGAACAAACACCTTCAGCACTTGTATTAGGTGTTTTTGTGGGTGCAGGCGGGGTAACAGCAGCTGGAGGATTACTAATACAAATTTTGCCCAAAGCTGCCACAGACGAAACCCTAGTAGAAACTTTGGAATCACGAGTAGCTGCTTTATCAGGATTTACTCCTTTGTTACAAGCAGGGCTTTCTTTGCCAGAAATCTTTCAGAACCTACTAGGAGATATGGGACTGACGATTTTTCCAGAAAGTCAAATGCTTCGCTTCCACTGCAGTTGCTCGTTCGATCGCGTGCTAGGAGCACTCAAGATGTTGGGAGAAGCAGAACTACAAGACATGATTGCCAAAGATGATGGTGCAGAGGCAACTTGTCACTTTTGTGGTACGGTCTACCAGGCAAGTAGCGCTCACTTGGCTCAGCTGATTGTCGATTTGCAAGCTGAATCTTCTGCTTCAGGTTAAAAAATAAAACAGCAATCCTTGATTTTGGAGTTTGATGGTAGCTATAGAATGACTTAATGTACAAAAGGTAGCTTTTTCACTCAGGAGAAAGCTACTATGACAAGAATCTAATTTCATTAGTTCCGATCTAGAACAGATCACTATTAAATTATTGTGGTGTGAGAGATGACAGAGCGGGATATTCCAGAAAGCTGGTCACCAGCCAGAGCAAAAGAGCCCGATAAAATAACTATATTATCCCGAGGTCAACAAATTGGTGAAACTCATGCATCTGGTGTCCCAGCTACTGGTTCTACCTCCGAATCTGTGATGCAATCAAAAGAAAGCTCTTCTGAACAACCTTTAAACGGTCAGTCACAAGGAACTGCTCACAAAAGCAAAAGTTTAGGAAAATTACCTCGGTGGTTGAAAAGCTGGGTATTGTGGGCGTTTCTGTTAACCTTAGTTCCTGGCAGTATAGCACTCATCTCAATGGCGATGCTGCTAAAGCTCCCAGCCGCGCCAAACTGTCCCTCAATTTTTTGGCCTTTGGCAAGCGCGTCAGTGAGGATACATTGTGCTCAGTTCGCGGCTTCTAAACAGACAGTTAATGACTTGCTACAAGCGATTGACTTGGTGAAGGAACTGCCAGAAGGTCACCCACTACGTGGAGAAATTGATCGTTTTCTGGGAGAATGGTCGCAAGATATTTTGCAGCTAGCGAATGAAAGTTTTCAGGCTGGGAGGCTAAATGAAGCAGTGGCAACTGCTCGCAGGATTCCTAAAGATGTCCCAGCTTATAAATTGGTAGACGAGAAAGTTGCCAAGTGGCAATCAACTTGGTCGAAGGCAGAAGACGTTTATCAAGCAGCAGAAGGAGAAATACGGCAACAGCACTGGCATCAAGCGTTTATGATTGCTTCCAGATTGCTGCGTGTGAATAATAAATACTGGACTGGCGCTAAGTACGACGAATTGAACCAACTTATTGTCAGCACCAGGGAAGATGGCGATAAGTTGACAAAAGCAGAAAGCTTATCCAAAGATGGGGGAGTAGATAATTTACTCAAAGCTATTCAACTGGCTGGGTTGATAGGGCAGAACAGTTACATTTATCAGCAGGCTGAAGAGGCGATTCCAGGATTTGGACGCAAGATGCTGGAATTGGCACAGCAAAAGTTGAAGCAACAAGATGCAGATTCAGCTATTGCGATCGCCCAAAAAATTCCTGACAATGCTGGGTTACAGTTGGAAAGCGAAGATTTTATTTCCCTAGCTGAGGCGCAAAGGAGTGCATTGACAGGTACTATCCCAGGTTTAGAGTCAGCAATCTCCCAAGCTCAACAAATTGATCCAACTAGGCCAAGTCATGAAAAAGCACAACAACTAATTGCTCGTTGGCAGCTAGAAATTGAAGATGTTGCCCACCTGGAAAAAGCGCAATCACTCTCCAGTGGAGGAGAAATTTCTGATCTGACCGCAGCGATTAACGAAGCTCAGAGTATCCCTGTTAGCAACCCTCGCGCCAAAGAAGCAGGACAAGAAATTAGTAACTGGGTTGCCCAGATCCAGACAATCGAGGACCGACCTTATTTGGAACGCGCCGATCAACTGGCGGTGTTAGAGGATATTAACTCTTTGCAAGCAGCAATTACCGAAGCCAGCCAAATCCGCCGAGGTCGGGCTTTATATAAAGAAGCACGAAGCAAAATAGCGACTTGGACGGGGAAAATTCAACGAATTGAAGACCAACCCTACTTAGACCAGGCGCGGGAACTGGCTCAAAGTGGTGATCTACCTGCTGCTATTAATACTGCTCAACAAATAACACCGGGGCGATCGCTTTCTAGTGAAGCACAAGCGGCTATAGATGACTGGCGAGGGCAAATCCGTGCCAAAGAAAACTGGAGGAAAGCGCGGGAGGTAGCAGTTGCCGGAACTCCAGACGCCTTAGCCGAAGCAATTCGACTGGCGGATCAAGTACCAAGTAGTAGTCTGTTACGCAATGATGTTAATGTAGCCCTTGACCAATGGAGTCAGCAACTGTTAGACATTGCACGCTCTCAAGGTGAGTCTGATATCACCAGAGGGATCGAGATAGCCAAGCTTATTCCTAAAGGTACTGCTGCTTACAGTGAAGCGCGATCGCAAATCAGGACTTGGCGAGCGATTCTCAATCCTCCTCTGCCTTTGCCTACACCTGAACTCTCTCAACCATCGCCAACGACTGGTCAGCAGTGATCTCAAATATACATACGCGCTTTTCAGCCTTACTATTTTCCGCTCACTATCGGACAGGGACTGAAGGTTTTCTGCATTTCCCTTATAACTAGTAGAGTGGACATTGCCCATCTGCCAGGAATTATGTTGAAATCAGTGCAACCTATCAATCGAGGTAATTCATATGGTAATACAAACAGACAAGCGCTATTACACTCCAGAAGAATATCTGGAATTAGAAGAGCAAGCCGAATACAAAAGTGAATACAAAGACGGAGAAATTATCCCAATGGCAGGAGGAACAACTAATCACAATAAAATTGCTCTAAATTTTTGTAGGAAATTTCCATTAACAGTGCAAGGCCAAGCTTATGACATATACATCAATGACGTAAAGTTATGGATACATCATTATCGTCTCTATACATATCCTGATGTGATGGTAGTTAAAGGAGAACCAGTTTACGAAGGCACGAATACAACTACAATTACCAACCCCTGTTTAATTGTTGAAGTCCTATCAAATTCAACGAAAAGTTTCGATAGAACAGACAAGTTTAAATATTACCGTTCCATTCCGGAATTTCAGGAATATATTATGATTGACCAGTACAGCTTTTCTATAGAAAAATTCACGAAAGAAACAGAAGGAAAATGGATTTTTCAGGAATATGAAGGGCAAGATGCAACTTTAGTACTTGGTTCTATCAATTTCCAAATTTCCTTTCAAGATATTTACGAGCGGGTTAATTTTGAATTAAGCGAGGAATAGCCATACGATTGTCATATTTGCTGTAGGGTGTGTTAGCGCAGCGTAACGCACCATTTCCAATATATCATCGACAGCCATTACACCACGCTACAATATCAGGCGATCACACTTATTTTAAGGGATAACCTCAAACGATGAATTATCCCACAATCGATAAATGTAAAAATCTCCATCAAGGGTGAATATTTGTCTTTGATTAAGCATTTCAGCCGTTGCTACCAAAGAGGCATCTGCTAAGTCCATCGGAACATCTCTATATTGTTCCATTAAGTTTCTCATCCGAGTGAAATTATCTGAAGTTTGCTCATATATTATCAATAGCTTATCAACAACATAACTCCATAATTCTCGTTGTGCTAACCAACCCCCGTATCTCCCCAATAAATACATCGCTTCGATCAAACAAAAACAAGTCGTGATTAGGGGGGCTGACAATGATGGTAAAATGTCAACGCAGCGTTGATGATTGTCATCACCTTGATTAATTAGAGCAATTAGAGGAGAAGCATCGCAAAGTGTCATGCCATTTATGTTGATCAGTCTTTATTTTCTAAAAACTCTGTAAATGCTTCTTCCACTCGCCCTGATAAGTTCGATGGCTGAAAGTTAACTTGTCCAATCCTTCCTTTTAATGTTTGATCTAGAGTTAGTTTTGGAGAGTCATTAGAAGATAGGCTTGGCAAAATGGTCAAGATGACTCGCTTACCTTCTAATTCAGCAGTATGCTGTAGAATTTCTTCCCAAGTTCCTTCTAGTCTTTGTTGTTCCATTCGTGGTATTTTTAACTGGTTTATTTTGAGTTTAGCAAATGGATGGTACGTTACGTTTCATACTTTGCACCGTACAACATTCAGATGATTGCACCCAGATGATTGCACCCTCCTCAACCATCATACATGAGCGATCGCTTGACTTTTAAGACAGTCGCTACAATAAAATTGATCTGCCTAAGTCGCTATAGCACGACCCTGAAGCCGACGAAGCTGTACCTGAAGTCCCGTGCGATTCTGTTGCGAAGCGCAGAACGGCAGAGTCTTGGAGTGCCGAACCAAGAACCACCACGCAGAATCCGACGATGATCATTCTCATTGATCCACGCACTTCCGTCAGTAGGTGCTCCCTTGTAATCTGCATGGTAGGTATCTTGACACCACTCCCAAACATTTCCATGCATATCATACAAACCAAAGGCATTTGGTGGGAAGCTACTAACGTCTGTTGTTTGCCGACGATACTGACCTTTAGGCGCAGAACCATAAGTGTAATTACCCTCGTAGTTCGCTATTTCAGTAGTCATTGTTTCGCCAAAGTTAAACGGGGTAGTGGTTCCTGCACGACAGGCATATTCCCACTCTGCTTCAGTGGGCAAACGATACATTTTTCCAGTTTTTTGGGAGAGTTGATCGCAAAAGGCGATCGCCAAATCCCAACTGACACTTTCAACAGGTCGTTTTGCTCCTTTAAAATTGGAGGGATTCTTGCCTGTAATAACTTGATACTGCTCTTGGGTAACAGCAAACTTACCGATGAAAAATGGTTGAATAGTAACAGTGTGTTGTGGAACTTCATCTGGATATTGCTCCTTCTCCCCTTTGGGTGAACCCATGGCAAACTTACCACCAGGTATCTCTACCATCTCCAGACTGATACCGTTGCCCAAATATTCTGTCAGGAATTTTGCTTGACTGGGGGGGCGATCGGTGATTTTTCCCTGTGCATCCACAGTCACTATCTCAAATTGGAAGGTTTGTAGCGCTAATCTCCCCGTGTTTGGAGTATTGCTTATCGGGGTTAGTGAGGATGGTGACGACTCCTGAGTATCATTGGAACTGTTTTGAGGGATTTTCTCACCTACGACAGCCGCTGCAATATCAGCCTCGACTACATCAATGGTTTGAGGAACCCAGCGTTGCGACCAATGAGTTGGTGACGGTGGCGGTATCAGGGCTTGCAGTACTTCCTCTGCTCCAGGGTAGCGCAGACTATAATGACGGCGTACCATTTTAGTTAAAACATTGGCTAAGTGGTCACTGACCTGTGCATAGTGTCGCCAGATGATTTCACCAGTTTGGGGGTCTTCTTGTAGGTTAAAGGGCATAATGCCAGTCAGGGCTTGAATAGCGACCATTCCCAAAGCATATACATCACTACCCAAACAAGGTTTACCATTCTTTTGCTCGTTGGGCATATAACCAGGAGTGCCAATGGCGACAGTGGAAATTACGTTACCCTGAGAATTCACCATTTGGGAGGCAATTTCCTTCACTGCCCCAAAGTCAATCAGGAAAATCTTACCATCCTGATGCCGTCGCATGATATTTTGGGGCTTGATGTCACGGTGAATCACTCCCTGCTGATGGACAAAGCGCAAGACCAACAGCGGCACAGGTTGATAAGTACAGTCTACCGCTTTCGTCTTTAATCCCATGACCAGAAAAGTAAAACAGTAGCAGATCATCCTTCTCTCTATGAGAAAATAGTTCATAGATCCGCTCTTCCATCTCTTGCCGTTGGGGATTTTCTAGCACCCTAATAGCCGCCTCAGCAAAGCCACCCATTTCCGAATTTGCCAGAACTCGTCGCATCGCCTCAACATCTTTGACCGCCGCTGGTAGTGGATTCAATCCCGACTCATATTCACTGACTCCAATCAGCAGTGCAAATTTTGCCATTCTCCCTACCTAGGATTTAAAAAAATCTTGCGCTTTTTGATATAAAAATTCTACCTCTGCTGGACTGCCACCTTTGATTTTCAGTTCTCTTCCGTCAGGTGCTTTGAGAGTCATCTCCATCGGTTTGCCACTTAAGCGTTCTTTGAGAAAATTAAACAAAGCCATACTACCTGGAACGACAACTGCCTTGATTGTCCCCACAATGAAGCCATCCCCCTTCGCTAGGGTTGGGGCTACCCCCTCTACCACTAAATCAGCTGCTTCTACCCCATCCACTTCCCGGATCTGTGGTAGCAAGTTTTCTGCTTATGCTTGTAACTCTTGCTCATTTAAATCTGGCGCAGTCAGGGAGATCATCACCTCAATAGTAGACGTTTTTGTCATGTGGATTGCTTAAGTAAATTCATTGGCTGGGGGTTGTCCCAAAGGAGACCCAACTCATTATAATCCACTTTTCGCATGAACCAGGAGTACGTTCATAAGTTTCAAGTAGAAATGAATAGTGTTCATTTAGATGGAAAACAAAACTTGTATTGTAGTATCGTTAGCATGAGCGAAAATTGCTATTAAAATTAATATAGGAGAGCAGCGATCGCGCTATATCAGTTAAAAATTCGTCAAAATAGGGAGAGTCTCAAAATGCAAATCACAGCCATTAAACGCGGTCAAACCTTAGAAATTTCCGAAAATCTGGATATTCCCGACGGTCAAGTGGTAAGAATTGAAATTATTGATGCTGGAATCAATCAAGAGAAAGGCAAGTTTGGTGACAACTTGGAGGAATTTCGTCGCCGACATAATATTGCAGAATTAGATGTCGATGTTGATGCTATTTTTGGAGATGTTCGCGATAAATTCCCCGGTCGCGAGGTGAATTTGTGACCATTCAATTTCTGCTAGATAGTAATATAATTTCCGAACCCATGAAGCAAAGACCTAACGCAAAAGTTATGGCGAAATTATTAAATCGTTCATTAAAATCTTGCGCTTTTTGATACAACAGTTCTGCCTCTGCACAAACTATTCGTGAGAGGATGTTTGCTAAACGTGATACGCTGTTATGACTTCTGTTCTGCTTAGACTGTATATATATTGATTCAACTCTTTGATATTCAGTATGCGCCCACCAAACTTTAATTCTGTTGCCTTGCGCTGGAGCACTTCCCGTTATGAAGTAACCAGCTTTTTGCATCATTTCTTCAAATTGACTGGAGTCTACAACCTTACATTTAAATTGCGGTATTCCTTGTATTTCGTGTTTCTCTAGGGTCATAGGTTCCCTGGTACGTAGTAAATATTTTGTATCCAGGTAATACTAAAGCAATGCCAGCCGAACTGTGAATTTTCCCAGGATACTTATAAGGTAAATCATCCGGGATGCTTCCGCCAATCCGAATATTAAATCCTGGGAGCCACACATATAAACCAGGGATTAGCAAATCCATACTATAAGTAATCGCCCTAATTTGCTCGTCTTCTTTGGATGCGATGTTCCTTATCCGTAATCCAAAGTTTGGTTTGGTGAAGCTTAGCATAGTTTCGATTCCCTTTTAGGGTTCTCTAAATTTGTTAATTTCCCCTCGGAAATTGGTTTAGTCTTTATACAAGGTTTAAGGGTTTCAATCCCTTTATTTGATTGATTTTGCTTTCGCTAACTTCATTACTTAATATAGACCCTTTTTTGTTCTTGTTCAAAACTTCCATCACTATCATCTGGGACACGAACCAGTAATTCGCCAACTTCACATTCCAGAATTTGGCATAACTTGTCTAACGTATCTAAAGGAATTGATTTGGCTTTACCATACTCAATTTTCTGAACGTTAGCCAATGACATTTCTAGTTTCCTCGCCAGTTGATTCTGTGAGATCCCTCTGGCACTCCTAATTTCTCTCAGTCTTACTTCCACAGGCATACTCAAACTCTTACTTCTAGAATAACCTACTATCAGTAGTCTATCTATTAATAATGCTTATTGTAAGCAGATCAAAAGATAACTACCTCTCATGAGTCTAGCTATTGCATTGCCTACTACTAGTAGGTAAGCTGAGAATATAACACTCATGCGATCGCCTCTCCCGCCAAGAAGTGTGCGATCTGCGCTTCTCTTCGAGACGCTTCGCGAACGCAGCAGCGCTTCGCTATCACCAGTTCCTCTACTTGGGGGGACCCCAAGCCCGGACTGGCTCACCGTGTCTTCCCGTCTTTGCGTCAGTCTCCAGGTGCGCAATTTTGGGTTGGTCGAGTAATAGCTGGCGTCAGCCTTGCCCAATGCGGAATCGACCGCCCTCGGATTTATCCAGAACAAAAAACAAAATCTCTCAGAACTATTTCATTCTGTACAAGCACTTTGAACTAAAGTTCACGTCTCTTTAAACGGATTAAACGGACTAAGTTCAAAAAAGTCAAAGCAGACTTTTCACAGTACGTTAACAATTTTGTAACAGGATTGTCATAAAGAATTTCTAGATTAGAATCATATTATCTTGAAATCCTTACAGAAAGCAAATGTATAAAGTACCGCGTGATGGCGATCAAGAGCCAGGACAATACAATAAATTCCCCTTAAATGCTTCCGCTGCTAAACCCCACAATGCCGCACCTTGGAAAAAAGCAGCTTTGAATCTATCGCTGGTGTTGCTAGGGTCTGGTATGACATTTGCAGGCGGATATCTGGCTTCCAACTATCGGCAGGTTTCTAATAATGCATCTAACCTAGCAGTAAGTCCAGTCACTGCCGCCCCCCCCTTGTCAACTGACACTGATCCTAACTTTGTGACAACGATAGTGAAACAGGTTGGACCTGCTGTGGTGCGGATTGATTCTTCCCGAACAGTCAAAACCCGGATGCCAGATGCATTTAACGACCCGTTTTTTAAACAGTTTTTTGGATCTGCACTGCCAACACCACCAGAAAACCGGGTAGAACGGGGTACAGGATCAGGCTTCATCATCAGTGCTGATGGTCGCATTCTCACCAACGCCCACGTGGTTGATGGTGCGGATACAGTAACAGTAAAACTGAAGGATGGGCGCAGTTTCCAAGGTAAGGTGCTGGGTAAAGATGCGTTGACAGATGTCGCTGTTGTCAAGATTCAAGCGAATAATCTGCCAATAGTTGCCTTGGGTAACTCAGACAAGCTAGAACCAGGACAATGGGCGATCGCGATTGGCAACCCTCTTGGTTTGGATAATACTGTCACCACTGGTATTGTAAGTGCTACGGGACGCGCTAGCAATCTGATTGGCTCCGATAAGCGAGTAGATTATATTCAAACAGACGCCGCGATTAATCCTGGTAATTCTGGGGGACCTTTGCTCAATGCCCGTGGTGAGGTAATTGGCATGAATACAGCTATTATCCAGGGGGCGCAAGGATTGGGCTTTGCCATTCCCATCAACACCGCGCAACGTATTTCTCATCAACTGATAGCTACAGGTAAAGCACAACATCCATATCTGGGAATTCAGATGGTAGGGTTGACGCCTGAGGTGAAGCAAAGCCTCAACTCAGATCTGAATAGCGGCATAAGTGTGGATGAAGACCACGGTGTTTTAGTTGTCAAAGTCCTGCCAAATTCACCAGCAGCAAAAGCTGGGATACGTGCTGGTGATGTTATTGAAAAGCTGAATGGTCATCCAGTTACAGATGGCGACTCTGTACAACAGGCAGTAGAAAATAGCCAAGTCGGCGGAGATTTGCGTGTAGAATTGCGTCGCCATGGGCAAAATCTCAACATAGCTGTGCAGCCGGGTGCTTTTCCAACTGCTCAAATAGTGCAGTAAATCATTCAGAGGGTGTAGGGTGTAGGGTGTAGGGTGTAGGGACGAATGTTACTAAGTTAAGGGTTGAGACTGATGCGGAGGGGGGGGAGAAACTCTCTACACGGAGATAGAATTTTCCCCGCGTCACCGCATCTGTCAGTCTCCGCGTCGCACTACAAGAGTGCCAACTCCTGCACGCCCTGCTATATTTAGCCTTCCACAATAATGGTCTGTTTATTTCCGCGCCCGCTGTACTAGTGGCGTAAGCCGCTAGTTAAAGGCTAATATCTTAGATATTCAAAGTTATCAAAAAAACAATTTTCATGAATATAATAATGAAAAAAAGCATTTTCCATTAGCATAAATAAACTTGTTAAAGCTATTAAAAATGATTTGAGTTTGATTGAAAGTCTTTGAGATAATTCTAGTAAAAGAGACCAGTTTTTATGAAAGAAGTTACGTGAAGAAGGCAGAAGGCAGCTATGTTGCAAGGGAGCATCCACTTTTGGCGGATAGACTTTTTTAGATGAACCATATAGTAGGGTTTTTGGAGTACAAGAATTATGTTTCTTCCAAAAGTGGATGCTCCCTGTTGCAATGCAGTGTGGGTCTGAAGCCCACACTGCATGCGCGAGCCACCAAATCGGAGATGCTTTCTTGGGGGGCTTAAACCCTTGGCTCGAGATCGAGGGTTCGGACATTCATGATTCGGGATAAATCCATCTCTTGCCTTCTGACTTGAAAATCAAACTTTGGTTAAAAACCAAGAAGGATATGTGGCTGAAGTCGTTCAATGACAACAGCCAAAAGCAAAACATTAATTGTGGGTTTAACTTGCAACCGGAACAGGCTCAAGATTAACTTGATAACCAAGCTTTTCTAGGCGTTTAATCAAGCGTTTCTTAACACTTTCCGGTCGTTGTTTATCAAAATAATCAGCTGCTAAATCTTTATAAGGTTCTTGACGTGATATTAGATGGTAGGCGATCGTTAAAATAGAATGTGCAACAGCGCGATTCTGCGCGTTTTTTGCCTCTTCGCCCACTAATACGACGAAACTGAGCAGCAAGGTAAGTTTTAGTATGAGCACTCTTCATGAGCAGCTTGAACCAGAATTGTTCGTAAGGAGCGATTGCCTTTACGGGTACTAGTACAACACGGCGGAAATAAGCAGACCATTAAAAGCTACGAAAAATTGATTGCTGGCTAGGCTTAAAAATGGTATGTGTATTTACGCCATAAGGTACTAGCAACATATAAAAGATGCACATTTTTTTCACTTTCTGAAAGCCTTGCTATATAAGGGTTATAAAATGTGCATCTTAAGAGCGCCCCACGGGCGGCGCGCCACCCGTTATGAATGGAAGAAACACCTCCATTCCCCCTCTTCCCCCCACACCCTACACCCTACACCCCACGCCCCGTGTTTCTTGAG